>JACKZZ010011082.1_pt1 | contig 34018 bp, 37 predicted proteins | sample 8027871 | NCBI WGS metagenome assembly JACKZZ01 (sample SAMN15724774, study PRJNA655200) | protist metagenome | isolation source: fluorescence activated cell sorting (FACS) single amplified genomes of... | place: USA: West Boothbay Harbor, Gulf of Maine | collected 2000-07-19
ATCACAAGTTTCGTTTTTGACATGGGGAGGGGACATTTTTCGTTTTGATACGCGACCGCGAGAAGTCAGCAGTTGGCGCGGTCCGTTATCACCACGGCGTTCCAAATCAAGCAGAAAGAGATCCAGAAGCGGAAAGAGGACGCGATGCGCTCCAAGACGCTGCGGGGGAAGATTCGAAACTTCTTCTCCGGCCTGAAGCAGGGCGCGAAACGGCTGGTCCGGTCCGCGATTAACAGTGTGAAGCGCATGGGCAGTATCGCAAGAAAAAAGTGTTACAGTTACACATTGTGCTGCAGGTTAAGCAAGACAGACAATCTCTGTCATGCCGGATATGCATAGGAGCCTCGTTTCATAGGTGTTTTCTCGTAGGATTTCTGCATTACAAGTTTTCTCGCTCATCCAGAGAAATTTGCGTTGCTGAATTGACTACAAATGTGTAACTGTAGCACTTTCTTCGTGGGATAGGCAGCTACTGGAAGGCGTACTGGAACGAGCAAGGTGATATGGACTGCAAATACGTCTGGGTCTGGAAGGTTGCAACTTGTGATGCTGTCTCTGCATTCTAAAAAAATCTGTATTGCATGACTGGCAAAAGGGGTGCGGTTTGTGCTACAGGGAGAGGGTACTTCTCATGCGGAATAAGTAAGCATCAGGAAGCCCCCTAAAAATGAAAATCTGCGATGCTAGGTTATGCATTACAGGCGTCATGGGACATGTAAAATTAGCATGACAAATCTTGCACTCTTCCAGAGCCAGACATTTTTGCAGTTCATAGGTGAGGAGTCAGTGCACAGCTACGTATCCAACCTGATGGAGGAAGAAGAGGCAGGCGGCACGAAAAACATATCAAATGTAAAATAAAATGTCTGGGTCTGGAAGAATGCAAGTTTGTCATGCTTGTCTGGCATGACTCGAGAATCTGTGTTGCATAGGCACGAAAAGGCCCTCTTATCTGTCATGCAAAAACGCAGTTTGCCATGCGGAATACGTAAGACATGGCAGCCAAAAAACTTGTCATGCATAGCTGCGTACTGCAGTGCGTCTATCATTCACTTTTAGCATTACAAGTTGCCAGACCCAGACATTTTTGCATTTGATAAAACATGACCTTTGACCATGTGGGTAATTTGATGGAACAGGTGCTGCCCGATCAAGAGATGACAAAAGTGCAGAAAGAAGAATTATCCTATGTAAAAACATCCCCACCCCATAGTTGTCATGCAAATGTGCAATGACGGGAAGATTTGTAATGCGCATCTTCATGAGAGGCATTTCCAATCGTGTTTTGGACTTTGCAATGCTGTAAACAGGATGAGCAGGAGCTCGCTTTCTCATGCGGCTGCCCTTGCTAAACAGCACTACGCTACAGATGGAAACTTGTCATGCAAAACTCCCCAAACTTGGAGGTTTGTGTTGCAGATTTACCAACTTGACTCTGGTGTGGGGACGTCTTTAAATACGATAAGAATATGAAAAAAAGCTTGCCAGCATCCGGGCCTTCACCAACGGCGCGAAAGGTTTGTACGGCCTCGGCAAGGAGACGGTGGACATGGTGTACACAGATTTGAAGGAGTATGGGATTCTCAAACGTTACATTCTCAACTGTTTTACATGAATTTGTCATGCGAAACTGCCATCATTATCGACACGATCAAGCCGCTTCGCATGACACATTTGCGAAGGGCTAAACTACAGAACCTAAATCTCCTTCTGTGCGGAATTTGTTATGCTACAGGTGCAGTCTCCCCCCTTTTGTTATTCTTGCATTACAAGTTATTCGTGTTACAGTTGAGAATGTAACGTTTGAGAACGCCATAAGGAGCAGAAGGCGAGAAACCCGGGTGTGGAGCCGACGATCGATTGGCAAAAGTTCAACCCGATGGACAAGGAAAGCTTGAAAAAGGTGGAGCGCGGAGTCCAGATGGCGGACCTGCTGAAAAAGAACGTGCATACCCTAGAACAGCTGGACATGAATGACAAGAAAAATCTGCTCTCCGTATTGACGATCGGAACGATCAAAAACGCCGTGAAAGCAGTCCACACCGCCGCGTGCAAAACCTATTGCGCTTTCACGGGAAAGGAATTTGTCCCATATCAACTGCAAAAGTGTCTGGGTCTGGGAGGATGTAACTTCTGATGCTGTCTTCGGAGTCTAAAAAATTCTGCGTTGCATGGCCAGCAAGGGGAGTCGAAGATTTTGTGCTACGCGGAGAGAGCATTTGTCATGCAGTATGCGCATCAGAAAGTAGCCCTCAAAAAGTTTGTGATGCCAGGGCATGCATTACAGACATCATGGGTTATGCGAAATGTGCATGACAAGTCTTGCATTCTTCCAGAGGATCCCGACATGTTTGCACTTGATATCCCTCACGATAGTACCAAGGAGGGTGGTGGAGCCAACCCGAGCCTGCGTCCCCGACCGAAGCGGCGCGCGGGGAAAAAGGCGAAGGGGAGTGTCAAAAGGAAAAACACCCCCTTCCCATATAAACGCGGTAGGTTTTCGAAAACTTGGGTTGCTGATTTGTGACCACAAATCACGTCTGTCTTGCAAGACGGCAATTCCACCGGCTCCGCCGCATTATGCGGGCGGTTTGTCATGCTGCTGATACTACAGCACGGACGTTTTTCATGCTAAGCCAGCGCCTAGGCGAAAGCCTCTGCGCTCAGGCTTGATATGGGTCTGCAGTCCTCTCCAGCAAGACAAATCTGATTTGTGTATTCAAATCCAGCATCAGAAACTTCGTTTTGATATTGGGAGGGGGGATTTTTCGTTTTGATAGGGAGCGCGCGGTCGTTTGACGACCTGTCGATCAACGATCTGATCAAGGCGCTGGGCAAAACGACGGACGTGGCGATCTCGGGCGCCCAGGCCGCGGGCGCGATTCTGCGCACCGGAGACAGCGAAGCGATATTCGAGTCAGCGAAATTTCTGGACACGGCGATGGCAAAGTGCCGGGACATTGCGAGCGGCGGACGGGCGGCCTCCGACGAGGACGTGCAGGGTGGCTGCGATTTGGACGACGACAGCACCTGGAAGCGCAACATGCGGTACGCCGGCGAAGTCTTCGGCTTCACGTTTTTCCTGCAGAAGAGCGAGTCTCGGGAAGGTGCCATGGATCACCGGCCGGTGAAGCGTACCGTGCAAGACTTCTCGAGGGTCTTGAACAGTATTTCCAAGCTGTACGTGATCGTGTCCCACTGGCCGCCGTGGAAAACCGAGGAAAGCCGGCAGCTCACCTCCCTGGACGGGAGCAATCGGCCGCTAAACTCGTCGAAATACGAGGTCGACGAAGAAAATTTTGACCTGGACACCCTGCTCGCCGCCGCGCGGAACGACGACGAAGAACATTACAAGACGCACCAGGTGGACTTCATGAGCTTTCTGTTCAACTCCAAAACCAACCCCGCGAGCTTGTTTCACAACTTGCAGGAGGAAATCCCGCACCGCGTCCTGATCACGCTAGCGCAGCTGGTGGAGACCGTGGTGGAATTCGAGCAGTTGCGGTCGGACGAAAATTACCGTGGATGGTTCAAAAAGATGGAAAACAAGATCAAGAAAGGCGCCAGCGCCGTTGGCGGCGGGCTGAATCGCATGAAAGAGTGTGTGAAGCGAAAACTCGGGTTCCAACAGAAGAACCAAACCGGAGCCAGCGGTTCACAGAACAACGCCCAGCAAATATCCTGAGTAAAAACATCCCCACACCATAGTCAAGTTGGGAATCTAGCAACACAAATCTCCAACTTTTGGGAGCTGTGCATGACAAGTTTCCCTCTGCAGCCTAGTGCTGATTGGCAACAGAAGCCGCATGAGAAAGCGACTTCCTGTTCACAGCATTACAGATTCCAAAACACGATTGGAAATGCCTCTCATGGAGCTGCGCATTACAAATGTTCCTGTCATTGCACATTTGCATGACAACTCTGGTGTGGGTACGTTTTTACTCAGGATAGCAAATTGTTGTGTACGACTCGAATCGGGTGAAAAACGCTGTCGTCGCTGTGTACAGCAAGGTGAAGGTATCGCAAGAAAAAACTGTTTATTCACTGTAAACTTGTAATGCACAAAATGCATCTCACAACTGTTTATCTTGCTACACATGCAAGAGAGTGGATTTTTGGCTGCGTTTTCCATTAGGAACCTTGCATGGCAACTTGTCTCCGTCATGTAGAGCAAACTCCTGTGATGCAAAACCTGCAAAAGCCTTAGTTACAGTGAAACACTTTTTTCGTACGATAGAAGGCCGCTGCTGCAAACGTGGGTGGCTTTTTCAAGAAAACGGCCCACACGCTCGGACTAGCGAAGGGCTGGGACTTTTTGAAAAAGCAGTTCTGCGGCTTCATGGATTTTGATGCGGTGTTCGAGTTACGCCACCACTTGCAGCGGGTCCTCTATCCTGAGGAAAAACATCCCAACCCCAGAGTCAAGATGGGAATTTTGCAACACAGATCCAGAAGTTTTGACTGTCGCGCATGACAAATTTGGGTCGGTAGTGTAGTACTAGTGGTTTTTGGCTAGTGAAGATGCCACATCACAAATCTAGCTTCTGATCCTGATTTGAGCATGACAAAGTCCCAGACAGAACGAGGAAATGCTTCTCATGGGGCTGCGCATGAGAAACACTTTACGCATGCAGCATTGCATGACAACTCTGGGGTGCGGACGTTTTTACACAGGATTTGCTCATCATTTTGTTTTCCTCGCAAAACATCTTCGCGAACAAAGCCCGCAAGTCGTTGCTGACCATCCTGAAGGTGTGGGTTGAACCGGACGCATTCAACCAATTGCTGGGCCAGAAATATTTGGAAATGGAGGCCCGTGCGGTCGACCGAGTCGATTGCTTCGTGAACACAGATATCAAAGCGCAAATCGAGAAACTCCGCAGCATCGCCGGGCCGGACCACAAAGAGCACATGACCGCGATGATGGCCGGGGTCTCGACCGGTGTGACGTTGCTGGTCACGAACGTGGTGCAGGACGATAGTATGACAGGAGCTGCTTCGAGAACAAGTGCTGTGGCCAACAAGCTTGCGTTCGATACCTTTCTCGCCGGATTTGTTTCACTGGTGTGGGGAAAGATGGTTGCGACGGAGGCCTACAAGTCGTTAATGAACATTCTTGACAAAGCGCAAGAAGCAAGGCTTACCGGCGAGGAAAAGTTGAGAGCTGCGATTGAAGGCCAGGAGGCCCTGGAGAGAGATTGCCTATCGAATGCAAAAGTGTCTGGGTCTGGAAGAAGGGAAGTTTGTCATGCTTGTCTGACATTAATCTCAAGTCTGTCATGCACATTGCCCAAATTCCCTACTTTTCTGTCATGCGGAAGCTCCCTTTGTCATGCAGAAAAGCCAAGACTGTAGCACCTCCAAAACTTGTCATGCTTGCCAGGCAATTGAGGCGTCCTCGTCTTTCTTCACCAGCATCACAAGTTTCCAGACCCAGACACTTTTGCATTTGATATTGCCCCATGGTGAACAATGTGATGCTGAAACAAATGGGTCTGTCGCAGGAGGTTTCGGTGCGAACCCAGGCGTTGCAGCAGTGGGACGAACAGATCTTAAATCCCGCGCGCGTATCAAAAGGAAAAATCCCCCCTCCCCATATCGAATTGAAGTTTCTGATGCTGGATTTCCATACACAAATCAGATTTGTCTTGCAGTAGAGGAATGCAGGCATATGTCAAACCTCAGTCGAGAGGTTTTGACGTAGGCGCCTAGCATGACAAACGTGTATGCTCTGAGCCAAACAGCATCACAAACCGCCTGCAAAATGCGGAGCGCTTTCTGGACTTGCCTTCTTGCAAGACAGACAGGATTTGAGGTCGCAAATGCGCATCGCAGATTTTCAGACGGATACGTTTTCGATATGGGGAGGGGGGATTTTTCCTTACGATAGCGCGAAATCATTCACGAGGGGACAACCCAGTTTGTCGAGACGCTGTACCCGACTGGCGTTAACATCCCGGGCATGACTGCCCAAGAGACGAAGCAGAAGGTGGACGAACTCATCAACCGGATGAAGCACGCGGTGCTCGCGAAACTCGAGCTCAACGTGAACGAGGAAGTGAGCAACCGTTTCCCACTTCAACGAGATGATCCATCGAACAACGTGTTTAAGACACCGGAACAGGTCGAGGACTGGCACGCGGAGAACCCAGGGTTATGAAATGCAAAAATGTCTGGGTCTGGAAGAATGCAGGAGTTTGTCATGCAGATGTTGCATGACCCATGAGGTCTGTGATGCATGCCCTAGCATCAGAGATTTTGCGAGGACTTTCTGATGCTAAAACCGCATAGGAAACGCCCTTACCACCGCGTAGCACAAATTACACCTCCTTTGCTGTTCATGCAATACAGATTTTATGTAGATTCCAAAAGTAGCATCACGAGTTGTATCCTTCCAGACCCAGACATTTTTGCAATCCATCAGGGTTTTTGCAAGGCAGCTTGGACACGGCGCTGGAGACCATGCCGACCCCGGTGTCAAAACTGTTGTCGACACGGGAAGACTTCCAGGTCACCGAGGCGCTGCAACAGCTCTCGAGTTTTGTATCCGGCGATGATACAGGCGAGGAAGAACGGTCCTGCGGAGAGTCGATGCTGCTGATTTTCGACTGGATGGTATCCCACGAAAAAAGTGTTACAGTTACACATTTGTAGTGAATTCAGCAACACAGATTTCTCTGCATGAGAGAGAAAACTTGTAATGCAGAAATCCTACGGGAAAACACCTCTGAAACGAGGCTCCTATGCATATCCGGCATGACAGAGCTTGTCTGTCTTGCTTGGCTTGCAGCGCAATGTGTAACTGTAACTTTTTTTTCTTGCGATAGATGGGCAAGAAGCTCCCGGAGGGGGAGAACGGAAAATGCAACCCGGTTATGCATCGCAAATACGTCTGGGCGGTCTGGAAGCGAAGAGTGCGCTAGTTTCTCATGCACTTTTTGCATGGCCCGTAATGTCTGTGATGCTTGTCCTAGCATCACAGATTTTTGTTTGAGGGCTTTTCGATGCCTACTGCGCATGAGAAATAATCATGCCCGCTCCGTGTAAGCAAAAAAGACTGGATTCCTCTTGCTGCTCAGGCAGTACAGATTTTTTTGGAATCCAGAGGCAGCATCACAAGTTGCATCCTTCCAGGCCCCGACATGTTTGCACTTGATGCCGGTGGTGGAAGCGATGCGGAGTACGGTCGACTACATGAAAGACAGCCATCTGCTGGGAGTTGTGAAAATCACATATACCTTTTCCCTCTTCTCTAAACGGTCGCGGCAATTGTTGTACGTTCTACGGATTGCAAAAATGCCTGGGTCTGGCAGAGTGGAACTTGTAATGCTGTCTGCGGATTCTAAAAATATCTGTGTTGCATGAGCAGTAAGAGGAGTCATTTCTTGGCACGCGAAGACGGCATTTGTCATGCGTAATTAGCATCAAGAAGCTCTCAAAAAATCTGTGATGCTAGCACCAACATCACAGACCTGATGGGTCATGCAAAATGTGCATGACGAGCCCCGACTCTTCCAGACCCAGACATATTTGCTGTTCATACGTTCTGGAAGAAGACAAAGCGGCAAAACTGGTGTTCGACCAACAAGACCATGTCACCGAGCACCAATATCCTGAGTAAAAACGTCCCCACCCTCCCATACTCAGTATGGGAAATCTGCTAGACAAACCAACCGGCTTAGGTTGTTGCGCATGACAAGTTTGCCCTCTTCGTGTAATGCTGTTTAGCTAGTTCAGCAGCATCAGAGATCTAGCGCATTATGCTGGTTGGGGCAAAAATGCACAAACTCTGAGACACGATTAGAAAATGCTTCTCATGGGGCTCCGCATGAGAAACATTTTCAGCATGCAAATTTGCATCACAACTATGGGGCGGTGGGGACTTGTTTGCATGGGATAACCAACACAAGACCGGCATCCGGCAGGACGGCACAGAGATGTACTGAGAGGAAAAATCCTCCTCCCCATATTCAAAAGGTATGTTCCTAAAAATTTGTGATGCTGATTTGTGACCGCAAATCCTCTCTCTCTTGCAAGACGGCAAACCCAAAGAATCCGCCGCCTAGTGGAGGCGGTTTGTAATGCTGTTTCACCAACATGGCAGGCCTCTGCTATGCTAAGCGCCTACAACAAAACACCCCTACGCAGGCTGAGGCTTTGCCTGTAGTGCCTCACTGCAAGACATGGCTGATTTGTGTACACAAATCCAGCAACAGAAGTGTCCATTTCGATATGGGGAGGGAGGATTTTTCACTTTGATAAGATGAAGCTCTCCGCCTGGGACTCGTGGCTCCTATCCACCGTGAACCCACACACGAGTAATTTGCTATGCATTGCAAACATGTCTGGGTCTGGAAGGTTGGAACCTGTCATGCTAAATCCGAATCATGCAAAAATCTGTGTTGCATGAATACCAAAAGCTGTCCACTTTTGACCTAATCGAGCGGCAGTTTCTGATGCAGAATAGGCATGATACAACTCTCACAGAATCTGTCATGCTATGTCCTACATACCAGACCTCATGGGTCATGGGACACCTGCATGACAAGTCTGGCATTCCTCCAGACCCAGACATTTTTGCAGTTTATATTTGCAGGTGCTAACCAAGAAGGATGGTAGTGGTACGCAGTACATCCCGACAAAATTCAAACTGGAATATGCGTACTCCCAGCTGAAGATATCAAATGTAAAAATGTCTGGGTCTGGAAACTTGTGATGCTGGGTGGCGTCTCATGATGAGGCTACAAATGCTGGCTCAGCATGAGAAGTTTCTGAGCTCCTAGGTGTTGCCTATTCTGCATGACCAACTGCGCTTCTACATCACAGAAAAACGAAGCTCTTGGGTAACTTGCATGACAGATTTAAGAGTCATGCCAGACAAGCATGAGAAACATGAATTCTTCCAGACCCAGACATTTTTACAGTTGATAGAAGAGAACTGTGTTCTATTTGAATACGATGCAGACTTGGATGTTTGGATCCGAAACCAACCACTTTGACATATCCTGAGTAAAAACGTACCCACACCAGAGTCAGGATGGGGATTTTGCAACACAAACCTAGGAGTTTTGTGAGTCACGCATGACAAGGTGCACTCTGCAGTGTAGTGCAGGTTAGCAAGGGAAGCCGCATAACAAATTCATCTCCTTATCCTGTTGACAGCATTACAAATTCCAAAACACGATTGGAAATGGCTCTCATGGGGATGCGCATTACAAGTCTTCCTGTCTTTGCAAATCTGCTTCACAACTCTGGCGTGGGTACGTTTATACTCAGGATATGACACGAAAAAAATGCTGCGGGACCGCATGCGCGCCAGCGGGAAGGATGTCGAGGAAGACGAATCCGGTGACTTGATTGTGAAGGACGAAAACATGTTCGTCGCCTGGAAGTCGATTGTGAGAGGCTTGGAAAATATCCAGCAAAAAAACTGTGCAAGTGTAGTACCTTTGTAGGAAGAACAGCAACACAAGTTCGCTTTGCATTACAGGGAAAAGAACCTGTCATGCGCAGCTAGTACGTGGAAACACGTATGAGAGTAGCCTATGACACACATGATCCAGCATGACAAGTGTAACAGTTTTGCATTTTCTGCATCACAGACTTACACTTCTCACATAGTTTTTTGCTTGCATAGAAAAGACCGCGGACGAGACGGAAGAGAAGATCAAGTCCAACGAGTACCGGAACCGGAAGGGCTTAGCCGATATCAACGATGCAGATGATTTTATTGATTATTTGGAAAACCATGTGGTGACCAAGAAGGCAAAGCAGTTCTTTTTTGAAGACTTGCTACTCCCGACGGACTCCGAGTGGCACGGGCAACTGGTGATCCCGACGAAATCCGGGGTCCATTTGCTCAACGTCATGATTATGCGCACCGTGATGAACAGCGTGGTGGCCGAAATTCTCCACAGGTGGATGGAACTCATCAAGGGCTCGCCGGTCGGAGGCTCCAAACGCGAGCAATACGCCAACGTGGCCGGCCTGAGCCAGAAGACGGGCGGGTTCTTCACGGAAGAATTAGTGAACAAAGTTTTCACCCACGTGAATCGCGAGTTGCGAGAAAACGCAAAGTGGGAATATTTCCGGTCGGATTCCTTTAAGCGGTACGTCGCAGACCCAATGGAGAAGGTGGAGCGAGTGCGGCGCAGCATCGTCGCGTTCGTGCAGCGCAACGCGAAGCCACTGCAAACGTTACCGACGCAGCAGACCGCGATCAAGGTGTCCTATTCGCTCGACCTGACACGGAACAAATTGCTGCAGGAGGAGGCGTTTAAGGGGTTTGCGATCACCTTCGCGGCCATTTTGCAGGAGAACAGCACCAAGGACAAGGAACTAGCCCTCTTCGGTCCGCAGTACAAGGACCACCCCCTGCAGATCTTCTTCCGCTTGGTGTGTGGCTTCGCGGGAATGGACAACTTTCCCCAGATGATGGCCGGTTTCTTCGGTGGTGTTACTGCGGCTGCCCAAGCGGCGGGAGTTGGAGCGGCAGAAGGTTCGCGGCCGTTTTCGGCCGAGCAGGACGTGTTCGGGTGAAGTAGATATGAGATCTTCAGGAACAGCTGAGCAGACCATGAGCGTCGTGGGACCCAGGACCACGAGTACAAGACACTTGAATAAACAAGACTTGATTTTAGTAGCCTGCTCTAATATCACGGCTTCATATTACTTAACTCGATTTTATGCAATAAACATCCAATGACAAAAACCAAAATATCGTGAAAAGTTCAATACCAGCAGCAGCTGAGGTCCGTATCCTTAGCTTGACCTGCGAAGTTACTTACTAGGTCAACCAGACGAAAAAATGAAAAAAAGTCTCACGTTTTGATAATTTCGCCAAAAATTTTTTCCCGAGCTTATCCACCCCTCAGCTTAGTGTAGAATTCGGTGCGATTCTAACGCGCCAGAGAATCACCACCATAAATGTAAAAAGCAAGAGCAAGACTACATGTTGATACAAAAAATGTAGAAAAGTTTTAGCATGAGGATAGACAAACACGCACGCCTACTATACCAAATGGACGATTTATTTGAACCGAAGAAAGTCCGATCGCGTGCAGCTCCCATCACAGCGATTCACATTCACCCATTGCCGCTTTTGCTTTCTGAGCGAGATTTTATTTTACAAAAGTTATGTCGGGGATCATTTCCAGAGAAGATGTCCATGGGAAGCCGTTTTCCCCGGGTGTTTTCTTGGACTGACTGCAGGGAGAAGAGAAAGCAGTGGTGACGGGACGTAAGTACAACTTCTACGCATGTCGAGTACAACGCATACCACATTTGCTTCACGCCGCGAACTGACAACAGAAAAGGGAACATAGTTCCCGTCTTTTCAAACATCATGATATAGTTCGATCTCACGGCCAGAAAGAAAGTCACCCGTCCTTTTTCGCCTTCAATGAACTTCTGAGCAGCTACCGCAGGCATAAATAATGACAACACCATAGAAGTATTTGTAGGAGTATGAGGCGGAGGCTTCGACACATCTAACGCTGTAGCAGAAATGAAAGATACTTGCCACGATTGTTGCACCGAAATTTCATACACAACTTGATGTAGTAGTTTTCGCCATGATGAAAGAACGCGCATGAGAAAGATGCTTTGTCAAAAGCCACGAGATGAGCAAAGAGTTGGACGGGAAAGATTTGCAGCTCCCTTGATGTTCTGGGGAGAATAGCAGTTCCAAGAAGCAACAAGCACACGGACCACAGTCAGAGAAGCTTCAAATCTGCTCGCAGAAGATGCAGAAGCACTTGCCACCTGGCGTTGGCCCATTAAGGTCCCCGATGTTATGCTAGTACTACTTATGAGATCCCGCCGGACCACGTGTTTCGTGAACAAAGCACAAAAAGATCAAGACCGATGAACGGCACGCTCAACACAGGGGCTCGCGTTCCTAGCACGCTCCGGAAGATGATATCCGATTAACACAGCACAGATGAAAAGATGATCGAATGAAGAAGTCTTTGCACTGGATTAGCGTGTGCCGTGTGGTGGTCCTTGTGGAGGATCTTGTTTCATGGACGAAGAAGCAAGTGGGAGTTAGTAGTGAGCTCTCAACATCTTGAAGTGACGAAGCACGGTGAGTACTCAGATCTCTGCAGATCAAGTGCCCTAGCTTTCGCCGGCATTCAATAAGTAGGTAGAACTACAGATGATCTCATCTTTTCTCTCTGGCAACGCGTGGCGCCGTTGATCCTAAATAGTATTTACGTGATGTGCAGCACAGATCGCCGCTGTCTTGTAGCCGACGTGCTCGAAAATCTGTTGGGCGTGCTCAACCTGTAGTACCTGAGCTACAGTGGGATGAACGCTCTATTTGCAGTATTGATCCGCCTCTCCGCCTCCACTAGTACACACTGGTACACCATCAAAGCTCGATAAATATGCGTGGTGGGCACGGCTCACGCTGACCTGAAGACAATCTTTGTGACCACTCTAGCCCCAGTCCTGACCGTGTCTGACGCGCAACATTTCATCTAGGAAAATCATACAAAATTCGCTTTTGTTTCATAGATAGAGATAGCAAGAGAAAACATATTCGAGGTGGAGTTGTGTACAGAACAGAAATACTTTACTTAGAACAGATTTATTCCACACGTAGTAACCCCAACACACCAAATTTCTTACACGCACAAGTTACTTCTATCCACGAGCTACGACTAACAACCGTCGATAGCCTAGACCCAAAATACATATGTTGGGCCAGAGAGTAAAGCCATATTTTTGTCATCTTGATGGAAAAGTAGTAGAGCACACAGTTGCGCACTCATCACATTTTCACATAAACGCCTACTTACACGCACACGAATAATAGTAACTGACTTTCGATACAACTTTCAACAGAAACAGAACCAGCAATATACAGGAACGATTTGTTACCACCACCTCGTCTCAACCACGCGTACTATACAGGATAGCAATACAACTTACGGGCTTCGTTCATTCGCCTTTTTGATAGCATCCCTCTTCCTTATCCGAAGGAGAATCAAACGCGACCGATAAAGTATACCATGTGAATCCGCATTTAATCTTTTCCACATCTTGTTCTCGTCGTGTAAAATAAAGTATTTTAGCCGCCCTACGAATAATAATTTTCTATACTCTCGCTTTGCACGCGACGATGCAAAACTTTCTCGCAAGAACCCTGCTTCTGCTGCTCGCCAGCAGCAGTGGCAATGAGAAAAAATCCGCCTTGGTCCTGGCGGCTGTCGTGAACGAACAGAAACATCTCGGCGATGGCATTGCGATCCAGAGCGTCACCACGGATGATTGCTTCAACTGCAGTGGCTATCGCAAGAAAAAACTGTGAACTTGTGATGCAGAGAACGAAGCACTTTGCTGAGCAAAGTGTTTGTCTTGCTACACCTGCAAGACATTGGATTTTCAACCGTGTTTTCCCAAGGAAAGCGCGCATGGCAAATTTTCCGTGTCATGTGTAAACAAACTTGTGATGCAGATCTTGCAAAATCACCACAGTGAAACAGTTTTTTCGTGGGATAGCGGCGATCCGATTGTCAACTTGCGGTTGGTCTCGCGAAAGGATCGAAACAAGGAGTATCTGCTGAACCTGAAAATCCCGACCTCCGACCGAAATCTAGATGATCTTGATGAAGTCGAGACGCAGGCGCCGGGATCGGAGCATGGGGAGGAGGCGGGAGACCCCTGCAGAGACCTGGAAGAAGATGAAGACGACGATGAAGCTTTTCTGCCCGTCGACCCGTGGGCGATGCCACCGCAGTTCCTCGATAGTAGTAGTACTGCCCAGGAAGAAATTAGTGGTGCCCAGGAGGAAGCAGACGAAGAAGAGGATCCAGCAGTCGCCGAAGCCGCCGACTCGTTTTCCGCCCTGTCGGTCAGCGATGAGGCCCCCGCGGAACGAGAACGAATGGAAGCTGAAGCTCTTGCGGAGGAAGATGCCGTTGAAATCACCGCGGATGATCTGGTAGTCGAGGAAAGAACACCTGACGGTGCGACCGGACCAGGGAAAGAAAAAGTTCTCGCAGATTACCATTTTTTTCACATGACAAAGCCGCTCGTCTGTGAAGTAGACCTGAACGATGCCAGTCCTACTGCTTCCGAGGACGACGTCGATTTCCCCAGCACCTACTCCGAGTTCTCGCTCTTTCCTATCAGTTCCCAATCCCAAATCCACCGGGGGGAGGTGCTTTTGACTCCGTACGGAAGTGGGTCCAGCCTCGCGGAGCGGAGCGGCTCGTGGCAGGCGACGTTTGTCATGCTGCTGCAGCCCATGTATAAGTGGACGAATTGGCGGAGTAAGAGCATTTTTGAATCCGCCTTGCAGAGGAACGTCGTGACGACTTTAGCTTTCGCGAAAACAGGGCTAACGCTGGCGGAGGAGCAGGAGTATATTTCACGGCAGGCGGCTAGTGCTGGCGCTACTGGAGGATCAAATGATGTGGCCGGTGCGGAGGTAAGTCGCCGCCTCGAGTGGAAGGAGCTGTTTCTGGAGCATGACTCCACTATGCAAAAAAAACACTGTGTAAGTGTAAATCTGTGATGCAGAAAATGCAAAACAGTTACACTTGTCATGCTGGATGTGCATCAGAGGCTATTTTCATATGTGTTTTCGCGTACTAGCTACGCATGACAGGTTTTCTCTGTCATGCAAAGCAAATCTGTGATGCTGTCCCTGCAATAAAAAAGTTACACGTACACACTTTTTTTCTTGGATATCCACAGTGGAGAGTGTAGCCCTCCCAACATCTGGCGACGTCCCCCGATATTTGTTCAAAGTAACCGTCTGGAGCTACGGGAATTTGCGGGCGCAGGGGCGATACGAGATGATTTTGGAAGAGATGAGACTGCAAAGGGGCCGCGAAGATGAGCTGCAAGAAGACTTCTTGGATTCGGAAGAGGAGGATAACGAAGCCAAGGAAGCTTATCAAATGTAAAAATGTCTGGGTCTGGAAGATTGCCAGGTTTGTCATGCATATTTTGAATGATCCATGATGTCAGTGATGCATGCCCTAGCATCACAGATTCTTAGAGGGTTTCCTGATGCCTACTCCGCATGACAAATGCCCTCCCCGCGTAGCACAAACTAGACTTCTCTTGCTGGTCATGCAATGCAGATTTTTTTAGAGTCCAAAGTTAGCATCACAAGTTCCAATTCTTCCAGACCCAGACATATTTGCAATGCATAAAGCTCACGACAGAGCAAATCAGAGACCGCAAGGCCGTGGCTCGTCGGCCACAGCCGAACCAGCAGATGAACAGGCCGAACTTGATTATTTGCTGAAAAAAAAGCTCCGCGTGAATCAGCAGCTGGTATGACGAGAGTAGTGCACAACTCCCCTCTCTTCCTCATTTTCGTTCAAAAGGCATGATGTCTAGAAGCAACACAAACAACCTGCAGGAGATAAGTGCCACTCGATGTGCACTAGGCAAGTCAAGAACTCCCGTGCTGTGTTCGAGTTTGGGCTTCTCATTCTCTTGTCGCTATAACACGGACGATAAAAGGCCCAGAAATGAATAAATCAACTTCCTCCTCCTCGCTTTGCATTTTACAAATGAGGGGGAGCAGCAGCAGGAGTTGTGCACTCGCATAGGGGGAGCACGATGCAAAGGAGTTTCAGCGGAGCGACCGCATTCGCCCGAACACTGGGGCTTACCGGATACCCATTGCAAATATGTCTGGGTCTGGAAGAATGCATGTTTGTCGTGCTTGTCTGTCATGACTCCTAAATCTGTCATGCACCGTACCCAAGAGCCCCGCTTTTCTGTCATGCAGAAACGCAGTGTGTCATGCAGAATAGGCAACACCTAGAAGCTTACAAACTTGTCATGCTGAGCCACCACTTGTGGCCTCCTTATGATACGCCACCCAGCATCACAAGGCTCCAGACCCAGACACATTTGTAATGCATACCGGACCAAAGTCGACTACTTGTTTGAGACGCAATCCGCGGAGGAGCGAGATCACTGGGTGACTTTAGTTCAGCAGAGAATTCTGCAAGCGAAACTGACGTTGGTGGATGATTGTGTGAGCAACCCAGACAAAGCCAACTGGATTCCGGCGTATAAGACCTACTGGCAAGACATGCAGGAAGACTATGGCTTTTTGCAGCCGAAGACAGAAACAATTGGAGGACGAAGCGGCAGTGCAGTAGTCACTGCTCGTGGAAAAGATGATGAATTCGGTAATAATTCTCTTTTCACCGACCATGTAGTCCAGTTACACCAGTTGGTTCCGCCGAAAAGTTGGTGGAATCTGCCCACTAGAGATCAATATGGATTGCAAAAGTATCGTACTCGTATAAATGCATGACAAATTCCCTCAGCGTGAGAACTAAAATTTGTAATGCGGATTTACCGTGCAAAAAAAATGTGTAATGCATGATTACAATTACTACGTGTGCGATGCTTTTGCACAGGATAATCAAAACCTGGACAACCCGCAAATCTTCGGCGCGTGGCTGTTCCGGCCGCAGCAGCACGCCATTATTCGCCAGGGCGAGCTGTTTTGGCTGAACGCGATAGAGAACCCGTACGAAGATAGAAACGCGGACCAGGTCACGAACGCGCATCTCTCAGTCGGGTTGGTTTACGGAATTCTGGCGGAAAATACACTGGGGATTGCGAAACTGGACGAGAAAGTATCAAAGCGGCCTGGCGAGACGGGTAGCGGGGAAGGAAAGTATGACTTCTACGAAAACCTCCTCCAGCAGATCCCGCTGGAATCTACCACAAAGGTCCGCCTGCTCCCCGACCCCTTTATGACCACCGGGCCGCTTTTCGGTGGTAGTTCTAGCGGTAGAACTTCTGTGGCGGGAGGCATACAACAGAATTCGGGGTCGCTTTTCACTGTGAAAGATACTGTGACCCCGGCCTCGAAAACGGCTGCAAATAAAGCGCCCACGTCCACTGGGGCAACATCCGCACCAAACCTCCCGAGAAACAAACAAGTAGATCCGCCCCACAATCTGCAGATTTTGGAAATTCACTTCTATCACTACCCGGACATTCACATGCCGTTCGAAAAACGACCTGGGGACACCTCAGACCCGGTTTCGCCGAAGCCAAAGCGGTCCTATGACGACCCCGAGGACCGGCGACGCGCGACTTTGAAGCAGGTGCACCTGAACCACAGTAAGATCCGGACGAAACTGCAGTTTGCTTGCCGGAGTGAAGTGGCTTGCAGAAACTGGTATGAGGATCTGCAGCAACGGGTGAACTTGCACAAAACAAGCAATGAGAGAGCACAGAGAGGTAGTAGAGCACTGGCCAGCAATCCAGCGCCCGACGCGAGTCCAGCAGCCGGTCTTGCAGGAGAGCAGGAGCAACCGGAGGAAGCGGCACAAGCCGCCTTGGGGCGTGAAGTTTCCAGCGATTTCGCGGCCACTGCGCGACTTCAGAACAGGTACTTTCCCTGGATCCCGATTGAAACCCACTTGCGGCCGCCAATTAAGGTCTGGAGCTTGGAGAGACGAGGGGATCATCGGCAAGTCGATTTCGAAAAAAAAATTCCTTGGCTTTCCGTTTTGGATCTGGAGAACAAAATCGATGGGGGCAAACGAAAAGACTTTGTTGAAGACGAAAGAGCCACCCGATCTTCCGACGGAGCGGGAGGTTCTTACCGTGCGCTCATCTCAAATTCTTTCCTGCACATGCAGTCCAGCGTGCGGGTGAAAATACAGCGGCAAAGCAGAACAAGCCTTTTTGATTTTTTCTCATCTGATGGTAGCTTTAGCTACGCGGTCTTGATCGGCAATACTTTGGCCATTGCTGCTGACCAGTTAAAATGGACAAACGAGGATCATGACAACACCGACCCCGAATCTCTGCAGTTAGCCTTTTCCCCCGCAAGTTTCGAAGACCACGAGCAGCAGGAAATTTTTCTGGAGCACACCACCGTCATTGAGGCTTTTCAAGAACCGCGTGGTGGTGGTTCGCAAGCGGTGGGCGAGGAACGCTACGCAAATTTGGAAAACAATTTCCAGTTTGGGGTAACTACCTTCTCCAATTGGATTTGGGAAGACATGTGCCAGAACAGTGGCCCGAAGAGACTGGTGGACGCGAATCCTCCGCTGGAAATAAGTGATGATCAAAGTAGGAATATTGACGATGATCCCATGGTGGGACGAAGAGCACCGGAAATGAACCACCCTGCAGGACAACAAGCTGGGGCAAATAATAGCGGGGAAAATGCAACATCCGCGTCCGCCCGAGCGCTGCTCGGGGTACCGGAGCGCGGCAGCGCAGAGATTCGCCTAAGAAAGGAGCGGCTCAGTTGGAGAAGACAGGGACGAGCGAACACTGATGACACCTTTTGGAACGTCGCGGGGTACGTTGACGGAACGGAATTGACCTTTCACGAGATTAGTGGAGAGAAGTACGTGGATAAACCTCTGTTCGGTGGAAAAAAAGAATTCTTGGCTCGTGAAAAAGAGGAAAAGCGCAGCCAGCCGACCACGTTTGTTTTTACCGCGCCGTCCGAGCATGTGGCGGCGCAGTGGGTGAAGGTTCTGCGAAAGCGGGTGGAAGAGCTGAAAAGGGAGCAGTTCGGAGACGTGGCAAGAAGTACTGCACCAGCTCCAGCAAGAACTCAGCGACTAGAGGATGGCCACTTTTTTCCCCCACAAAGAAGAGGCGAAAATGAAGATGACCCTATCGACCAAGAGATAGAATACACTCGATACAAGCAGTTTGTAGACCCGAAGAATTACCTGAAGTCCTCTCACGAGGATTTCTTGCGAAACGAGTATTTTGATGCGCCGGACGAGGACGGCAATAAACAAATAAATACGCAAGTAGAATCGCGGAAGCAAAAGTTCTGGGATGAATTGCAAGAGCAAATCCGGGAGAAGGAGGTTCTGTTGCGCTATTCCAAAGCATATGAGATGCAAATATGTCTGGGCCTGGAAGAATGCACGTTTGTCATGCTTCTCTGGCATGACTCTCAAATCTGTGATGCATGAGCAGGAAAAGGGCCTCTTGCCTGTCATACAAAAACGCAGGTTGTCATGCGGAAAACGCAACACTAAGCAGCGCAGACGTTTCTCATGCAAGGCTGTGCATTAGAGAGCATTCACTGTTCCCAACCGAGCATTACAAGTTTCCAGAGACCCAGACATATTTGCAGTTCATAAAGCTATCGACCGATTTGTGCAGATCGAAGCGCACATGAAACCGATGTACGGGTCCTACCACACGGTTTCCAACCTATCAAAAGGACAAATCCCCCCTCCCCATATCGACACGGAAATCTGTGATGCAGGATTTGTGTACACAGATCGGATTTGTCTTGCGGTAGAGGACTGCAGACAGATACTAAGCCCGGAAAGGGGTGGCTTGGGGTAGGCACTTAGCATGGCAGACGTCTGCCCTAGTAGCGTAGCAGCATTACAAAACGCCTGCGAAATGCAGCGGAAGCCCTGGCTTTGCTCTCTTGCAAGACAGACTGGATCTGTGGCCACAAATCAGCCTCGCAAATTTTGAAAAGCGCGCCGCTTCGATATGGGGAGGGGGATTTTTCCTCACAATACAACCGGTTTCTTCCCCACAACTTCAAGCAGTACAGCTCTGGGGGACACTATCGCAAGAAAAAACTGTTTCGCTGTGAACTTGTGATGCAGAAAATGGCGCACAGAACTATTTGTCTTGCTACACCTGCAAGACATTGGATGTCCAAGCGTGTTTTCCCTTGGGAAACGCGCATGGCAAATTTTCTGTGTCATGTGTAGCAAACTTGTGATGCGGTTCTTGCAAAATCATCACAGTGAAACAGTTTTTTCGTGGGATAGACACAGTCTGGGGTTCCGATCGGGCTATGAACTCGGGTACAAGACTATCCCACAGAAAAAGCAGGCAGGTCAGATTTGCAATGCAAAAATAAATACACAGGAAAATCTGTCATGGGCGAGGCTTTAGCATGCTGTTTAGGGCATGCAATACTGATTTTTCTGTCTATTTATTTTCGCATTGCAAATATGACCTGCCGGTCTTTTTCTGTGTGATAAAGACGAATAGGGAGGGGAAACTCAGCTCCTTGCTCTTTCAATTTATCGACGCGGATGAACTGCGAAGTGCGGGCGCGGATGAAGCTGAGACCAGAGCACATCAGCCCCTTGAGTTGTGGTACAAGGGGAGACTGGAATTGCAGGAAGATAGCGGCTCGCTGCCACAAGCGTGGAAGGACGAGAAAGACAGACAGCGCCTGAAATTGGAAAAAAAGTGGGAAGAGGAGAAAGCGCAAATGATGCAGGAAGAAGAGGACAGACGCTTCGAAGACGCCTCCAGCGAGCGAGAAGAAGATGAGAATGCGTCTTCTTCCACAAGCGCTGGCGTTCTGGCAGGGATGGCAAAACTCATCAAGAAAGGGCTTCCGCAGATCTTCAAAACGCAGGATAACGCGGGGGGCAGAAAGGGTGAAAGCAACTTTTTAAAGCCGTCGAAATTGCTGAACACAGTGAATGCCGAACTGATTCAGAACCAGCTGGTGTTCAATTTCGAGAACCAATTCGATTTTGATATGAGAAACTATTGGGAGATTCAAAAAGCGAAGCAGCACCCATTCCGCATCTTTCTGGAGCATGATACCCACGTGGAAATCTTGTCCGGGCGAGCCCGAGACCAGTGCGTTGTGCGCATTTCCGCCTGGGATTACGGGTCACGGATCCAACCGAACAATGATGCGCCGGAAAATTACAGAGACGCGGATAGTGGCGCGGCCGGAGAAGACATTTTCATGGAAGGAGAAGCAGGTACAAAGGGCAACCTGCGCGCAAGAACAGTCGGAGGTCAAGGTGAAGCAATTTTCTACCCACCCGTCGAAATCCCGAAAACCGAGCGCGAGCGACGCTCTGCGAGAGCGACGGCGTTTGTGAGTACGGGGCGCGCCCTCGGGGAGACTTCATCTACGGGGGCTACTTCTCAGGAGCAACCGCCCAGCAACAAGATCAAGTATGTTTCCTGGGACTTCAAAGCCGTGAACTGCGACCAAGCGAACGTGTGGGAGCAGCAATTGAAGGGCCGGAAGAAGGACAAATGGCAGCACACGAAAAATGCTGCTGGTGACAGTCCTCCTGGTTCTACTTCCGAAGCGCAAGCGGGTCACCTTCAAGCGGATTTGATGCAACAAGCCCTGCTCACAACGGCCGGCGGCGCTCCCAGTGGATCTTTTCGAGCCTCTGGGACCACATCAACATCCTCACAACGAGACCAAAGACCGGGGTTCATGTGCCGCATGAAGCAAAAATTTTTTCAAGGCATTCGGTCTTTGAAGCGCGTGGGCGGGTTTTTTAAGAGTTACTGGAGCGAGAAACAGGTCGAAACCGTGACGAACGTTGTGGAGAGAGAAATGGAAAAAGAACAGCAACAAGATGCTGCCCAGAACTTGGAAAACCTGGCGAATGACGAGTTCTTTTTATCTGAGGTTCGGAAGCAGCAGTACCAAGACCGGGTGGATGCGATGGACCAGATTGGCAATGCGAACTGCGAACAGGATTGTCGCTCAGGCGAGGAGCTCCTGGAAGAAGCCGAATTCGGCGTGATGATGGCGGATCTGATTCACGAGAATAGAGATCAACTGTCGGAGCTAGAAATGGAAGATTTCCAGTATTTGATTCAAGAAGTGAACATTGGTGACCTGAAAGGAGCGGCGCAAAGTGTGGACAAAAAGCTGGGCAGCACAACTAAAGAAGAATTGTATCAAGAGGCCGCCAGTTACCAGCCGGGGGTGCCGATGTCTTTCGGGCCACAAAGGACCGAGGATCTTCCGGCGCCAAGCTCGGGAGCGGCTGGGAGAACGTTTGGGCCGCCGGGTGCTGGTGGTGGAGATGCTGGTACGACTACAGTTCAGTTTTGCGTTTTCTAAACTTCTACTATTTTGCTTTTACATTGCAATGTAATGTGTTTCAGAATAAAATTTTTTCTGGGAACAAAAAAGGTTTACTTCTACTATCCGAAACGAAAACCACAAAGATCTCCGAATCTCAAATCCAATTAACTTGCAAATGCTCGAAAAGGACCTGTGCATCATCTTCAAATCTCAGGGTCCACCTCCTCTCAACCGCGATCCAACCGCAGGACCCAGCCGCACATCCGCAGCAACCGAGTCAACTTTGACAACAAGAAATCCATGCAAGACGTGATGAAAAACCTGAAAGAAGCAGCCGACCTGGCGTACCAGCACGCGGCCCCGATGGCGATGGCCTTCGCGACGGGCAGCACGGTCGGCGTGGCGTTCGAAGGGGCCAAATTCGTGGACGCCGGGCTCACGAAATGCGGGGTTCATTGCCCATTGGAAGACCACTTGAAGTGGGGGAAGGAGATGGGGTATATCGCGGAAGTCTTCGGGTTCCAGTCGGTACTGCGAAGCGAGGAGCGGGTCGAGGGGAGCATGGACCACAGACCCGTGACGCGAATGAAATATCAAATGTAAAAATGTTTGGGTCTGGAAAGTTGGAACTTGTAATGCTAGTCTTGCATTCCTGTGAAATCTGTATTGCATGGCCAAGAATAGTGGTAGCCTCTTCTGTCATACAAAAACGCAGTTTCTCATGCGGAGTTCGTATGAGAAAGCGTGCTGCAACCTTGTCATGCTTTCCTGCATAAGCAAGTGACCTCCTTTTGCACATTTTAGCATCACAAACTTCCAGACTCAGACATTTTTACAGTTGATATGAAACAGGACTTCTCGAAAGTGATCAATTCCGTAACGAAATTGTACGTGATCTCGAGTTACTGGCCTCCCTGGACAAAGGGCGAGAGGAAGGAACAAGGGGGAACCAGCAGTGGGCCCGGCGATGGGAAGGCGACCAGTGGTACGGCCGCTAGCAGCAATTCCGGCAGTACGGCGCCAACTCCCGTGGAAGTTGGTATTTGAGATAAAACATGCTGTGAGTTGGCTCGTGTGGTTTGCTTCTCAAATTTTCTCACGCAAGCGCATGATCACTTCAAACTGCTTCTTCTGTACAACTAACATCTGGTTTGTTTATTAGTACGCCTCGACCAACTGTAGAAGTCAACTACGAATGAACTTGTCATTCAAAATCTACAAAACGAAACCTCCTACCTAACACAGGCCTTTTGCCGCAGATCCAAAAAAAGCTCGTTGCCGACACGGACGCAATGCACAAAACCCTCCAGCGCGCGGCAAAGGGCGACTTTATGTCGCTGCTCTTCCACGACCCGTCGGTGTTACACCAAGTTCGCGAAGAGCTCCCGCACCGGGTGATTGTCACCTTGGTCCAGATGACGCAGGCCGTGATTGAGATGGAAGAGCTGCGGTTAGATCCGACCTACAGCTGGTTTTTCAACAAGTTTTTGACCAAGTTCAAGAGCAGTATTCGTGGTTCTGGTTCTGACAAAGCCAAGTGCAAAAAGCCTCCAATAAAGGACCCAACTATAGTTCCGAAGAAAGAAGAACCGAAGAAGGAACAACAGCAAGTGTCCGTTTTCCAATCCAAGATTTCCCAAGCTGTGGTGGCGATTGGCAAGAAGGTAAAGGAGACGGCGATTGCGGTCGGCGGGTTCTTCCAGAAAGTCGGGAAAAAACTCGGTCTCGGGGACCTGTGGCACTGGCTGAAGACGAGGTTTTGCGAGTTTACGCAGATCGACTTCAACGCGATTTGGGAGTTGCGGAATTATTTGCAGAAAATTCTTGCGGTTCTGTTCGCCTCGGCCAACCCGTATGCGAATCAGGTATCAAAGTGAAAAAAGCCCCCACCCCATACCAAGACGAAATTTCTGATGCTGGATTTGCGTGCACAAATCAGATTTGTCTTGCAGTAGGGGACTGCAGACCGATATCATGCCAGTGTGCTGCAGAGGTTTTGGCCTAGGCACTTACAATGGGGAACGCCTATGCTGCAGGACCAACAGCATTAGGAACCGTGTGCATAATGGGGCGGAACCCATGCCGTTGCTTTCTTGCAAGACAGACGCGATTTGTGGTCACGCATCAGCATGACAAATTTTCTGAGGCGTTCCTTTTCGATAGGGGGAGGGGGGATTTTTCCTTACGATATCAGGCGAGGTCGATTCTGTTGGAAAATTTGAAGACGTGGATTATCAAGTGTAAAAATGTCTGGGTCTGGAAGGATGTGACTTGTGATGCGCATTTCAGAACACGCAAAAATCTCTGATGCATAGGCAGCAAAAGCTGCTCACTTTCTGTCACCAAAGTGGGGGATTTGTCATGCGGATTCGGCATCGCGGTAGCTTCTCGAAACCTGTGATGCTAGAGCTTCCATGCCAGACCTTCTGTGTCATGCAGAAACAGCATGACTCTTCCAGACCCAGACACTTTTACATTTGATATGGATCGACCCCGACCGATTCAATGAGCTCATGCTCGGGAAAAAAGCGAATTCCTGGAAGAAAAAAGCGCAGCAGATGCACTGCGAAATGAGCAATGAGCTGCAGCAAGCGTTGAACAACGTGCGGGATTCCTGTCTCCCAAGCTCGCCCGAGGGCATGCAGGTGATGGCGAGTGTCGCCGTGGCCATCAACGACGGGTGGGGTTCGATTGCGGACAAAGACAGAGACATGACGGCGAAAGTGAATTTGTTCTTCACCAACGCCGCGCAGGGGGCAGTTTTGGATGAAATCGAACACGAGATTGTGAGCAAATTGTCCACAAAAATCTTCTCGGAAATCACCAAAAAAGACTCGCGCTTCGGTTTCATTTTTGAAAAGATCCGGGCGAACAAAAAGCACGCCGAGGAACTGATAAATTCCGGATGCGATGTGTGGGAGACGGTTGCGTTCCAATCGTCCGAACTGCGGGATTCGACCCACAAGCAGATCGAGGCCTGGGAGCACCAAATTTTCGAAAAAGTGCAATCAGCGGTGAAAAGCTCGAATAAGATCAAGGAATTGGCGCGGTTTGCAGATGATGGAATACAAAAGGACCTGGTCGAGAGAGTCGACCGGATAGTCTCCAAAACGGTCGACAAAGTGATGGAAAAGTTAAAGTACCTGCTCGATACGGATGATAAAATTAAATCCACTGCGGATTACGCGGAAAAGGAGGAAAATGCCGAGAAAGAACGCCGGGAAAAGTACTACAAGGAAAAACTGAAAAGACTCCCGGCGCCGATCTCCAAACTCTTAACTAAGGAATCTGACTTCACCGTGGTCGAGGCGACGCAGTGGATCAGCGAGAAGGCGACGGGTCATCAAGTCAACGACGCGATATCCTAAGTAAACACGTCCCCACCCCATAGTCAAGTTGGGAATCTAGCAGCACAAATCTCCAAGTTTTGGGAGCTGTGGATGACAAGTTTCCCTCTGCAGTAACTTGCTGGCTGGCAAGAGAAGCCGCATGAGAAAGCTACTTTCTCATCCTGTTTACAGCATTACAAGTTCCAAAACTCGATTGGTAATGCCTCTCATGCCGCTGCGCATTACAAATGTTCCCTGCCATTGCACATTTGCATTACAACTCTGGGGTGGGGACGTTTTTACATAGGATACGCGACCGAGCTGGCGCATGTCATGCTGCAGTTCTTCGGGCAGGGCATGTCGCCCTGGATGTTTGGCGCCTTGAAAATTGGGCTGTGGGGGGTTGGGACGGCGGTCAGGTTATGCAACGAAAAATTTGTGTAAGTGTAAATCTGTGATGCAGAAAATGCAAAACTGTTACACTTGTCATGCTCGACATGCATGATCGGCTCGTTTCCTATGTGTTTTCCCTTCCCATCTGCGCATAACAACTTTTTCCTGTCATTGCAAACAAACTTGTGATGCTGTCTTCCCAAAAGACTTACACTAACACAGTTTTTTTCTTGGATACAGGTGGGGCCCGGGATTGTTCTCGGTGATGAAGGTGACGTTTGTATCCTGAGTAAAAACGTCCCCACGCCAGAGTTGTCATGCAAATCTGCATGCCAAAAAAGTTTGTCATGCGGAGCACCATGAGAGGCATTTTCTAGTCTTGTTTTGGAATTTGTGATGCCAAAATCTGCATCATATACTACCAGCCATGCTCCGGCTAACGCCGGAGCGCAAGGCTGTTGTGCTGGGGTTTGACTATTTGCGGATCGGGCCGCGACACAAAAGCTTTGGGCACAGCGTGACGGACCGAGGAAACTTTGAGCGCCATTTTGCGCGAGGTCAACTCGCAGGGCCTCCTGCGCGCTTCCCGCGCCTTTAGGCGCTATGCGCAGGGGGCAGCTGCAGTAAACCTTGCGGGCGAAGAGATGCCGCCCCGGCGTAGGTGCGTGCCGAAAGAATCAGACAGAGGCCGGCGCTGCTCTTTGTTTATCACCACCCCGCGCCCGCCCACCTGATTCCCCGGGGAAATAAAACTGTTGGCGCGAGAGGGTGGCGCAAGAGGGTGGCGCGAGAGGGTGCGCGAGAGGGTGGCGCGAAAGGGTTCGGGCTTTTGCATGAAAGGGCCGCAACAAAATCAGCCCTGTGCCGGGCGGGTTTGGGTTTTTTTACCCCTCTCGCAGACCCTCTTTTTCACCTCTTCCGAGAGGTGTTGCTAATAATCCGGCTATACTCACCGGTAGAGGTCTACAAAGGTGGCCGAGAGGTAGCCCAGAGGGTGCGCGAGAGGTCTCCCCTTATTCGCGCAACCTCTCGGCACCCCTGTCCACCTCTCGCTTGCCCTCTTTTTTACCTCTCGGCCACCTCCGTGCCGCTTAGCGGCCCTAAAGGGTGACCGGTTCGGCGGGCTATACTCGCGCCCCCTCTCGGCCACCCTCTCGAATTACCTCCCGCGCCACCTCTCCACCTCTGTCGACCTCTTTTTTACCTCTTTTGACCTCTTTTTGACCTCCCTGCCACCTCTCGTTTACCCTCTCTAGACCAATATTTTCGCATGAATATAATAGATAGTAATATCTGTGATGCTGCTGAACTACCTAAACAGGATTACACTACGAGGAGAAACTTGTCATGCCAAGTGACCAAAGCTGGCTGATTTGTCTAGCAGATTTCCCATCTTGACTCTGTTGCGGGGACGTTTTTACAAATGATACTTTGCGATCTCGATGTTCTCGAAAAAGGCGAAGCAATTATTGTACGTTTTGGAGGAGGAGAAGGCGGTCCGGATATCAAATGCAAATATGTCTGGGTCTGGAAACTTGTGATGCTAAAATGTGGATGGAAACAGTTCCGAATGCAATTTAGCATGACAACTTTCCAGAACGCTTTCTCAAAGGAAATCCGCATGAGAAACTGCGTGTCTGCATGTACAAAAAAGGCTGCGACTTTTGTTGGTTATGCAATACAGATTTCCTAGGTATGGTTATGGAAGGCTAGCATTACAAGTTCCAACCTTCCAGACCCAGACATATTTGCACTACATACCGGATGGTCTTGGACAACTTTGAAGACCCGAGATTGTACGTATGAACTGCAAATGTATCGTACTAGTAGTAATTGCAACACAAATTCGCTCAGCATGACAAATGGAATTTGTCATGCTGATTTGCGTTGGGAACGAGATTTGTAATGCATGACTGCAATTACTACGAGTGCGATACTTTTGCACAGGATAGTGCGGTGGCTTTTACGATAAGCTTTTTGGCGCTCAGGTTATCGAGGAAGAGGAGTCGGATGACGAAGCGGCACCAGGACAAGGCGTTACAACGGCACCAGCTGTAGGAACTACGCAGCCCCTCCTTCCTAACCCTACCGAGGACGTCGACCCTACTGATCCATCTAATGCTAACGCAGAAGCAGGTGGCCAACCATTATCGTCAACATCCGCAGCAGCTCCAACAGAGGAACCAAGTTTAATACCTGAGCAAGAGCCGAAAATCGAGGTTAAGCAGCTCGGGCCGTGGGAGCACTGGATGCAGGACACCTTTCTGGGTGGCATGAAGCGCACGGCCTTCCGGCTGATCACGTCGCCCTTCTTACTGTTGAAATTAGCGTATGAGAATTTGAAACTGACTCTCCAAACGTTAATCTACATGCAGAAGTGGCTCTTCGGTTCCGAGTTCGCTCGGTTTGAGCACAAGTTCAGCGGGAAGGCGGTGGCGGGGACGACTCGAGATATCTACCGGGATCCGGAAGTGGAAAGGTTGCAGCGAGAAAGAGACGCAGAAAGACAGCGGAGAAGGGAGCAACGAGCTGCGGCTGCTGGTGGAATTGTCGATGAAGAGAACAACGATGAGGAAGACGCTCTCGACGCGGATCTACTCATGCCGCTACAGTCGCAGACCGTATTCGAAGCTTTATCGTGAGGAAAAATCCCCCCTCCCCATATTGAAAGCGCATCCTTCTCAAAATCTGTCATGCAGATTTGTGACCACAAATCCTGTCTGTCTTGCGAGAAAGCAAGTTGAGACAGTCCGCCGCACTATTGAGGCGATTTGTGATGCTGTTAGGCCTACACCGTCGACATTTTTCATGCCGGGAGCCTACGCCAAAACCTCTCGGCTCAGGCTTGGCATATGCCTGCAGTCCTCTACTGCAAGACAAACCTGATTTGTGTACTGAAATCCAGCATCAGAAACTTCGTTTCGATATCGGGAGGGGGAATGATTCCATCTGATGAGCTTGGAAGGAAATCATGTCCGACGCGAAGGACGCAACAAAAGACCTGGAGGAGGACCGACTATCAAATGTAAAATGTCTGGGTCTGGAAGAATGCGAGATCTGTCATGCAGTTTTTGCATGAGCCAGATCGTCTGGCATGCAAGCTCTAGCATCACAGATTTTGACCGGGTATTCCAATGCCTAATCCGCATGACAAATCCCCTCTCTCGGAAACAAAAGGCGCGGCCTTTTGCCAGCCATGCATGACAGATTTTCTCATGATGTAGACTTCGCAGCACAAATTCGAATCCTCCCAGACCCAGACATATTTGCAATGCATACCGCCGGGCGTTAAACGAATTGAAGTCCACACGGAAAGACCCGGAGAGAACCGCACTGCAGTATCGTAAGAGAAAATCCCCCATCCCCATACTGAAAAGAGATACTTCTGAAAATTTGTGATGCTGATTTGCGGACACAAATCGTCTCTGTGTTGCGAGAAGGCAAAGCTAGAGACTCCGCCGCGTTTTGCGGGCAATTTGTAATGCTGTATGGCGTGCAGGGGATAAGTCTCCCTTGCTAGGCGCCTACACGGAAAAGGCCCAACTCAGGCTCCGTATCTGCGTGCAGTCCGCTACTGCAAGACAAAGCTGATTTGTGTACACAAATCCTGCATCACAGATTTCCCATTTGATAGGGGGAGGGGGGATTTTTCATTTTGATATGCAGGAAGCCAACGCTTTTGCCAAGTACGTACAGAAATCCGTCATTGGGTCGCAGATGTATCAAGTGCAAAAATGTCTGGGTCTGGAAGAGTGCATGTTTGTCATGCTTGTCTGGCATGACTCTTAAATCTGTCATGCACGTTACCCAAGAGCTCCATTTTATTGTGATGCAGAGACGCAGTTTGTGATGCAGAATAGGCAACACCTAGAAGCGGAGAGACTTGTCATGCTGAGCCAGCAGTTGTGGCCTCATCATGAGACGCCACCCAGCATCACAAGTTTCCAGACCCAGACATATTTGCAGTGCATAAGATGAAGAGATTCGCGTTTTCCGATTTGCTAAACCCGGCAGATAAGTCGTGGCACGACCAGATCATCGTCCCCTTGAGCAATGAGGACGATTTAGCCAACGTGATGATCATCCGGCAATGCATCAACCAGCTGACGTATCCTGTGTAAAAACGTCCTCACGCCAGAGTCAAGATGGGGAATCTGCTAGACAAATCAGCCAGCTTTGGGTGTTGCGCATGACAAGTTTGGCCTCGTACTTGATGCAATCCTGTTTAGCTAGTGCAGCAGCATTACAGATTCAGCCTAATACTCTGACTGGAGGATCTCAAATTCCAAAACACGGCCAGAGATTGCTTCTCATGGGGCCACGCATGAGAAACATTTTCAGCATGCAGATTTCCATGACAACTGTGGGCTGGGGATGTTTTTACACAGGATATGACCTCGACGGTGTTGAACTTCGTGCTGGACGGGACCGGGAATGAGTTTCCGATGCTCTCTATCCTATGTAAAAACATTCCCACACCAGAGTCAAGATGGGAAATCTGCTAGACAAATCAACCAGCTTTGGTTGTTTCGCATGACAAATTTGGCCACGTAGTGTAATCCTGTTCCGCTAGCTCCAGCAGCATCACAGATGTAGCATATCATGCCGATTTGAGCATCACAAACTCCAAAATACAACGGGGAAATGCTTCGCATGGAGCTCCGCATGAGAATCATTTTTGTCATGCAGATTTGCATGACACCTCTGGGGTGGGGATGTTTTTACTCAGAATACTCTCCTTAGCTTTGAACCAAGTTTTCGATAATATGCAGAAAAATATCGAGGTGAGCCCCAAATTCCAGATTTTCAACAACAGGAGAACGAAGAAGAAGATCGAGCGCCTGCGGTCCGTCATGATCTATTTCCTCAACAGCCAGTACGGGATCGCCGGCATGCACGGCGCAATCGCGAATGGGTTCATAGTGGGTCCGACTCTGTCCGCTTTGGATTACGCCACCTACCAAGCGACGGGGGAAACATTCACAAAAACGGTCCGAGCCGGAATCCGGAGCACCGTTTTAGAGTCAGACACGGTGTCCAAAATCGCACTATGGATTGCAAAAATGTCTGGGTCTGGAAGATTCGAAACTTGTAATGCTGTCGCTGGATTCTAAAAAATGTTGTATTGCATGACCAGCAAGAGGACAGCTCCAGTTTGTGCTACGCGGAGAGGGCATAATTTCTCATGCGGTAAAGGCGTGGTCACAAAGTTCTCTAAAAAGATGTGATGCTAGGACATGCATCACAGACGTCATGGGTCATTCAAAATATGCATGACAAACCTGGCAATCTTCCAGACCCATACATTTTTGCAGTTGATATGCACGCTACTTGAACGATGAGCACAAGGGGCGAAAAAGATTGCTGAAGGAAAGAGCCTTCATGAGCTTTGGGGTCTCTTTCGCGACCCTGTTGCAGGAAACGCCCAATCGCTTGACGGGCGTAACGCAGATGCTCGGGAGCGGAGACAATTTGGACAACAGTATCTATAAAATCATGCACGTTGCGTTCGGACTGGCAAATCTGCAGAACGGGAAGAATATGAACTTTCCAAAAATGATGGCGGAGATAAGCAGCGGTACTTGTGCGAATCATTTTTTTATTTTTCGCTTCGCTTTGATGAGGAGAGATGGGTTCGCCTGATGCAAATGTTCATGTTCATGATTGGGGCACAAGCAGCACGACTAGTTGTAAGTAGAAATATGAATGCAAGATAAGCTCAAATTTTCCCCGAATGGACTACGAAGTCACGCACGGCATAGTACACGTACACCATCATCATCGTCATCATCAACAGAACAAGATGACGAAAAAACCCCATATATCAATTTCAGCCTTATCGACCGGCACGGAGTCTCAAGCGGCGTCTTTTCAGTCCGGCCAGACGTCCCTCTTCTGCAATGAAGCGATGCAATACTTGATGCGCCGCTCCGGAGACGTCATCGAGGCCGGGAAGGGTTTTTACCAGCAAGAGCAGAAGGGAGCGATGATACGAAACGTATGAAACGCAAATACGTCTGGATCCGGAAGGTTCTGACATTTGATGTGATGCAGTTTTTCCAAGCTCCGCCAAGTTTGGAATGCAGGGCCTAGCATCACAGGATCTGCAGCCCCTTTGTGATGCCTTTTCTGCATGAGAAATGCCCTCTGAGCATGACCAGAGAAGAGGACCTTTTGCAAGTCACGCAACACGGATTTCTGTATCATCCGTAACATGCATCACAAGTTCGCATCCTTCCAGACCCAGACATATTCGCAATGCATAAAACGCGACCCGCTACTATTTGGGTACCGAATACGGACGACAGCAGTTTCGCGAGGGTGCGCGCAACTACGCGGTCAGCTGCGGTGGCTGTATCCCACGGAAAATAAAAGCTGTGACTGGTCATATTTGTATAAGAAAGTACAAGGCCAAAAAATAAATCAGTTCTGCACAGGAAAATCTGTCTTCATAGCCAGGCCCACAGAAGCAGGCTACAGCTCCAGGTGTAACTACAAGAAGGGGTTTTTTCTCTCCTAACCTATAATTTCTGCACAATAATACAAACATGACACCTGCCAGTTTTTTTCTCTTGGATAGCCTGCATGCGCTACTCTGGACATGTCTGTCTCGAAAACAGCCAAGCCTGCCTCATCGACGGGTACAATAATGGGAGAAGCTGCGCCGTCGGGTGTAGGAACCACCCCAAAGAGCAGATGCGGAAAGTTTTCTACGATAAGAACCAAAAACTCGCTTTGTTAACAACGTCACTGCTCGGCCCGAGACCGCTTCCACCAGATAGTGGAAGTACTCTTGCCGCGGCGCCAGTACAGGAAACCATGGACGCCTGCTGGCCAGGCTCTTATGCGGCGTTGCGCGGTGCTGGCTCGAGCTCGTCTTCTTCTTCACAAGACGTCCCTTACCCTCGGACGTCGGGTGGTGCAGCTGGTGCAACTACAGGAGCCTCATCCTCTTCGGCTGCAGGTAGTACAGGACATGGCGTTTCATCACCATCATTCCTGCACCGCCGACACGCACCAAAGGACCACGGACAAGATTAAGTAGTTTTGGCTTTCCTTTTCCCTCTGCGGCAGCACATTATACCATGTACAAAACACGAAAGTGATAGAACTGTGACTCACAGGAGTCGATAATGTAGTTATGACCGATATGAATATTGAATAAGTTGTCTGTTGTACGTACAACATCAATGTCGTTGATTTTTCGCCCGAGCGCACTACTACTGGAGAAGCGTTTTTCCGCAGTTGCGTTTCTGGGCGGTCAACGCGCGCAAGCGCTCAAGAATTACCATCCTTAAAACTGAAATAGAAATGAAGCTCATCTGCCTGTACTTCTAGAGTAACTAACGGCGCAGTGAGACTTAAGTCTTATTTTGAAAAAACTGTTCTTCGATTTGCGGAGATATAATAGTGTTAGACCCTTATTTGTTCTCACGGGAGGACGAAAAAGAGTAAGTACACCATGCAGCATGATGTTTCTACAGGAACATGAAGACGAGGCAGCTAAAGCTATGTTGAATTTGACCTTCGAGTTCTACCACATGTCGCTCGACGTTTCAAACATTGTCCCACACAGAACGCAAAGAAAGCTCGCGGAATACGAACGGACAACGAAACAGCCGCCGGCGAGCGCGCTGAGCCACGGGAGGACCAACTTGTGTTCTTTTAACAGTACGACGATTTTGGATCTTGAAAGGAGACATATTACTACAGGTAGTACAGATGTTGACGGGTCGTGAAGTAAGTACAACAACTCCGCTAGAGATTTGTTGTCAAGATGTTCTAAGAATGAACACAGCGATTCTACTTCGATTGAACATACCGGAGCTGTGCTTTTGTGACCGTGTTTTTTTCTACTTTGAAGACCACGATGATGAAACAGAGATCCACGCGGACAGCGGACGATCCTCGAAGAGTAACCTTTTCACGAACTATTTCCCCGCCCCTCCAGCGCAACTTCACGCGTTTACTCGTTCCTCTCTTTGTTCACCTCGAGCTCGGATTTTTTTTCTTTGATGCGCGCCACCAGCACATGATCTTTATTTTGCCCGATCGAGTACTTCGAATTCGAAAGAGCTGTTGCGCTGCACGATCGCTGCGCATGCTCTTGGTTGATGAATCAATCTAGCTGTATGTGGTGCAGCTCCTAGAACTTCATCCTTCAGCATGTTTCGGATTCCATTCGGAAACTTGGTGTTTCTGTTTTTCGACGTTCCTGAGTCAAATAATACATAGGCATTTCCTCCTGATTCATCTCAGCGAACAAGAGAAAAAGTAGGAAATTATCGTATTTGTCCTGTTTGACGACGATCATATATCAAAAGAAGACGAAGAGAAGTGCGCATTATAGCTTTTTGTTCGACAAGGTTCTGCTGTATCTTTTCGTGGTCACGAGACGGAAAGAGTGCAGATTTCCATTCACTAGCAGCTGTACTAGTACAGCCCATAATATTGCGCCAATTTCTAATCTGCCACTGCAAGACACTTAATC
>JACKZZ010023768.1_pt1 | contig 33990 bp, 34 predicted proteins | sample 8027871 | NCBI WGS metagenome assembly JACKZZ01 (sample SAMN15724774, study PRJNA655200) | protist metagenome | isolation source: fluorescence activated cell sorting (FACS) single amplified genomes of... | place: USA: West Boothbay Harbor, Gulf of Maine | collected 2000-07-19
TTTTGTTACCTCTGGATCGAAGAAGTCGCCGTTGAGTGCGAAACATCTGCTCGTTGTTGTGTATCCGGGTGGTATTTTGGCACCGAAGCCGTATACAGGATACCTCTTATCACTATCGTAGTGCTGCAAAATCTCGCAGACTGCCCGTATGGCCATCACATAGTCATTGGGCTCTCCGTCCTCTTCCATGTGGTGCAAGGAACCAGGCTCGGCAGGATCCCCATTGGACCGTGTGCAATCCACAGCAATGACCAGGTTCATCTCGAGGCCACCGGCTATGTAGTCCAGAAAGGTGTAGCTCTTCTCGATCTTTATCTTGTCGAACTGTGTGAGTTTGTGTATGTGGAAAGTAGCTGCCTCTTGCGAGGGCTCGGTGAAGGTGACAGATTCAACTCATCGAATACATCAAACAAGAGTAAGTCGGAAAAAGCACAGCTATTAAACCACATCAGAAACAAAACTGTACGATCAACTGCCCCATGCATTTCGGCTTTTTCTTTTTCCCTTTCGACCCGGCTGATGCGTCGAGATTTTCATACAAGGCCAATATTACAGGTTTCCCGTCTTCGCTCGCGCGCTGCAGGTCTGCCAGACACGTAGTGGCGCTCCCGATCAGCTTGTCTGCTTGTGTCCGATTCCAGTCGTAAACTTCCACTATTATACTTCTAAACTCATCGCCACGACATAACTGCTGGACGGACAGCTCGGTCTGAAGTAGATGATGTTGTCTTCTTCATCATGCGAAAGCGATTTTGGAGGTTAAGTTCTTGACCATCAACCTCTACCTCAACATGTCAAATCCTGCTTGTGCATTCATTGTACTGGTACGGCTGTGCTACGATTTAACATCTTCAGCAGAAACTAACCGAGAAAACGTAAGCCACCTGAGCTATCCCAGTGTACAAGGAAAAGGATTTAAGGAATCAAAAATAGAAAATAAAAAACAATCAAATATTATACCGGCTCCCACGTCGGGTTGAGTGTTCGCTTTACTGTCTCTGTTTTAAATACAGGCACTTTCTGCTTAAACTGATCCTCTTCGCTGAGCCGAACATTTGGAACGGCTCCACGGTAAATCACGACGTAAGGATCGGCTCGGCGGGAGAAAAAATCCATCACTGGAAGAGACTTGGCGCTGAGCTGAAAACTGCACTGCATTTTCAAAGACTTCATCTCTTCCGCCTGCAGGTGTATCGTCCCGTTGTTCTTGCGCGCATGGTGCAAAATTTCCCGCTCCACGTTGTCCCCCTGGGCCGCGACCATCTCGCCCACGAATATTTCCTGTGAAAGTGAATGTATTTCAAAGGTTCCTGTGATTGGCAATGGCATTGGCATTGGTCGTGGTCTAGAAAGCTACTTAGTTGAAAAACAAAAAAAACGACAAGCCTCCAGTTGCACTGGCACCTCGCAACCAAAGACGCCAGGCATGATGTCAACGATGCAACACCAGCACGGTGGTGCTCCTCTGTATAAGTATAATATGTCGTGCTCGACGTACTACGTGTTTTGTTCGTTTTCTTTTAGTAAAAATACGCGCACGCGACGACTTTCTTTAAGTTTATCTTTGATCAGTTTCAGTAAAATGCAATTTTATTTATTAAAGCAAAGACTAAATAGAAATACCGCGCTCCCCAAAAAATCCCACTCCGATATATTTTCCGATTTTGGGTCGGGGGTGTGGTACACTTCAAACCTTGTTTTCTGCTGGATCTCGAAATTGTATTCGATGGTTCCAGGCTATCCACAGGGAAAAATGCAACTTTTTCTATCCTAATCCTCCGTAGCGAGAGGAAGCTTTTTATGATTATGTTCATGAACGCTGGTAACATCAGCAGGAGCAGGCGTGTGATCATCCTGCGTCTGCCTTTGGCATTGCTATGTGACTCATCATGGGCCTGCAATACACAAGCAATTACTTACGCACGCAAAGAATATCATTGCATTTTCTCTTGGATAGGGACCTCACAAACGACCCCGCGTCTACCCCCATCAGTGTTTCCGTTTTCAGCACTTCCGTCCATGCCTTGTCTTGCGCGCGGCGAGTGTATATCACCACTCTGGGGTTGCATTTCTTCCGCAAATCTTGCACGCGAACGTGAATTTCGACACGACTGGAGAGGTCCTGCTCCAGCAGCCCGCCCTGCGTGGCCAGCTGCGCGGCCTCGGTCACCTCATCTATGTGGGCGGTGGCTTCCGCCTGGTTGCTCTTTACGGCTGAAGAGGCAGACCCCATCTTGTTCGACGGCGAGAGCTATCCAACACGGACGACGAGGAGGCTCTTTCCGCCCGTCCTGCCAAACAAGTCTCGATGAAGCCTCGGCTTTCGACGACGCTACTCCCCGCCGAAGCTGCTCCTCCGAAGTTGGAACTACTAGGAGAGCTGCAGGACGGTAAGCTATCTTTCGAAGGTCGCAAATAGAAATGCCTTTCTTCAGTTGTCCTCGGGTAGAAGATTAAGACGCCGGGCGCACACCGTGATTTATAATCTGGTGTTCAGGTGGTCGTGGAAGATACACGTCATGCTGCCTATCGCAACGTCCGACGCCATGTCGATGTTGCCGCACCTCCAAGGTGCTACTGCTATTCCAGAGCAGAGAAGAGGACTCACTGCACGATGTTCGTCGGACGAAAAGCAAAAGGATTAAAGCTCCTGCGGGCCGCAATTGTAGTCAACGAACGTCAAGAGCAGAGATACCGTCACGCATGATGCAGACAACACAACAAATCGAAATCGATGGTAAATTGGGTCGTTCGCGATGTGCTACGTCTACTAACTTGAGTAGTCAGTCATAGTGATAGTGAATGGCTACAACGCCATAGCAATAGGAGAATCAAGAAACAAAGTCGGTGCGCGTAGTACGCCTCTGCAATAGCTGCAAATAAAGCAAAACAAAAACTAGATGCAGCTAGAACATTTTCTCTTGCAATACTGGAGCTGTGTGTTCCATCTATGGGTGCACTGATGCTGCGAATCATCAGGAGAGAAGGTTTCCGAATTGACGACCTGTTTCTACACCTGTTGATACTTTAAATCTATAAAAAAGGGCCTTTGCCCCCATTATAGAGGAACTCCATGCCTCTTCGGTTCAACTCACCATGTCCCTCTGCTGGTCATGTCTCCTGGTCCATGACAATCAACGACAACTCTCAACACACATTGCCACTTCTTGAGTGGACCAATTGGTGCGAATAGGAATATGTACATGCGACGACTTGCGAATACTATCAACTGTAACCCTTTCGTGACTTCCACTCACACTGACTCCGCCTCGACGATAACAAATAAAAACGATAATAATTTGTATAACCTCGTCCGTGATCGATCTTGACCGAGTTTCACTACTTTTGTTTCGTGTTCTTCTGTTTTACTTCTCTCACAACTCTTCGATTGGGAGTGATTCAGAACACGGCTGCTGATGGATCGATGAGCTTCCCGCTGTACACTCAAGGAGCTGCATACAAACAATCAAGTCTAGCCCGCCGGGGTCATCCTCATCTAATTGTAAGGACATGATACCCGTCGCGGTTGATTGCGCTTGGCTTCGGTTTGCCATGAAGATGAAGCCTCGCCACGACGAGAATGTAGCTGAAAAAGAACAGAGAAAGGTCTGAAATCTAGTTCATTTATTTTTGACATCGGTCGAGGAGTGACATTGACACGTCGCAGCACTGCCACAAATTTAGAATTTATTGAAGAACAAGGGCACGTTTTTATAATAATTTCATCTGCATGTTCATACATGAATCAAGTACAACTGCAGGATGAGTCCGCTAGTGCGTATACCTTCAAAAGAACAGCTGCGATTACGTCCATTTTGTTTCACGTGGATATGATCACGAAATGGTCGCGTCGCTCGTCGTCGTCTTTAGCAGCTTGCACAAATCGGCATATCTGGCGTCGGTTTTGTCAACAAAATCGATTGCCCGCTTCTTTCCCTTTAGCTTGAAGTCCACATCTGCGCCTTTCTGCACCAAAATTGTGCACGCCTCGAGGTGACAATTTGCCGCCGCAGCGATCAGAGGCGTCACCGGCTGCGGATCATTCAGGAAGCACGACAGTTCTTCGCACGCTTTTCGTGTTTGTGGTGAGGATTTCCCAGCAGGGCGTGTGGTGGCAACATCAGTAGAGATGCTATCTTCACTTCTTTCACCAAGACTCTTCTGCGCCTGCTCCATCTTTTCAATCAGCAACGAGATCAATCCGACATTGTTGCTGCTGCTTGCCAATACCAGGGCACTCTTCCCGCAGGAAGGCACACACTGCAACAAAATTTTTTGGTTTTCGATTTCAAAGTGGTCGAGGAGCGCACGGAGCAGCTTGGGCGACTGGCACCGCGTAACCGCGTTGAAGCCTTGGCAATCCTCCAGCAGCGGGTCGGCGTTGTGTTCCAGCAGGAGATTGACGACTTGTAGCTGCCAGGGCAGCGAGGGGTCATCGTCGTAATCGCGAACGGTGCTGATGGAAAATGTGCTTCCAGAGACAACATCTGGTCTGCCACCTCCTGGTCCTACTCCGGCAGAGCTTTCATTTTCGTTATCTTGGAGCTCACCACCGCCCGTCGCGCCAGCGCCTCCTTCGATATTAGATTTTGACGAGAAACAGGTTGTCGTCCCGATGTCAGCAAAACTTGCAGAGCTTGTGCAGGCCAGGACAAGGGTGGGCACGCGGGTACTTTGCTCGATTTTGTTGACGTCAGCGCGTCTTTCACGAACCATTTTCTCGATGAGCCGAAAGGATCGGTTTTTGCGCACGGCGGCTGTGAGGGGAAGCTGGCTTCCCTCCAGGTTGACGTCTACAATGTCATGGTCCAGGATGCGTAGGGCGATGGAGTCTTCTTCCTGCGTAGCACAAGAATCGGGTTTGGTAAGTTTTTTCTTGGCGAAAAGAGCGTTGTTCACAATAGCGGCAAGCAGTGGCGAAAAACCGTCGCTGCGACCGTCCCCGTCCGGACCTTCTGTGGAGCCCGCTTCCGGAAGTACATTCAGCAGATCCTTGCCTCCGCTGCTGTAAAGCAGCTCGAACATTTCCGCACTCTGGAACAAATTCATCGCCATGTGTCCATTGACAGAGCACTTCGTTAATTCAAATCCAAAAGAAAGCAGGAGCCGCACCGCAGGCAGGCAGTTGGCGCGGACGGCGATGTGAAGCGGCGTCTCTCCGTTCAATGTCACAACATCGTTGACAGATCGGTAGTAGTTCGGCGCAACTTTATCAACGGTTGCCGCGTCTGAGTTCTGTGCATCTTTTCTATTTTTCACTGCCTCGTCGTCATCGTCTGTATCTGTTCTGCCCGCGCTGCTCCCAACAGCAGGAGCGAGTAGTTGCTTCTCGTTCCTCTCGATCAAGTCCGTCAAGCCTAGCACCGCTGTGGAGATCAGCGCCACGTCCGCTTGCGCGGACCAGTAGTGCAAACACGTCAGACCCGCGGCGTCCTCCCGAAACCCCCAGGGGTCCGCCTTACAGGCGATCAGCGTGCGGCAGATACGACCCGTGCCCTTCTGACAGGCGTAAAACAGTGCGTGATCGAGGGTCTTTAACTTGATCGCGTCATTTATGCAGTGCCAAAGTATCGCTCTTGTGCTTCTACTTGCTCCGGTAGAAGGTGTTGTACTACTATGGATTCCGATAGTCGGACTTAGTACAAGTTATTTTCTCAAGTTGAGGTAGTGATAGTGCTCGTGAGGCGGGTAGACAAAAGCTCCTGATTTTGTCCCCCATGCAGGAGAAACGCTTGCATTTCTAATTCTATATTCATACGCAGTTGCAGAGTGCAGCTGCGATACTTTATTTGCAGCGCTGGATAGCGTTGGGCCAAGCTGCGTTGTTGATTAGGTACTCGATCACACCCACATCGCAGTCCTCACCGGCACTGGCCTGGGCAAGGGCCGAAAGCTCGTCTTCCACAACAGGGCGCAAGCTAGACGACGCGTCGTCGCTTTTGACGGTGGAGCTCCTTTTTTGACAATTCTCATCTACTCCACCTGCCTTGCCGTCATTGTCTTCCGCGGACGTAATATTCCGTGCCGTTTTTGTGGCTCCTCCGGCAACCGCAAGGTCAGTAGATTCATTATTTCCCGTGGTGACTAGTCTGCGCGAATTGACGCGCGTAGATGCATTGCGAAGAAGTCCACTGTTGCACGACTTGAGACGGTCCGCACATGAGTACACCTCAGCTTTGTGGTCGAGTAGCAATGTGATGACAGGACGAGCAGACACCGCGTACTGCAGGCTCAGCTTTAGGCACGAGCGCCCCCGTGGGTCCACCGCATTGGGATTCGCGCCTGAAGTAAGATCATGCACATGCTGCAGATTGTTCATTAAATGCGACTACCGATTATAGCATGTTAGTTCGACGTAGTCTTGGCAGCTACAGCTTGCTGGTTTGACATACTGATACTATGTGACTGATGCAGATATTCATTTATTATACCGTGCTTCAGAAGCTGTTCCACCAAGTCCTTCTGGTTTTCTTTGCACGCGAGACAGAGAGCCAAGTCTAGCGACAGCCCCCATTTTTCCACAAACGGCTGGAGCTCGTCGGTAATCAGCCCGCGGCAATTCGCCTCGAGATCCCTTTTGTTTTTGCGCGTCAGCTCGTCCTCTTCCTCATCTTGCAACAGCGTCGATGCTTCGGAGTTCAACCGACTCTCCAGCTGCTGCCATTTCGCGTAGTCAGTAGGGCCCATTTTATTCTTTATTTTCCTTTTGTAGTTTAGGGGTGCAAGAACAAGTTTTGTATGTGTGAGTCAATGTTTGTGATGTCGATGTCCTTCACCTTCTGGCAAAATTACATGGATGTCGATCTTCCACTTCCTTTATGAACCCAGCACATTGCCGTTAAGCTTAAGACGACGCAATCAACCATTGAGCCCTTGTTGCACTGGAACTGTGTGTCCTCGAGAGGCTGCAGGTTCTTCCTTATCCACCTTATACAGCGCTACATAGAAAAAAAAACGCGACAAAGTATCCATCCCCACTACAGCAAAATCTGCGCTAACTATATTGGGACGAGCGAGTGCCTTTTTTTTTTCTTTGCCGCGGATCCGCGTGGGAGTAGGAACAAAAAAAGAAGAACAAGAAAGACAAAGAAACGCAAACGAAGAAAATTCCTTTACTCATAGCTCGCCTTGCGTAGGAGCGACGCGGAAACAAGCAAGACGGGCATCAAGGATGCAACCGATTCCAGAACTTCGCATAAAAGAACACTGCCGTTTCTTCTTCTTTGTGGGACGAGAGCCACACAGGGGGCCGGCATACGAATCAAATCAAATGATGTTGTGCTTCATCATCTTTTCTTTTCTTGTATGCTTGATGAGTCAACAACATCCTGCTTTAGTGGTTCTAATGTTTGGTACAAGGATCAAATTGCAAAGATTCATCAAGCAGAAAATCGTGACAATGAAAATACTTGGCACGACTCAGCAGGTTTCCGTTCCTCGACGCATGGGATCATGAAGTGAAACGAAAACAGTGAAGAAGCAAAATAAGCGGTCGCCGTGAAGACATCCATAGCATAGCATCTTATGAACCAGAGCGCTGCTTCATCTTCGACCGCGCGTTTGCGAACTGGACTGCCTCTACTACCGATACTTTGCTATAATTTCTTCATAAAAATGATTGAAGCCTTCAATTTTTTTTTAGTATAAATTCATTTCACCAAGAAGAGTGTAGATTTGTAAGAAGCCAAATTTCAATGTCGCACAAATAGAAAACTGTTCCGATATCAAAAAGCATTTTCTGATGACGCCACGGGCTCAGGCCCCTGGCTCGTTGCTTCTCAGCAATATGTTTATGTTCCTAAAATATCAGAAGAAAGATCAAAGCACGACGAGAAAAGAGATACGACAAATGTAGAATCTTATTGTACAGATGTAAATAGAAGCCTAGAAGGCTGCAAGAAACGAAAACGTAGTAGAAGCTAAAAATACGTGCCAGCAGCTGCAGGTTGGAAATAGGCCGAAAACAGAAGATGATGTACAAAATTGATGTGGAGTGAAAATATATTCCGACTCGAAATATACGGCGGTATGAAAATTTTGATACAGTTTTCTTTATTCAACAGAAACAGAAACAGTACGAGCAAATTGATGAAAATAAGTAAACGATTAATTACGCTGCAAAGCGGCCGACCGCAATGCGGGTGAGCAATAAAGTGTAAGTGGAAGTGTATTAATTAAGTGAATAAAATAAAAAAATTCGACAAGAGCAGTGCTCGCCGTCAAAGTCTATACTTTCTTCTGACAAGCACACCACGATCGTGGCGGCGGGTGTAAGCAGAACGCGTTCCGTTCGCATCTCGAAAGTATGCGCATGGAAGCGTACTTACTGCTACGTGTACTACTTTCTACATTCACATAGGCCCACAAAATGTTGATGATTCAGGAGGTCGTGACTTGTAGTTGTAGTTCGTTGTACTACATGTAGAAGTTTTATTTCGCAGAGGAGACCTCCTTCATCGTAGTTACGGCCAACTCTTTTTTGTAAACAGACCAAGCGACGAGGTGCAGAAGATGAAAAACTCTTGATAAACAATTGGAGCAACTCTTTTCGCTACTATCCGATCTGTCAGTCTGAGAATCACAAAAGTACATAAAGGTTTTACTTTCACCAAACAAACATTGATCTATAAAATTGTGAAACAGAAACAACTGCATAAACTGAAAAACAATTAATGGCACCACACAATTCAATTTTTTCATTTGGAATAAATGAGTATAGAACACTGAGCAGCCAGGGCGTAGTTGGTAAAGCATAGCTATAAGCTGAAGGGTAAGTTGTACCTTCTCACTACCATCAAATCCGACGCGCTTGTCCACGGCCACTGGGAACAACCACGGTGTGCACGTGGCTGGAGTTGCGGAAGTTGCCGGCAAAGGTGTTTCCCGCACCCATGTGGTCCGAACGCGACCGGGCCAGGTTGCTGTTCGAGATGTCTTTCCAGGAATCTATCTTGGAGAGGGAAATCACACCTAAACCCCAGGGTATCGGCTCATATCGCAAGAAAAAAGTGCTACAGTTACACACTGTGTTGCAAGACCGGCAACACAGATAACCTCTCTCATGCAGGAAATGCTTGGGATCCTCATTTTCTTCCTGTTTTCCCTTGTGATCTTTGCATTACGAGTTTTCCCTGCCACACAGAGAAAATTTGTGATGCAGAAACTCCAACAAATGTGTAACTGTAACACTTTTTTCTCGTGATAGCTCACCAGCCGACATTACTGACCTGTGAGAGAAATAGAGAAAAAAAATTAAATGTCGGATTCTCATTCTGTTCATTTCTGCAGCAGATCTTCATGCAGTTCATATGCAACATCACGCTTTGCGACGTTAGAACTCACTGCTTGTGACCCCTAATTTTCCATACTCAAAACAAAGACTTGCTCTTGGCGAAGACTTCATCCCATCCGCAAATCGATATCGATCTGAATTTAGACCTAACTGGGAATAAAATTTGACAACTCAGGCTCACCTCTGCTCCACCATCATCGTGCTATTTTTGGCTGACGGCTGCATGGAGCCCTCACTTCTGAGCATGCCACGATGGTCCGTGCGCACGCGAGCCTTCAGCAGCCTGAGTCGATCCTTGATAGAGTGATCATACTCGACGGGCACTGCAGTCGTCCCGGAGGAAGGTGCTGACGCAATCGAGGTCGCCGAGGACGTAGTAGGCAAGCTCAGAGTTCTTGACGGCGGCTGGTGATGATGATGTTGAAGGTGCGACGCAGCGACAGCGTTGTGGTGGTGCTGCATGCTGTTTCCCGTGCTGTGATGAAACGGTGGCGGATGTTGAGACATCGATGTAGTAGCCCCACTAGTTGTACTGGCACCCGAGGCTAAAGTTGGCACAACTCCACCTCCGCCAGGAGCACCGCTGCCGCCCACAATGCCCGAAGATCCGCCCAAGTTCGTAGCCGACATGTTGTGTATCAAAGCACCCTGATACGAAGTGGATGAACTCACTGCGCCTGCTGGTCCGCCGTTTGATCCACCATGATGAAGGGCGCCGAAGCCTCCGGAGGAATAATGCGACTGGTTGTTCGCGGCCGTGAACCCGAAGTCGGATGACAGGTAATTATGTACTTCTTCGGCCAGAGATGAGGTTGTCGTAGTGCCCATGCCGGTACGGGTTGCGCCTCAGTATCAAAGTGAAACGCCCCCCCTCCCCATATCAAAAACTAAACTTCTGCTGCTGCATTTGCGCACACATCAAATGCGGCCGCTATTCATGTAACTAAGGAACTGCAGCCAGATTCTCGGCCTGTTTGCGAGCGTAATGGTCTAGCTGTTTAGAAGCATAGGAAACGCCCGCCCTGCAGGCTCATCAGCGTGATAACTCGCCTCCATAATGCGGCGCGTCATGCCTTGGCGTTTGCCGTCTTGGTCTTGCAAGACAGAAATAATTTGTGACAGCAAATCTGCGTCACAAATTTTCAGAGCGATGTCTTTTCAAAAATATGGGAAGGGAGGACTTTTCCTCAAAATACTCCGCGACCCAACTTCGCAGGGGATCCCCGGTACTTGTTGGAAGGGTTTGGCGTTCCTGTGTGATGCTGCAGAAACCCGTTCATTTTCATCCCTGCATTTGTTCGATCACCTGTATTTTTCATTTTTGCCAAGGGTCGCCTCCAAAACGAAGTCAAAGTACGGGGCATTGTCACAGCAGAACAAAAGTCAACGTGCTTTCGTCATATCTCCGTGCCATGGGCATGGCTTCGTTTTTGTTCATCTTGATATTACCATCTCCATCAATGTATTTGATTCCTTGAAAGGCATTTTTCTCTTTTTTTCCAAATCTATCTTTCGAACTACGGCACATCAAAGTAAAATTTCAGGACTTCTTTACCTGCTGACCACGGATCCACCCCGAGGTGATTATTTCCGCTAGAGGAGTTGCTCGAAGAAGAGGACGCACCGCTAGAAGAACCGCCACAAGTCGACGATGAGCCTGTGAATAATCATCGATGGCATGCAACGCAAAATTCACATTGATTTTTTTTTTTCCCTCCCACGCCCGCCATTCTTTTGAGCATTATGCTTTTTACGAAATACGAATATGTGAGGAACAGCCAATTCGACGTCAAGGAGCAACAGACATGCTATTAGGGGTTAGTTACTGCTCTTGGCGCCTCCTTTTGTGAACTGTTCGTCTCCGGGCTCGGAAAACGTGACACGACTACGAGCTCGACTGGTCGTTGAGCCCGAAACGCAACTCAATCGGTCGTCCTCGCTCCTGGAACTTTTCAGAATCGGGGCTGGCATTTTTCGTGTGCCGAATATGTCGTAACCAATGTTGTAGTGGTTGTGCTGCGCCGCAGATGCGGGCGGAAACGTTGCGGAGCTGCTTCCTGTGATGCGTTTGCGTATAGATATAGTGATTGCTAAATCTTAAATGAAAACAAGACGCACCTTCTTATTCTACTAGCAAGTATACTTTAGTCCGTCTCCTTGTTGTCTTTGGTGTACGCATAATAACAAACATAGCAATTGCAATACTCAGTGGAGCGACCACCGCTTCAGCATCAACATCGTCTTTTCATACTCTTATGGTAAAACGCGGACAACTTCTCACTGGCTCGGTCACGGGCTTTTTTATCGCGAGGAAAAAGTTAGCGCATCATCGCACCATTGGTACCTTCTAACGTAGCTTGAATTTCTGGTGCATATTCCACAGTTCCCTCCTGATCATTCAGGTGTGGTAGTGGCAGGTCGCGTTCCTTCGCGACTTGGGTCCGGAGAATGTGCAGGCAGAACGGGTTGGTGTGGTTGTATTCTCTGGCACTTTGCAGAACCTGTTTGTTCCGACACTCTCGTATCCCCTTTAAAATTACCGCACAACACGCAAAATCAAGTAAATGCCCAAACTCTTCTTCTGTAATATTTGACAAGAGCGACAAGTTTCCTTTCCTTTAGCTTCGTGTCGGCGAAGGTTGTATCATCGATCTATAGAAGATTTTGCGTTTGTCCTGCGATAAGTTTGTGTTTCATATCCCGAAGACAGACAGCTATTCCCTCGCCCAGGAGCACTCCGACCCGCTCATCCTTGGATTTGTCGAACCACTTCTGCAGCTTATTGGCGACCAGTTCAGGAAGGAGGAATGCGTGTGGGTCGTGGTCCGTCCGTGGTGCGCGATTCCCATTCCTGCTGTTAACACCTGCATAAGAGGATCTGCTACTGGCGTATGAAAGCACAAACCCAGTCAAGATGGTCAGCAACGCCTCGCACTTTGCGCCGTTGCTGGTTGATGTCTCGAACTCCTCGAATATCAAGTGGGCCATCTGCTCCAATTCTGCGGTCGACGTCGTTGCACTGCCTGACGAAGCCACTTGAGGACCGCTCAACATGGCACCTGTCGTGCAAATTTGAACTTTTCAACTCCTTTGCCTGACTGGCTCACCATGGCCATTCCACTGAGCATGAAAACATCAAACGCATCGTCTCAAAAAAGCTCATTAGTTCGGCTGCAGCAACATATACATATGATGATCTTCCCTCCAAGCTAGTGGTAGTGCATCAGGCGAATCCATTTGATGCATGACGGTACGTCCACGCCTTCAAGCACGACCACGACGCTTTTCGAAGCAGAAGATTGTGGTATGTACGTTACCCTCTATCAGACTAACACTAAAACAAATGGAGGCTATCATATATAAGTTCGCGATGTAATACAGAACGTATAAGAAAGTTAAAGTTTCTCACCAAGTATCTTTGTGATGAGTTTGCTCGCTGTCTGGCGGATCACGAACTTGGCGTCCCCCAGTTTTTCGAATATTCTGGGAATGATGCGAGGAACGATTTTAAGTCCATTTTCCTTCAGCTCTCGCCTGCCGGGTGATTGCATCGCAGTGGCCAGGTCCGGAGCAACCAAGTCGCCTATGATGTAAAACGTAGTCAGTGTCACCTTGAAGTGCGGAATCTGCAAAATTGCATCCACAAATTTCTTCAGCACATACGGGTCAGCCAAGGAGACGCAGGCACAGGAGCCGCAGTCGAATCTGAGGTCGGTTAGTTTCACATGTCTTCATGTTGTCCATGCGTCGCTTCTGCTTCATGTCCCGCTTGATAACACAGCACTCTGATCCGCAATCAGCGAAAGTAGAACATACTTAAAATCAAAATCGAAGTTCATCATCTTCAACATCGTGTACTCTTACGTACCCTATTGGTGACCCGCCCAGAATTAGCTGGTGGACGTCTTCTAGCAACTGCATGACCGCTGCGGTGTCGGGAGTCCGGAGCCGCTCGATAAAGTCCTCGGGAATGAGAAAAGGTCGTAGCCCAGCCGAATTTGCCCCGCTGTTAAAAGTACTACTGGAAGACTGCGATGCTCCAGCTCCTTGCAGATTCTGCAGCTGCTCGTGCTGTTGGTTGATGTGTTGCTGTCTCCCCGCAGACGCGGCGAAAGCACTCCGCAAGGAGTCGTTGGAACCTTCAAAATCAAAGCTACTGTCCAGCTGGGTCGAGGTAAAACTGGCATTCACACCTGCTGCTTGGCCGAGCGCGCCGCCGCCACCGGTAGTTGCAGAGGGACCAATATTATTTGCTCGCGAATTCATAACTGGTGATAGTTTATTCTGATTGATGGAGGTCATCTGATGCGGTGCCGAGCCAAATCGCTGCAGATCGTGGTGATCAACCGGCAACATGTTTTGTGTGTGAACCTGGTGCAAGTTGGTGTTTGAACTAGCAGCACTGTGGGTCGCATGGTTGTAGCCATTCAGGTTAATTCCTCGCGGGTCGCTGCTGGTGCGGAAAAGACCGCCGCCCGTTGGTGGTTGTTGCATGCCGAAGGATCCGTCTCCTGGGAGCGCTTCGGCCTCCCGCTCCTCTGAATAATACGCAGCGAACTCCTCCCAAAGTGCGAGGGTTTGCTTGGCTGCCTGTTTCACCAGGTCACTGCTGTCACTCTCCAATGTTGTGCGGAGCGCGGCTTGCAGAATTTGCTTCTGCTGTGCGTTGAAGTTCTGCAAACTCTGCAGGGCCAATATTGCCTGCAGCCGCACCTGCCACTCGCCCCCCATGTTCTCCAGGCTCGCCAAGAACGCCGGCACCAAATACCTGAATCAAATATTGAAAGTAGAGAAGCGCGTCTTCATTGAAGTAGATGAAACCAGTAGAATCAAAAACTGAACTTGACTGTGCCACAAAGAACGAACAAAGCTAAACACATTTATCTAACGAATATGTTGTCTTTACTCGGGCATGTCGAATGCGTTGAGGCACGAGAGGATGTGTGTTCTCAAATCCGCGGAGGTCGCGCCGAGCCGGTGCACGAGTAGGTGCAGTAGTGATTGTGTCTCGACGCCATCGCTTTGCACAAAAATCTGGTATCGCGACGCGCTGGTGCTTGCCATGCGTGTCAAGAACTGAACGCACGCCAGCTGCTGGTCCGCTTGGGTACTCAACAGTGCCTGCCGGCATCCTCTCCGGATCTCCGCAGGACCAGAACCTTCGAATTCCCGCATCCAATCCTCCACCATCATGCTTTTTTGCTGGAGGTAGTCCGGTTCTTGACCGAAGTTTATTTCCTTCTTGGAGAAAGCTGCGGCCGCCTGGTCCTGCTAGTTGCACCGAGAACGGAGGACTACGCTACGCATAGTGGAACTTGTTGCACCCTCGTGCAGATTCCTCGCAAACCTAGGCAAATTTCACGACGACGGCGCAAACCCACGAAACTTTCTTCGTCGCTCCCGTCTTAGTCGTAGTGTAGGTTCTCCCTGCTCGCCCTGCCACTGCCGTGTCGCAGCCGGGTGCGTCTTCGCGTTCAATGAAGCCACTATGGCTATCTATGCTCCTACTGCCGACGTGGCTATTTCCCTACTACTAATCTTGCGCTTAGACGGCGGTAGTGAGGTGGAATAAGCAAGGAGCTTCAACTTCTTTTCTACACTTCTTATTTCTCCGAAAAAATCTATCGTTGCACGTCACTCTACCGCCTCTGACTCTATCGATTCCCAACCAAGCTGCAATGCAAATGAAAATGTCAATCTCAGGGAAACAGGCTGCAAAACAAGATGATACTCATAACCACAACCGATCCGACCGAAAACACCAAATGCGATAGTGGATCATCGGAGATGAGAAAGAATAAACATGAACGACACTCTTCAGACTCCAACTCGTTCGAAAAAGGATAAGAAAGCATACCATCGCGAAGGGTGACCGGCACGTGCACGACTTCATGATCATTCATCTCGCAATAAGTTGTTAAAAAATGCCCCGACCTCCCGCCACGGCAGGTTCAAAAACCACTTGCATTTTCAACAGATAACTCGACAACGAGCCCACCCCGATAACCCGGATCTTTCCCTCAATAAATGACTCCATTCGCAGTTGTCCCGGTTCTTAACATTTACGATGAGTGAGAATACCAAAGCAGCTCTCTTGATTCAAATCTGTACGGACCCGGAGATCAAGAAAGAGAAAAGCAGCGAGGACCCGATGACGATTCATTACGTTTTACAATCAACGATACAATATGAATATTTATACAAGAATGAGAAGCAAGTACGAATACGTCACAGCTGATCTTCGCTTAGCAGACATCATGATCATGCTGCACGATTTTCATCCGCTTTTTCTTTTTGCTTTCTTTGGATTGTTTCATCTTAGCCGGGATTCAGTGCAGTTACGACCTGGACCGTGCCGACAACTCTGAGTATCGGGTTCGGAAGGATCTATTGTGGTCTTTCATATAAATATAAATTTCAGTCGCTGCTTTATCTCCCGACGGCCGAGGCAATCGGGTGCGCGAATGGAGCTGGGTCAAACCAACGCAGATCGTGTGCCGCGCAGCCAAGAATGCCAGCGGCTCTGCTCCCACCGAAATGCGAGCGCGCATGCTGCGCCGATAGCTCCAGTGCGGTTCTGGCTTTGTGAAAATTCTCCGAGACGGTCGGTTTGGCGGCCGCGTAAGCAGGAGTAACCAGCCATTCGAAGAAGGATTCGATCTTCGATCTTTCGACCATATTTTTCGCATTTCCCAACGGCTGTAGGACCGCTTTGTCGAGAAATTCTACTTCCGCCACAGCGTACTGTTTCTTCAGCAAGAAACGAGCTTGGTTCACTTTTTTGGTCGCGATATCGATCGCCTGAAGATGATCGACAGGAACCCGTGCCGGGTCACAATAGCCAGCGGTTACGGGAAGCGTCGACAGCTCGGCGTGGTAGTCCTTAGGTACAAGCGGGTCACCAAAAACCACTTCCTTCAACGGATTCAAAACATCTCGACGCATATCAAACACTTGCGATAACTCCGAAAACGACATTTTGCTGCTTGGGTGCTGTTTGGAAATCAAGTACAAAAATACGACGTGACTGCACACGTGCTTGTTGATCCAATTGGAAGCTACATGATTTTGATTTACGCTCGGCACGTAACGAATAGCCTCGTCTTTTACTTACCAATCATCGCCTCGCTCGTGTTGCAATTACTTTCGGCTCCTGCGATCCCAAAATTTTCTTATAAGTCCTTGGGTAGGAGAAGGAGAGAAGCAGAATTGCATTTTGAAATCTAGATCTACATCTTTTCCATAAGGATGAAAGCGAGCTACAACGTAAGACGAAGCACGCAGCGGGCAACGACAGCAACCTACGATAGCGCGGGCGCACGCGCACCTTAACGATAACGACAATACGACCAGAATCAGAAGGCACATTGTCACAATGACGATACACTCGCGAGTACGAGTTGTTCTGAATAGCCGTTTTCTTTTCCCAACCTTCGTTCAGGCCACGACGTCAACGACGATGATCGCTTGTTTCGATTCGAAGATGAAAATGAATGCCCGAAACTCAAACTTCCAAACCCAACGCGAGACAGATAGTAACGACCACGGGCTTCGCTCCGGTGGATGAAGAACAGCAGGAACATGCCGAATGAATGAAGAAAAATGTCCAAACATCAAAGAAATGCTCTGCCGGCGGCGAAAGCGATAAAACCGTACTATACGGTTGCGCTTACGGTGATTCTGCTTGTGCATGTAAGCAGGTACTTACACGCTTCGATGAGACTCGAACTGAAGCTGGCAACTCTCAACGCCTGTGTTCCCTTCAGTATCAGTTCTCGACATTGATACTTTCTTGCAGTTTTCGAATGCGTCCGCGCATGCGGCTGTAGATGCCTGATTTGGACTGTTTCACGTGCATAGCCAGAAAGGGACGGACACTAGTAATGTACTGCGCGAGCCACGAGACGCGTTTCGGGGATCTGAGGAACCCGTCCATGGCATGTACGGTGAAAACAAACACGCCTATGGAAAACGTCTCGGAAAGTAGTTCTTCGAGCTGCTTACGGGAGCGTTTCAGCAGCCTAGCATCTTCGTGCTCCACCCCTTCTTGTTGCTCGACTGCCATGTTGCTGCTGTGATCATGTCGTGGACCATCTACTGCACCGGCGATCGCTTCCTGCTCACGTGCAAAAAGGGACAGGATATCGCGCTCCTGGGGAGACGAGCAGTTTTTCTCTATTCTCATACGAGCTTGCGCGTTTCTGAGGTGTTCCTTCAGCACGTCGAAGGAGGACTCGCTCCTACGTGCTGTGCCGGCAGTACTTGTTGCCGTGTGGTCATCTGCTGCTGCAACAACATCAGGGCCAGATGACGCAGTAGTTTCGGCGAAGAGTATCCAGGGAAAAACACCTACCCCTATCCATTTTTTGCATGACAAACACAGAAGCTTATGCATGTTTTGCACGACAAATTGGATGGGCGGGATGGGTGTTTTTTCCTGGATAAAGAGGAGTCTGTGCGGATAGAACGAGCACGGGACGCAACTGCCCGTCACGCTTCGTTGAGCTTCTTGAAATTCTTGGCAGGCCAACTGGCCTACAGTCACTTCCAGTGGATCATCGTAGTGAATCGGCACCACAATTTGCAATCGAGGGTCTTTGGCAGAGTCGAGCTCGCGTGGGAAGGCGCAAATCCAGATTTTATCCTTGCTTGCAGGATCGATTAAGTTGTAAAGTGGCGGGCCGGAGGACGCGTCCTTTTTACCACCTGCTTTAGTCTCGACTGGACCTTCTTCCTCACTGCCGGAACTGCAGTGAAACGCGTACACGGGAGGCAGTTCCTCCAACCGGCCAGCACGCATGGCGAGCAGGTAGGCACTCAGAGGGAGTTTTAGCATTGTAGCCGGAAGACGCGCAAGCCACTGAAATTGCGACTCCTGGTAAAACTGGAGCGCGTTTCTAGTACTTGCAGACATGGCAGCTGCTCGCGTGGAGGACGAAGAACTGGAACTGGTTCCGCTACTAGCCGGGAGCGGCAACAGCAACACCAATTCGTTTTTGTAAATCTTCAAGGAATAGTTCTGCTTCAAATGGTCTAAGGAGTGCTCCTGACCTGACGGAAACGATCTGTGGCTGAACAAAAGCCCAAGCTCCTTGTCCAAAACGGCACGTGCTATCTGTGTTACCTTGTTCTGGTCCGTCTCTTGCTCGCGCGAAACCAACTCGTTCAGATATCGAAACTCCAGTCGAAACTCGATCACGGCCTTCCTGACTAGATTGCCGTCTCGATCTTGTGCAGCAGATGGAGGATCTCGATCGGCATTTTTCCGAAGCGCGGAAGCGGTGGAGCTCGGGACTGGTGCCGGAAGGAGGTTTACCGAAGCTGTCAATTCTTCTACCTCGTGCTGGCGCAAATTGATGCGCCCAACGTAGTAAGAGAACCCGTCAAAGTCCCGAATCCGATTCAGCTCATTTTGCGTCGTCCTCCCGGCAACGGACCGAAACAAGGCTTCAACCACTTTGGGGTTCAGGCTGTCGATGAAAAGGTACAACTTTTCCGGCGGTATCACATACGGATCCAACGCACCACACACCGGCCGCTCTGCTCGGCTGCTGCTACTCTGTGGGTGTGGCCCGCTCCTATGCAATGTGTGCGGCAGGCGTCCGACATTGTTCCCGGAGGTGCCGGCCCCTTTACTGTGCATCATTATGCTCACCCGATCTGGCTGTGCTGAAGATTAGACATAGGGATGAATGGACAGCTGAATAGATCAAAGATGAACCTGCTGAAAATGAAATTTCCTCAGGCTTCAATAATCAAAATTCGAATTCAAGAAACTGTGGTTGTGCTTGTGGCACTGCTGATCGAGTATATCAAAGTTGTACTAGCTGTTTCATCCTCAAGAAAAACGAACCATCAACACCAGTCGCGTGTCTTATTAAGAAAGTAGGGAAGATCGATTGTTGTATGTGAGGGTGAGCAAGAGCATGAGATCGGGTCGCTCACACTGAAGCTATCGGTTGTAGTTCGTCCCCGTCCGATACAAGATACACATTTACAACCCTGCTGATGACATGAAACGCAGCTCTCTGCTTCGTGTTCACCTGCAGTACTACATGTAATGTTGAACAGTAGTACTTCTTTGCTTTGATATCGATTTCGATAAGTAATCATCGCGCAATCGCTTCTGCGACGTTCCATAGACACAATTTTCATCAATCTAGTAGTACAACCGCTGCTGCATAGAAGATAGTACAAAACCCGCAGAAGTCCAACTCGGCGTAACAATAACATGGAGTGAGAGTCATGATCAGAATCGTGCCGCGGCCGTCCTTTTAACACAATCTTCAGTGCCAGCGCGCTGTATGCACTGCCGAGCCTGAGGGACTCAAGCTCAGCCCGAGCAGGTAGGGATTCGCGCCACGCTCCTTCCTTCCGGCAAGTCGCAGCTGCGGCTCCTGCCCCTTTTGCTGTAGTTCACCTGCTGTCACGAAAGTCGAGACTTGAGGAATCTCTATCTCCGGAGAAAGTGATTGAGGAGCGCAGCCTGGACGACCACTAGTGAAAGCACGACCAGCATGATCGCAAGCAACAAGCTGATCACCGTTCTCCTGGATCTGCTGCGCGTCGTGCGACAAGAGATCATCGCGCACCATTGACATGGAGGAACAAGGTCCAGTTCGGTTTTCGTGTGCCTTTTCGACCCGGTTTCCACTGCTGCTGCTGGCACGAGTTGCCAGCGTCATAGTCATAGACTGCCTCGAGACAGCTGGCGCCCTGGGTGCAGCAACATGATGATCACGGGAGAGGCATGACGTCGACGCTGACAGCTTTTGGGTGGAGCTTGCCCGGCGTTTGGGCGGTTGGAACGAGTTGTTGTATTGGCTGCCAGTACTGCTCGTCCTCGAAGCAGCCGCGCATCGACTCTCTAGTCCGCGGCGTTCCGGTTCCCATGGACCACGGCGGCGGTTGGCATCCCCGGGAGGCGCAGCTCCCCCCGAAACGCCACTTGACGTGGGTGGTCGCTCCCTTCTGGTGTCGTGCAGGCCATTGAAAAAAACCGACGTAGTGCTTCTGGACGTGGTCAGTCCTCGCTGTCGTCAAGTGGTTTCTTTTTCGCGCCCCAGAAGGGATCAACAGGAGCCCGACACCGAAATAATGGAAATTCTTCTGAAAACGAATTATACAAAAAACGAAGCAGAGTTGATCTAGTGGTTGCAGAACATATCCGTACGGAAAAGGAAGAAGTTGTAGCAGTGCCAGGAGTTGTCATAAATATTGAATTATGTACTTGAACGCCGTCGTGGCTGCGCCGTACTATTGTGACGGGATCCGGAGCCCTTTGCCTTTGCTGGTGTGTCAGGAGATGGGGGGCCGCGTCGAAGAATGAAGCGTTGGCGCGGTCAACTATTCCGCCACTAGATGGAGCTGTGTGTGGTTCGTTGTCCAGTCCACTACTGCTGGTCCCGTAGGGAGGCGACAGCAGTGTACTGGTCCGGCGAAAATGATGCAACGCTTGGTGAATCGAGGGTCGTGGAAGGGCGGCACTCGCAGTCCCCGAGGATGTGCTGGGCCGCCTCACGCCTCGTTTGCTGTTGCCAGCGTTCGAGGCTGCTCTACTTCCACCAGGGGCTACAGGAAGCATCACGCGAGGCTTTAAGATCGAAGGCGAAGCCGCGACCTGTTGGGTCCATAAATGGTTACCTTAGGAGGTAAGTAATATGAACATACATTTGTGACAGGAGCCCTGTCGAACGGAACACGGACTCACCCTCATCCTCGATGAACATAGCAAACATTTGCTGAAGCTGGTAAATCCTGATCTTCATCGTCGATCTTCTGGATCAAGATTAATCCAAAGAAAATGAAGAAGAAGCTACAGGTCGTTATCAGTGTCGACACGCACCAGCACGGGCACGAGGACCGGCAGTATTTTCAAACAAATAGGAATCGCTAGTCATCCTGTCCCTGTGTTCTAACTAGTACTAAATTTTGCAAATGCTAGCGCTGGAGAGGCTAGCGCTACGTTGTACCCGCAACACTGTCCCCGAGTCTCGTTTTGCTCCAGCAGAATTGCCGCTCAGCGTGCCTGTCCCGACGCCTCGAGTGGTGCTAGTGCCTGTTTTACTCAAACACAAACTGCTTCTGGAGAAATAAAGAGGCCCCCCACGACGCTCCGAGTTGTCGTAACTCCCCCGGTAGCGGTAGTCGTGCAAGTGTTCTTGATGCGGTGCTGGGGCCGGACTTGTCACGAGCTTCGGCGACGCGACGAGCAGCACAGAAGCAAATTCAGAACCTTGATTTGCATCGTCTGCAAAGGGGCTGCATGTGACTGGCTGCAGATCACGCTGGAGAAATTTTGATGACGATGAAGCCCTGCTACTCTTTGTCGCTTTTATCATCTGTTGTCTTTCGTCGTCGACGGCCCCCGCACGCTTTGCTACATCTGGACCTGGAACAATTTGATGCAGCAGGTCTTGCGTTTTGTCTCTTCCAGAGGAACGTTCGTGCTCAGGGTCAGATGGTGCTTGCTCTACTTCATCTGTAGATTGGCGAAGCATCGCGGCATCATCCATCTCATCCAAAAGTGACTGGCTGAAACTTTTACAAGTAGTTGCCGTTTTCTCTCCTGCCTCAATCGCTAGGCAATCGCTGTTAACATGCTGTTTCTGCTGTCGTTGCAAAACGACTGTGGACGAGTGCTGGGTAGGAATCGGCCGTGATGGTCTTGCTGACGAGCGCGCTAGCGCATGATCATTTGCGATAGAATGAGGAGGCTTGCTTATTGACAAGCGGTTTTGAGTTGTCCCCCAGTCTACGAGGCCACAGGGATCAAAATCGGCAGGCGACATCGACTCTGGAAGCTGCTGCGAAGTTCGTGGTCTGGAAGAAGTCTCAACAACATCAACACGTCTGTGCAGGTCTGCGTCTGTTCGCTCGCTGCGGTCTTCTTTATCCTTATGAGTTCTCCTAGTGCTCGTCGATGTTGCGGATCTACCTTTGATATTCATTTTATCCCGTCGCGAGAACGAGGCAGCGGTCGTGTTTCTTTTGTTCGTTAGCATCAGTTCGGGAGAGATGGATGAAACAAAAGCCTCGGATTGTGCCCAAGAACGGTCAGCAACTGGTGCAGTTCTCCCCGGATCCTCCAGATCCCCACTGGCGACACCACGGGGCGGAAGTGGCCAGGTGGAAATCGGCTGCTCCTCTGGCGCCACGCAAGTGGTTGCCGCACCATCGCTGCTCACGGGGCTTGGCGATCCCAGCACAGAGAGTGACATGCAGCTACCTGAGGACTTGCTGAAGACCGTATCCGGGGACGGTGCGGGGGAGCAGATTGACGCTTTTTTGCTCGAAGACGATCTCGGGTTTGTTGTCGTCGTCGAGTTTGACTTACGATTCCATGAGGACCGTGCCACCGAGACCGGGTCTGCAACGCTCCTACTCGTGCAATCCAAAAATGTGGTTGGAGTCACAGAATTGGGGTCCTGATAAAACATATTCATTTTTCATTCAGCAACAGGAGTCGTGACCCGTATGAGGGAGAGGGTGGAGGGAAGTGAAAACAAAAAGTGTTGTTTGCAAGATGAGGTAGGGCGAAGTAGATGACCATGCATCTTGTTCATGCAGAGCACTAGTACACAAAAATCATAGATTTAGATACTGTGCTTCATTTACAACGCTGATCATTAATTACATCATCAATCTCGTCCTGATCCTACCGATACCATCAAAATGTGAATGACGCACTAAAAACAAATGATCGGGACCTAAAAAATCAAAATGAAGAAAACCCTCGTACCTGGACCTGAGTCGCCGCCATTCGCTGGCAGTCCGGCAGCAGTCGTGTCTTCGAAGATGAAACAGTAGACGCGTTGGCGGCGTTGCAGGGCTTTTTCAGCACCCGCCTGCGACCAGCAGAGCTCCCGGGTGGTGCGGACGAGCCTTGTGGTGCTGTGCCTCCTGAACTTCCAGTCAGACTTCTGAGACTCGGTTTGGTTCCGCCAGCTGCGCCTGGTGCCGTGGGCGGCATGCCGAGCCCGTAGTTACTGCTGGAACGTTTCTGGGTGGCGGTATCCCCGACGGCATGCTTGCTGCATGGTGCGAGCGCCGCTGAGGTACCAGAGGTGCTTGTTCCACCGTTGCCCGCTGGACTGGGCAATCCGCTCTGCAGTCTTTGTTGCAGGTGCAACAGCTCTGCTTCGCGGCAGAGCTTTTCTGTCAGAAGTGCCCTTGTCGTCTCCTGTTGTTGCTCTATTTTTTCGATCAAAATTTTCAAGCGAGCCTCCATCTCGCGCCCCTGCTCCGGCGGAATCCACTTGCTTTCGCGGGCAAGCTGCTGCCAATTGTTGCGATCTGCCGGACTTGTTGGAGAGCGAGGGGACAAGCGGCCGAGCGGAGGCCTATTAGTCGCCTGCCCCGGAGGACAACGAAGATGCTGTGTGTGATGATCTGGAAAATTGGCCCGCTCTAGTCCTTGTGCGGCAACTCCTGACAGGTTTTTGTTCTTCCGAACCCGCTCGTGGTCCACGGGTGATGCCAGGTCACCAGCCACGCCCATGGGTGAAAAAATTCGGTCGGATGCGTCGTAGTTAAAACAACTTCCAAGCACCTCCGGTCGGGGCCTTAACTGGTGTCGATGGTCCGTGTCTTCGTCCACTTGGCCACTCTCCTGCCGATGTTCTCTGCTACCTTGTTGCACATCCTCGTCCAGCACACCCTCTTGCGCCTCGTCCTGATAGTGCTGTAGATCCGCCACGCGTCGGTGCCCTAATTCGTTGCCGACAGAAAAAGCTCCTTGCTGTTCCACCGTGGTTGGCTTCTTGAAGGAAGCAGGCCTTCGAAGATTCAGTGTCGCTGTTGGTGTGCCGCCCGGGCTTCGCCGCGGCATCAACGTGCGCGTATTCAGCTCGATGGCCGAGCTGCTCTTGCCCACTGTGGGATTTTGGGCGGGCTGCGGTGAGATCGTCTCCTGGCTAAAACCGGCCCCGTCAAATGTTAACGTCCGTCGCAGAACTGGAGGGCCAGGTCCTGCGGGAGTTACAACATGATCTGCACTCCCACGTACTTGGTCTTGCGGATGCAGTTGCGAAGATGTAGTCCTTATCCTGTGCAAAAGTATCGTAGTCGTCTCGTACAACTAATTGCAAATATGCATGACAACCCCCTTTCTAAGGTAAAACAGCATTACAAATTCCACTTTTCTTCTTGCCAAAATTTGTGATGCAATTTATACTAGTGCGATACTTTTGCAATGCATAGTCCTCAAGGTGGCTCCTCGTGCTGGATCGATGCTCTTCCTGGGCTCCGGACTTCCGCGTCGCACAAATGTGGGCGGGCAGAAGAGCGGCGCGGCCGTACTGGTTTGTCCACTGGCGGCCGTGGCTGAAACTACACCATTTTCAGCACACTGTCGTGAGCCGCTAATCGAGGAGCAAGACGGTGCTGATGATGGTGCTGATGATGTCGCAAACAGAGTGGCTGGTCGGGCGCCGGTTGGCTCAGTAGTTGTACCAATAGGTTCTTCTAAACGAGCCATCATTTTCCTGTCATCTTGAGCAACTACCAATGGGTCCGATAGCTGCGACGGCAGGCCGCCACTGAAACTCGGGGTCTTGCAGTCAAGGCTCAAATGCACCAAATTTTCCGTCTCTTCCGGCGACCCAACGGAGGCAGCTGCTACGGCAAGCGTGTTGTTTCTCGCCTGAAACGAAACCGGAGTTGTGGTCAGCGAAACAACACCAGCTCGGGCTGCCGCCGGTGTACTGCAACCGCTTGTCTGATGTGAGGCGGTCGCGGTTGAAAAAAACCTCAAAGGGGTTGGAACCGTACGCAACGCTGCTCTTGCACTGGCGGATGCAGAACTGTGAAGGGTCATGCTTTCGGACGACGATGTCGCCTCGATCCCGATGGAAGGGGCAGATTGGTTCGCTCGCATTTGGTTAATCGTTTCCACAGCGGATAGCCGGACAGAAGTTGAGCAACTTCCTCCTACTGCCCCCCCCCAGACTGCGTTGGATTGTACTGCAAAGAGAGCTGCTTCGGTGAATGCTGTAGCAACATTTTTGGATCGAGGAGGATGCAACTCCACCCGTTGCAGCAGGCCCCACGATTGGTGAACGTGCGGCGGACATGAGCGGATGAAACAAAGAATGTGATAACTAGTGATCGGCTCTACTAAGTTGGCGTCATGGGGAAACGATGCCCAAGCAGATGATTCATGATCTCAATACAGCAGCGCGTCGCGCTCATTGCAAGGAGCTATATACATATAGTAAGACGAACATGAAGAGCAGACACGATCTTTTTCGTAGATCTTAAACGAAGTTCCGTCTATCTGATTCGTAAATAAACACACACAATGATTTTTACTACACAATCTTCATGATTCGCGATGCATCTTGCTATTACTATTGGAAACAACTACGACGCCCTCTATTTTATTCGTGTTTCGTGGAACACCTGGCCTGTGCAAAAACAGTTCTCTGCTGTTTCGCACGGCATGATTGGGCGACAATCTGAGGTATGAGAGTGAGAGCATACGTCAGGAAGGCAGCCATCGCGCCCCCTGGTCGAGGTTGTCTTTATTTTTACTTGTCGTAACGTTTTAAAAAATCCTAGGCAATCCTCCAGCACCCGATCGCTTTAGTGCTCTTGATCTGTAGCGCAGACTTCGATAAAGGTTCACTTCTGAACTTTTGAGTTCATCTTCATCACCGTCGACAACGATTTTTCAGAGACGTGCCTTTCGACGCCGAACAAGAAGCAGTGTCCTACTGGATGTACGACGAAGGTCGTTGTGAGTGCGATCTGGGTAAAATCGTCCTCATATGGTGAGCCTCGGTGTCAGTGTAGCAGTCAAAGACCTTGTGCAAAAGAAACGCACACCAATTCTTGTTCGCTTGTTGTGTATTTTTGAATCAAAGCGCCGGCACCACCAGCTGCTTCGAGCTACTTTTTATCCGCCTGCTCCGCATCCTCCTTTGCCCTGGCATCGGTGATGATCTTTTCCACCTTCTTCACTGGCACCCGCTCATACTTCACCTTTCCCGTTTCTGGATGCTTAGTGATCAGCGCCATCTCGTACTTCTCCGGGTCCGGGGTGGTAGTGTCGCCGTTCTTAATGATGACCTTCCCAATCAACGCTTTCACTGCGGCGTCCGACATGTCCTCTGCTTTCCAATCCTGCTTCAGTGTCGAGTTCGTCATGGGATTATCCCAACTGCCAATCGAATGCGCTCGCCATCCGTCGTATTTCCCCGCTGGATCGGACTGGTACAATTGAAAACCGAAGTGCTTGTCGTACCTGCAAAGAAATAGGTTGCAAAGTGTGTGTGTGTGTGAGCCCCCACTGCATCTAAAGTTGCGTAGGTGAGGGAATGAACACAAGCATGTTGTACAAGCTTCTTTGATATTTTTTTTTTTTCTTTTTACACTACGAAACGAAATAAAGAATAGCAGCTGCTTGCTGGATGGTGATGCAGGACCTGATCAAAAGAAATCTGCCAAAAAATGGATCGATCTGGCATCATAGACTTGAGAGTGAGAAAGTGAAAGAGAGACAAAAAACTATAGCTAAAAGCTTGTATATGTTGTACTTACCCTGCGAAGAGGAAGGAAACGCCGAAGGGGCGGAGGCCACCAAACTGGGTGTACCCCTGCTTGAAGTCACACAAGTGGACCACCAACTGCTCAACCGGGATCGGCTCTCCATAGCGGTACAAGTACTGTTGGGCATAGAGGCGGAGCTTAGCAATCAGGGTGTTTGCGTCGGAGGTAAGTCCCGCGACCGCGCAACAGATGTGGTCGTCGATTTCGAAAATTTTCTCGGGCTGCTTGGCTTGGTCGAGCAGTTTGGACGACGTTTTCTTCTCGCCCACCAGCGCAACGCAATCCTTCCCCAAAACTCCCAGCGCCGGCCCCGCAGCTTTTGTCGCTTCGATCGCATACTCCACCTGAAACAGCCTCCCCGCGGTGTTAAAGGTGGTCGTTTGCTTGTCGTACCGGTTCGACATCTTGTTCCTGCTTCCAAAACTTCAACACCGATGATGTCAAACAGAAGTTATTTGATACACATAAAAGACTGACAATGGGAATAGCTATAGCTTGGCTTTCATGTATAAAAATACACTGCTATGGAGGGTGGAGAGGAAGAAAGACTCAGGGCAGTCTCATTTCAACAGCGATATAAATAGATTTAAACATTAGGATTAGACAGGAACAATAGGAACATTGCGCAAGAAAAATGTAAAAGAATATAGGAGTTTCTGACTGTTTCTGTTTTTGGTTACAAATGGTCGACTGCATGCACAAGTCGGTGTCGGAAGAAGTAATTAAGTAAGCCTCAACAAGTTCTTCATGAACAAAATGCGCGCGTCCTTTGCTGCGGCACTCTATACCGCAAGCGGGTGTAAGACGTAGTGTACGGTCAATTAGGATAATATTGGTGGTGCTGATCCTTCTTTCAGATCATCGTGAGCAGCATATGTGAATGTAATAAGGATATGTAGAGTGGAGATCTTGTTCTTCAACAGGAGCATCTATTGACGCTCTGGAACATCTTGTAGCTTTGTTCGAAGGTCGTGCGCCCCTGCGGTCGTATCATGTTTTCATAATGATCAACATGAAGTCGAGTTTTATTTGTTCAACTTACGTCAAGACGGAGTGGCCCTCTTGTAGCGCTCGTGCTCGTCTTAGTATCAAGTTTCTATCTTTCTCGTTGCGTCAAGAAATATCATGTATGTGGAGGACATAGGAGAAGTCATGCTCTCCTTGGTGCAGCCCGTATTTTGCTCTTTCGGTAAAAGCTTTATGGCTGGCGTCCCTTTGTATACCGGTCGTAGGCCTAGGTTCTCAAATCGGCAGGGGAGTCAAAGTGATGATACTGATACGTTGAACTTGAACAAAGTGAAATCGGACTCTAAGATAGAAGTTGATGTTGATGTGAATGTCGATGTTGTAATAAAAAATCTCATTAATTTTCTACTTCACCAAAGGCAATCTTCGTATGCGTCGGCGCGCAAATCCGGCGACAAACATTCACTGTCGACCCAGGTCTCGATGTAGTAACCACCAGAAAGTTCAAGCGCACTGGTATGAAAACCTTCAAGAAATGTTGCTTCATCTTTTTGTGTTTCCATCCATCGGTTTCATCATCAGACAAGCAAAAGCACCATGACGTGGAGGCTTGGAAGGAACGTATGCTAGAAGCTGCTTTGTAAAATGGATTTTCATTTTGAAAGTGAAACGGAAAGCTTGATCTCTATGTTGTTGTTCGTATATCATGTCTTCAAAAGTACCTCCTGCCCCTCCGTGAGCTTCCTCCTGCTACGCTGCCGGCGCAGCTGCTGCGGCCGCGGTCTTCGATGCAGTCTTCCAGGGGCACCCTGTTGGTCGTGAGGAGCTCTTCAAGGCCACATGTTGGTTTAGCTCTCGAACAAATACCGTGGAACTGGCGCCAACTAGCGTAGTCGAATACCACTTTTCGTTCACTTGCACTTCGATTGGCGTCTAGTTTATGCAACAGTCAATCCTACTCGGGAGTTGGAGTTGCACTTCTACAGCCGTCTGGAAGAAATAAAAAAAAACACATTTTTTTTTCGAAACGGATCGAGGTACTTCCCTGCATAGCGCGCAACAAAAATATCATGACACGTGCAGGACGACACGACCTATTGCCACAAATGCTGCACCACAAGCTGCGCAAATGCTCATTTTAAAAATCTTAGCTTTTTCGATTTTTTTGAAAATTTCATATGCTCAGCACAGCAGTGTTTATATGACGTGTCGGCTAACGCGCAACTCCGACCATGTAAGAAATAGTGGCTTCGTTTGATACGCATGCCGATGTTGGTGATACCGACAGGAGGGGCCATCCCCTGTGGCGCGGCCATGAAATTGAAGGGCCCATTATTGCTGCTTGACGAAAGTGAAGAAACAGCCGCTGGAGTGGTGGTTGTCGACGCGATCGGGCGAGTTTGTAGCGGGGTTCCCGCAGAGGATGACCCACTCCCGGTCGCGAGCTGTGGCGCTGCTATGGTGGGGCTTACCATGGGCTTGATCAAGGTCGTTTTTACCATCGTGCAGTCATCCTTTCTAAACTGCTGACCGTGTTCCGACACGACGTGCTGTCCGTCTTTGCTCAAGTACCTGATGCGATGTTGGTGATGGCAGAGGCAGAAATGAACATGAACATTGCACATCATGACCGAACCTGTACGCAGGGGAGGAAGAAAATCCCATCAATCTGTCATGCGTGGGAATTTTGGTCGACGTGGTGGCATCATGCATACATAGTACACAGTACAGTCACGATGTTATCTTCCAACTTCAACAAAGTAAAGGAAGTATACCCTTTGATTTTGCTGTCCCGCCCTTTCACCAACCATGTTGACATCAAACTCTTGCCTTGTATCGTTGGAACGTGCAATGCCGATGGCTGCTGCAGCGTCAGTCCCGCCGGCTGCTGCATCTTGATGATGAATTCGTATACCAGAGCTAGATCGCAAGGACACAACTATGACTATTGCTATTAGAGTAAAAAAATGCACATACAGCTCCTGATCCTGCTAAATGTCCACACTCACTAGACGACGACTATAATTGCGCATGTTGATGAAGAGGAAGATAGCTGCAAGTGTACTATCATCTGGTGCTTACGCTTAGTGGTCGTGGATTTCGTAGCCTGTAGCGAAAGAGCATTTCTCCGTCAATAAATTGGATTGCACGCTGCGAAGCAACGCTAATGCCTTCGATATTAGCTCAAATCCGGACCAGCGATGGGGGACGACAGCGAACCTATAGCCCTCTGCCATGTTCCAGTTCTACAAGAGTGAAAGTTTTTGTCGTTCACTGTCACTCATACTGGTAGTTACTGTTACTGGGACAGCTTACCTTTCTTTTTTCTTGTTACTTCTATACGGACCTGCTAATGGTAATACACATACCTTTACCGGGAGCCCTGGAGCACATCAAAAGACAAAAACTCGAAGAAGCGTGTCCTAAAGCGGACGCGCGCAACACAGATTCGCAGCGGCAGGGGCAGCTATGTATCTATAAAATGTTTTTTTTGTGCTTAGGAGAAGAAGAACAAGAAGGCCTAAGGAATACACCCGCTACGTCCGCCAGACAGATGACAACTGCTAGTTGAGATTGAGCAAACAAGTAAACGCCGTTCTTTCTACTACGAGGAAGAAGAAACATACGGATACGACAAATGGCCGTGCGCCAGACAATAAAAAGAAACAGGAACGCCCTCTCACCTTTTCCGAACGAGCCCTGACATTATGTAGTTCATGGCGCTCCGTGATACCAGTCATGATGCAGCATGTTGATGTTCTTCCGGTGCAGATGAGGATGTAACCATAACATCGATGTCAGCCTCAGTGTAAGGAAAAATCGCAAATGCTGCAGAAACAGACAATCGGCTGGAGGTGATCATGCATCTGTTCACTTCTTGTTCTACTCACGAGAACTTACAATTCGTTCTTTGCCGACGTTTCCTTTTGTTTTTTCAGCATTGCGTAGTACTCAACCAGGATTTTCCAGCCTTCTGGGTGCATGAACCCATCCGGCGGGGTTTCGCCCGCTGCGGCAAGCGCGCGCATTTTGGTCCCGCTAATGGAAACGAAGTCGTCCTTCCTTTTGGGGTCGAAGAACCGCATCTCCCGAACGGTTTTATCGTAGGCGGCGAACTGGAAGGGCACGATGGTTATGGCGTTCTCAAATGTTACATTCTCAACTGTTACATGAATTTGTAATGCAAGAACGGCGAAAGTGAAAGGGGGAAGATTGCGCCTTTTGCATTACAAATTTGGCACAGAGTTAGATGCTGTTTAGCCCTTCGGATATTTGTCACGCGAAGCAGCTTAATCGTGGTGATCTTGGTGGCAAATTTGCATGACAAATCATGTAACAGCTGAGAATGTAACAGTTGAGAACGCCATAATGGTCATGTCAAACTTCGGGTTCATCTTGAGCATCATCTGTCCGTGCCAGGCTGAATACGCGTCGTCTTTTGTCCGCGGGTGCTTCATACCCGCCGGGTCCCGTCCGACGATGTAGTGGGTGGCCCCAACTTTTTGTCGCGCGAGTGCGTGCCATTGCACCTCACGAGGGCCTGCGTACAGCATCGGACTCGGGAAAATCGACAGCAAAGTTTTCAGCTCATCTCCGAAAACTCTGTTCTCCAGAAGCTTCTCGTGCTGTCGCATGCGCCACGAAAGTGGAACCTAAAAATAAATGAATGTTGGTGGTCATGGTCCGTCTACTCAGTCGCTTGCATTATCATTGTCGTTGAAAGGTACTAGCATAGCCCTTACACGACCATGATTCTGTTTCAGATGAAAAGCTTAGCGAAACATTATTTACAAACAAATCTTGATCTTCTGTGTACGTCATCCTCTTTTGTCCAGCCGCCTAGGGGATTGATCCACAGGAGGGGGTTCTTGTAGCCCTCGGAAACCAGCTGGCGGTGCGTGTCTTTCATCAGCAGCGCGTGCCCGTTGTGGATTGGATTTCGCAGCTGAAAGACGAAGACCGCGTCGTGCTCCTTGAACACGTGACGAATTTGCGTCGGCGTTAGCCGGTACTTGTCGAGCCCATCGCTCCGCGGCCAACTTTCCTGCAGCACTTCCAGGTCGCCTCCGCAAAGGTTTTTCGTCGCGGCCGGTCGAATCCAGCTCTCCACGTACGGGTAGTCGTTTTCTATCAAGCCAAACGTCCGTGCGATGCGCTCCTCGACCCGGTGCTCGAACACCTGCACGTTACGCAATATGGCTACGGGTTTCGGCTCTGCAGCTGCGTCAACGTCTTTCTGAAACGCGTACCGCAGGCCCAGCGTCGGGTCGCTTGCAGTTTTCTCCCAGCCGACCGGAAGGTCGCAGGTGAGCACGATGGGCACCGGCGGATCCTGGTGGTGCAGCGACTTCAAATATTGCTTTTCATTCATGAACCCTCCCAAGTCACTTGTCCACCCCTGCGCGAGCACCTCAAGCCATTCCGCCTCTTCGTCGGTCAGCGTCTGCTTCTTATCCACCTGAGCAAAACGTTGCAGGAACTTTTCAGGGTCGTCCGTTATGATCGAGGTGCGGGCAAGCCCGCTGACTAGCTGCAGCAGCTCCAGTAGCGACGCACCGAGCAGACACAGCACTGGCCACCTCATTTTTTGGGTGGTCAACATCCCGTGTCGGTGTCGAGGACGACGACGAGGTCGACGCTGACTCTCCAGGAAAAAAAATCAAAAATCTGTACAGCAAAGAATCATAGCATGTCTCCACTTTGAGAACGTGATCGTTGCTTTTCCTTGTGCTCTTTTGGTGCGCTAACGACGAACCTGGCGGAACAGAGGAAGGCGACGAGGAAAGCGAAACACAAACTACAAGCTGCATAAACATAAAGATAAACATAACTACGAAGGCCGCACTATACAACGACAGGCACCAGGTAGGCAGTCAGAGAAACGCATTAAACAACAAGAGCAGCGAACATCAAAAACGGTGTCGGTGCAATGGTAGACATTGAATTATGAGCTACCATCTGGCATCTGCTGCTGCCTCTAACTATAACTGGTGTAGCAATCAGAGCCGGCGGGGTTCCTGCGAAAATAAATGCTTGAAACACTATCTATCAATATCTTTGTAACTCGCATGCGATAAGCGTATTTTTTGTTCACGTTCGGCACTATTGTCGCTGTTTTGGGAAACGTTTTCTATGTCATTCTTACTCAGTCATAGACGTGGCTCGAGAGTCGCTTAGTAGTTCACTCTTTGCTCGGCAAGTGAGCGGACTTGCACATCAACTACGTGTAAATGCTCGGTCGAACAAACAGGCAACAAAGCTGAGCAGCCTTTCTCGGTTCCGTTTTTGTCCATGTGGAGGTCGCTACTTTCCATACTTCTTAAGGATTCCTTGTTGGGGAAAAGTTGTCCGACAGAATTCACGCCATTCCCAAAAGGATGCTCGAACCGCAGTCCCAGGGCGAACAAACACAAACCTGTGGTGGGAAACACTTTTTCCTTCGCTTCCTGCACATCAGCGCTGTAGAGCCGGTCGCCCAGAATGGGGCACTGCAAGAACTTCGCGTGTTTTCGCAGCTGGTGCATCCGCCCCGTTCGTGGAAAAAAATCTACCACCGTCAACTTTCCAAGGACTCTGTCGATCAGATACTTCAAAACCTGCACCTCCGTGCACGAATTTCGACCGTCGATAGGCTGGGTCACGTGGAAAGTAGGTGGCAGTAGACTCCTTTTTCGCATTTGGTCCAACTCGTCGGAGTCCACGGCCGGGATGTTGGCAAACAGCATTTGTTCGAGCGACGGTTCATCTACTTCCTGGACAAGCTTGATGCCGACGCTGGCTCCAGTTTCGGACGACGAGTGCGAGGTTGATACGAATACTGACCCCGCGGCCTGCCGGCTACTATCTTCCCTGCTGTCGTGTGCACCGTCAACATGATCCCTTGGATGTTCGCCTGCACCATCGTGTTCTGTTGTGCTGTGTTCGTGGTTTCTTGGCAGCTGTACATGTCCCCGCAGAATTGCCCGGTATCGTTTTTGCACTCGATGCTCCCGCAGCATGCGGCACAGGGCGCGGCTGGACGCTTTTGTCTTTGCGAACAATAGAAGCCCACCCGTATCTTTGTCGAGCCGATGCACAGGCTCCGGGCTGGACATCGGATCGAAATCCTCCGGTGAAAATTCCCAACAGATATTTCCGCACAACTGGTCGCTTGCTCCCTTTTCATCTTCACTCGCACAACT
>JACKZZ010008167.1_pt1 | contig 33936 bp, 38 predicted proteins | sample 8027871 | NCBI WGS metagenome assembly JACKZZ01 (sample SAMN15724774, study PRJNA655200) | protist metagenome | isolation source: fluorescence activated cell sorting (FACS) single amplified genomes of... | place: USA: West Boothbay Harbor, Gulf of Maine | collected 2000-07-19
GTTAGAGTTTTAGCTTTTGTGCTTTTATATATAAAATAGTAGCTACTATTAGCATTGTAACTGAAAGAATCTGACCCATAGTAAAATATTGCCAAAAATATCCGAGGTTAGTATTTGGCTCTCGGAAAACTTCTATTATAAATCGTGCTATGGAGTAAAAAATTCCTAGTGAACTAGATAGAACTCCTGGTTTTTTATAAGACTTTTTAGCAAAAAACATGAAGTTTAGTATAATAAATAAAATTATGCCTTCACCAAGTGCTTCATATAGTTGACTTGGGTGTCTTGGTAAAGGACCTCCATTAGGAAATATAACGCCAAAGCTACTATCGGTAATACGTCCGAATAACTCTCCGTTAATAAAGTTTGCAATACGTCCTAAAAATAGTCCAATTGGCGCTGCACATGCAGTTATGTCTAGGATTTTCCAATGGTTTAAGTGATGTTTTTTTGACGCAATAATTGTTGCAATAAAAAAGCCTGTGAGGCCGCCGTGAAACGACATCCCACCTTTCCATGTTTGTAATATTTGGATGGGGTGGTTAAGGTAGTATATTGGTTCATAGAATATTACAAAGCCTAGTCTGCCCCCTATAATAATGCCTAGGATTATGTATATAAAGAAGTCGTCTATGAAATCTTTATTTAGCTTAAGTTTTTGTTTTTTTGCTAGGAAGTTCATGTACCAAAAGCCAAGTAGTATGCCAAGAATATATGCTATAGAATACCAATATATATTGATTGGCCCGATACTAAGCATTATTGGATCAATATTTGGAAATTGTATCGCCATGTTATTTTTTACTCCTTGGGTGGCACTGATTATAAATGTTTAGTATTTTTTTCTCATCAACAAAAGTATAAAGTTGTGTAGTAGCTAAATTACTATGTCCTAGTAACTCTTGAATTGATCGTAAATCAGCACCATTAGATAGTAAGTGTGTTGCAAAGCTATGTCTAAAGGTGTGGGGTGTTACATTATTCGGTAATCCTAAATTGTTACGAATGATTCTTATTTGTCTTTGGAAGACATGTGGATTTAATTTTTTACCTCGAGCACCAACGAATAGTGGGGTGTTTTTTTGTAAGTGGTGAGGGCAATGTTTTACATAGTCATTTATTGCATTAATTACAGCTGTTATTACGGGCACTGATCGTTGTTTGTTACCTTTACCTGTTACTGTAATGAAGTCTCCGCCGATATCATCTAATACCAATGAAAGGGCCTCTGAGATGCGTAGTCCGCATCCATATAAAAGAGTGATAATTGCAAAATCTCTGAGCTGTATCCATAGTTGTGTTGAGGCATTAAAGCTTTCTTCAATAGCTAACTTGGCGTCGATTATGCCTATGCATTTAGGTAAATTATTTTTGTTGTTTTTTATTTTTATATAATGGGGGTTTTTATTTTCAATATTCTCAAATTTTTGTAAATAATTAAAAAAGTTTTTTAGCGCGGAGATATATCTTGCATAAGATGCGATGTTGTAGTTTTTGTTTTTTAGTGTTACAAGCCACGCTCTGATATCTTGTATTGAAATATCACGCATGTGTTGCTTAGAAACAATTTCACCATAATGTTGATTAACGAACTGTAGAAACAGCGATATATCTGTTTGATATGCTGAAACGGTATTTTGTGAGTATGCTTTTTCATTTGTTAGCCAGTTGCACCAATTTTCAATGATGTACTTTAGGTCTGTTGTTATTTGTGAGGTTTTATATAAAAGCATTATTTACCTATGCAAAAGCTAGAAAATATTTCTCCCAGGATTGATTCCACATCAATTTTGCCAGTAATTCTACCAAGGTATGATGATGCGAGTCTTAGGTCTTCAGCAGCTAGTACTAGGTCTTTATCGAGGCTAAAATCTTCGAGATATTTGTTGCATTTTAAGAGGTTTTGCTTGTATCTTTCTCTGGTGATAATTGGTGTGTCTGAGTTTTCAAAGAAGTATTTTGCTTTTTCAGATATTGTTTTGATCAATTCTTCAATATTATATCCGTTTTTTGTTGAAATACAAAGCGAGTTTAGGGGGAGGTTAGCTTTTTGTTTTAGCGACATTAAATCAGACTTATTAAAAACTAATATTGTGTTTTGGTCTTGCATTTCTAAAATGGATTTTTCTTGTGTATATGGCGTTGTACCATCGAAAATGATAATTTTTATGTCTGCCTTTTGAGCTTTTGATAAAGATCTTTTTATTCCTTCTTTCTCTATAGATTCGTTGCTTTTACGTAGTCCTGCGGTGTCTGCCAAGATGATAGGGTATCCGTTGATATTCAAGAATGTTTCGATAATGTCTCTAGTAGTACCTTCAATGTTTGATACTATTGCAATATCTCGTTTTGATAATGTATTTATTAGTGATGATTTGCCGGCATTTGTTGGTCCTATTATAGTGACAAGAAGGCCTTCGTGAATTCGTTCCCCACGCTTGCTATGTTCAATATGTTTCTTTATATCTTCTTTCAACTGATTTATTTCTTGTTGAGCACGAGATGTGACATCTGCTGGTATCTCTTCGTCTGGAAAATCTATGAATGCTTCGACTAGGCCACTGATTTTGGTGAGTTTTTGTCGCCAATGATTGTATAGTTCTGTTAGTTGTCCGGACATTTGTTGCATGGCTTTGCTATGTTGCAACTCTGTTTCTGCATCTATAAGATCGGCTAAACCTTCGACTTGAGTTAGATCCATTTTGTTATTTATAAATGCACGCATAGAAAACTCTCCAGCTTCTGCGAACCTCGAGTTGTTAAGGTGTGTTAAGGCTTCACACAGGAGTTTCAATACTATTTTGCTGCCATGGATATTGATCTCTAGAACATCTTCACCGGTAAAGCTATGAGGTGCTTTAAATAACACAGCTATAGCCTTGTCTATGACATCTGAGGTTTTTGGATGTCGTAATGTCACTAAAGTAGCTTTTTGTGTTTCCAACGCTTTAAAGCCCAGGAGTTTATGAGCGTTTTTTGCTTCTGGGCCAGAAATTCTTACTACAATAATACCAGATTTTTGTGTTGAAGATGCGGGAGCAAAGATCGTGTCTCCAATTTTGTATTTTTGTGCGAACATTAAAATCTAAAAATTTTTTAAGTATTTACAAAACAATTGAATATATTGTTTATACTGATTATATTAAAAGATAAAGTATTTTGCTAGTGGTTTATGATGATTAGTGTTTCAGAAATTAAAAGATCCATTCTTGCTTTGTCAAAAAAGGGCAAAGATAATTTGTTGTTTAAGCAGTTTTTAGATTCTTTTTTTTCATATATTCCTTTTAATGATCAAAATAAAAAAAGTGTAGAGGAGTTATATGATATTGCTGCGTTATCGTATAAATTTTTTAAGAGAAAGACAGAGGGTTCTAACATATATATCGTTACCTCTGACGATATAAACATCAGTAAGGGTGAGGTTGTTGTTGTTATTTTGAATGATGATATGCCATTCCTAGTTGATTCTATCACTGAGTGTTTTAACCGTCAGAAATATCACATTCAAAGAATTGTTAATGCAACATTTAATGTGTCAAGGTCTAAAGACGGGAAGTTAGTGGATATAGGGCAGAAATCCAAGGGCTCTAATGAATCTATTGTATATGTTAAGTTATCTAATGTTACTAGTTGTACTAATATTGAAGATTTAAAAAGTCATTGTGAGTTTGTTTTAAATAACGTAAGAGCAGCTGTAGATGATTGGAAGGTCATGTCTGGTAACCTGCAAAAACATATATGTAGCTTTGTTGATCACGGGAAAGAAGATATCAAAGAGTCACGTTTGTTTTTGGAGTGGTTATTAAAAGATAACTTTATTTTTGTTGGCAGCAAAGAATATGTTGCGAAGAATGGATCTTTTAAAGATCTCGGTCAAGGAGTTGGTATTTTTAGGGCTAAGAATAAATCTTTAAGTGTTTCGATTAAGGAGGATATTTTTGAGTCTAATAATTTTGAAGTTGCATTTAATCGAATACTTATAGGTAGGATACGCGAGATATCCTCTATTCATAGGTCACAGAATTTAGATTATGTTTGCGTCCTTATGCCGGCTAGTAAGAACGAAGTAAGAGTAGTGGTGTTTTTAGGGTTGTTTGTATCAAGGTTGCATTATCAAAGTGTATTTACTATACCCATTATTCGTAAGAAAGTGGAGGAAGTGGTTGCTAAATCTGGCTTTCTAAGTTCGAGTTTTAATGCTAAGGAACTTGTTAGTATTTTAGAAACTTTGCCTAAAAAAGAGTTGCTGCAGATGTCAAATGATGAGGTGTATAATGTAGCAATGACATTGCTTTCTTGTGTTTCTCATCCTAGGCTAGTTCTTTTTATCAAGCAAAATACTTGTACAAGATTTGTTGATGTAAATATAGTATTCCCACGTAAAAGATTGACATCTGACATAACGCACAAGGTGCAAGAGACGGTTACTCAATATATTCCTGGTACTATTATTGATACCACTCTTAGCTTTTTTAGCATGGGTTTGGCCTATATGAGTGTTACTATTACTGTTGATGAATCTTTAAAAGATCGGGTTAAGGAAGGGGATTTAGAGGATGCATTAGATAAAGTTACATCTCAGTGGAGCGAGAATTTGGGTGTGGCGCTTGAGGAGCATTTTGGTTCAAAGCATTCTGTTGACTTAATCGAAAAATATTCACATGCTTTTGATCAGGATTATGCTTTTAAATTTTCCTTAGGAGATGCCATATATGATATTTCTGCTATTGAACAAATGTTGTCTAATGGAGAGAATATCTTGTTTAAATTATGTCAAGATTGCACTTCTATTAAAACCTCATTTTGCTTCAAAGTTTATGGTTTAAATGAAAAAGTAGCCTTATATCAAATCATGCCTTTATTTGATAATTTAGGTTTTAAAACTATAGAAGAAGATTTGTTTGTTGTGACTCTGCCTTCAATGAATCAAAAAATTTGGATACAGTATTTCATTTTGTCTGCTGAAAGCAAGAATGTAGAAAAGCTTAAAGATAACAAAGTGCAAATTGAAGAGGCTATACAGGCAATATTTTATGGTGCTGCAAAAAATGACATTACAAATCAGTTGATTTTTAAGGCTGGTTTTAGTTGGCGCCAGGTGTTTTTAGTAAACGCATATTGTAAGTATCTATTACAAATAAAATTTGTATATAGTCAGGAGTTTATAAAGTCTACGTTAGTTAAGTATCCTAATTTATCAAAACTTATCATTGATTTGTTTTATAGTTATTTTGATGTTAATAGCACAAAGAAGCAACCTAGTGATTTAGAAGGAAGAATTAAAATAAGCCTTTCCAAAATTCATAGTATGGCGGAATATAAGGTGATGTTGAAATTTGTTGAGTTGGTTCAGGGAACGCTAAGAACAAATTATTTCCAAGCTATAGATGGCATTTATAAGAGTTACGTGTCATTGAAGATAGATTCATCAAAAATTTCTGATATACCGTTGCCTAAACCATTTGTTGAGATTTTTGTTTACTCACTAGATATGGAGGGTATCCATTTAAGGGGTGGTAAGATTTCTCGTGGTGGCATTCGTTGGTCTGATAGGGTTGAAGATTACAGAACAGAGGTTTTGGGGTTAATGAAGTCTCAAATGACAAAAAACACTATTATTGTTCCTGATGGTTCTAAGGGTGGTTTTATTATAAAAAAGGTTATTGATAGCAAAGATCGCGAGGGATTGTTTTTACAAAGCATAGAATGCTATAAGACCTTCCTAAGGGGGATGTTAGATGTTACAGACAACATGTGTGGTGGTAATGTGTGTAAGCCTAAGGATGTTGTGTGTCGCGATGGTGACGACCCTTACTTAGTAGTTGCTGCTGATAAGGGTACGGCAACATTTTCTGATATAGCAAATGATGTTGCAAAAAATGAGTATGGGTTTTGGTTAGGTGATGGTTTTGCTTCGGGTGGTGCAGTAGGGTATGATCATAAGGAAATGGGTATAACAGCTAGAGGAGCATGGATTTCTGTGATGCATCACTTTAACAGTCTTGGATTAGACCCCCAAAAGGATGTTTTTACTGCTGTTGGTATTGGAGATATGTCAGGGGATGTTTTCGGAAATGGTATGCTTTTATCTAATAAAATGAAGCTTGTGGCTGCTTTTAACCACATGCATATTTTTGTAGATCCTAATCCGGATCCAAAGATAAGTTACAAAGAAAGACAAAGAATGTTTAAGTTATCACGTTCTACTTGGGATGATTATAATAAGGAACTGATTTCAGCTGGTGGAGGTGTCTTTGAGCGTAGTGCTAAAAGTATAAAAGTGTCTAAAGAAATGAAGAAGTTGTTGTCATTATCTCATGATAAAATGGAGCCAAATGTTCTGATAAGGGCCATTCTAATGGCGCAGGTGGATCTTATCTGGAATGGTGGTATAGGTACCTATGTTAAATCGCATAATGAAGTGAATCTAGAAATAGGGAATAAAAGCAATGACGATGTGCGGGTTGATGCTAATGATTTGAGGTGTCGAGTATTTTCTGAAGGAGGCAATTTAGGCATGACTCAGCTAGGTAGGGTTGAGTTTGCCTTTATCGGTGGTAATGTAAATACTGATTCTGTAGATAATTCTGCGGGTGTAGATTGTTCAGACCATGAGGTGAATATTAAGATCGTACTTGATCAGGCTACGTCCAAGAAAAAAATTACTCATAAAGAAAGGGATAATATTTTATTAAAGATGAAGGGCGATGTTGCTGACTTAGTTCTTTATGATAACAAAATACAGAATCAAAATATTTCTATTGAAAAAGTAGATAGTGAAAAAGATATACATTCATATGCTAAACTCATAGGGTTTTTAGAAGAAACAGCTGACTTAAATCCTAAAGTCGAGTTTTTGCCAAGTCAAGCTGAGTTATCTCGCAGGAAGCAAAATAATCTTGGCCTGTCTCGCCCTGAGATAGCTGTGTTGATGGCATACTCTAAGCGCTCTGTGTATAATAGCCTTATAAATTCTAGCTTGCCTAGTGACACATTTTATCAAAAATATTTATTTAGTTATTTTCCTGGTCAGATGACAAAGGTTTTTTCTGCAGAGATAGAAAGTCATCCATTGTATAGAGAGATTATAGCTACTTGTGCTACTAATGAATTTGTCAACTATGTCGGTTTGAATTTTTATCATATCGCTTGCGAGTTTACAGGCTTAAGTGGTTGTGATGTTATTAGGGCTTTTAGTGTTTCTTGGGAAACATTTAATTTGGCAGAGTTGTGGCATAACATATCTGAAGTAGAGGATTTTTACATTAGAATTGATCTATATACTCAGTTAAGATCATTTATACATAGAGTAATTTTTTGGCTGTTAAAAAGTCATAAACATCCTCTGAATGTGACTAAGTTAGTAGGAATGTATAAACAACCTATTATGAAAATACATGGTAAAATTTCAGACTTTTTATCTCGTGATTTGCAGTGTGAGTATAGTGTAAGATTGGACGAATTAAAGGTGAAACAAATACCTGATGATTTAGCTGTTAAAATAGCTTCTTTAGATAATCTATATTATGTTTTGGATGTATTGTGGGTTTCTTGTGATAAAAAATACAATTTAACAGATGTGCTGACTTTGTATTTTGAAGTTGGAGAAAGGTTTTACTATAATTGGTTAAATAGTCGCGTGGATAGTTTACCCACTCAAGGGCATTGGGACAGGATGCTAATAAAGTCTGTTAAGGACGACATAGACTTACAGCATCGTGATTTGGTTATAGAGATGATGAAGTTAAAAGGTGTAGGGATTAATAGTGTGGTGGACAAGTGGACTGAAAAAAATTTAAAGAAGGTGGAAATGTTTTCAGTTTTTATAAAGTCTATAATGTCTTTAGAGGATTTAGACCATTCTAAGTTAATTATTGCTGTAAAGCAGGGTAACGTTTTATTAGGTGGATCATGATAATACAAAAACTTGGTCAATTATTAAAAGAAAAGCGTCAGGAAAGGGGTGTTCCTTTAAAAGATATTGCTTCTATCTTACGGATACGCTCTGATTCCTTAGAGCGGATCGAGAATGGAGAGTATGATGTAAACGATGTGTATATGACGGGATATATACGTTTATATTCGAAGTATTTAGGTGTTAATATTGAAGCCGAAGATGTTGTTGCATGTGACCAAAGTAATATATCTAAAATTGAAAATGTGGATGAGAGGCACCAAGAGGATGATCTGGTGGTCGGTGGATCACCTAATCTTCGGGTTGTTGTTGTTGCCTTTGCAATGGTTTTGGTGTCTGTGTTTTTTGTGGTATTCTTTTTTGACAAAGGTAATGATAGATATGATGTTTCGTATATTCGTAAACTAAATTTAAGTGCTCAGGATAGGTTGGTAGTTAAAGAAAATAGCCAGACATATGTTGTGCATAAGCATAATGAATCTTTAGTAATAAAGGCTAGTGATTCTGTAGAGGTTGATATTTTTGATTCAGAAAATCATTTGTTGGAGAGAGTTTATTTGCGTGTTGGAGAGGTGATGCCTTTTCCCATTAAGGAGCGTTCTACGATAGTTCGTGCAAACATTCCTGATGCCATTGAAATATCAACAAAAAACTAAGGACTTGAAGTTATTTGTGATTATCAAGAAGGCTATGGATCTTTTGTTACACCTTTCATTAAAGATTAGTATATAATTCTGTTGTAGGTAGCAATTATTGAGTAATGTAAAAAAAGGTTTAGTGTGTGTTTTGCTTTTATAGAGCGTTTTTGTTGTTTTAGGAGGTGGTATAATGGCAATAGCAGTTGATAAAAAATGGTTAAATTGTAAAGCGGATTTTAAGTCAATTACTCTAAGTAACTTAGTAATTTTTCTTGAAGATTTTAAAAACACTATTCCAGCGCTTTTTATACATAATGAGTTCAAGGACGTATGCTACTATAAGCTTGGTAATATTACTGAGATTGTGAGTTGTGATAGGAGGAATGAGCCACCAAGCAAGAGTCTGATAGAAGAGGCTACAGCTAGGTACATTTTAGAGCATAGAAACTTTTTTTCTGAAGACTGTGCAGGTGCACATGATAGAACATTTTTTGCACAAATTAAGTTGCAGGAAGAGATGTGCGCTTATACACCTGATCCTGGGCCTGCATCTGGTATAACAGTAGTAACTACTGTGGTTGGTGTTGGTGCTTTGTGCATCCTTGGTTACACGCTTTTCAATTGTATTACTCATGGCGTGGCTCATGAATGAAGTATTTTCTTTGTACAGATCTAAAGCAATATGTTGCTTTTCTTGTATAATTTAATATTATTATGCTTCAATATATTGAGAAAAGAATGAAAGTAGATAGTGGTGCAATTAAGCGTCTAGCTAGGTTAGCAAGAATTAGGATGCCTGAGAGTAAGTATGAAATGTATGCAAAGGAACTTTCTAATATCGTTGATGTTATAGATAAGTTACAAGAAGTTGACACGAAGGGACTTGAGCCACTGGTTAGTGTTAGTGATCACAGGACTCCTTTGCGTGCAGATAATGTAACAGATGGTAATTGTGATAACAAGATATTATCTAATGCGCCTAAGAGTAAGTTCGGGTATTTTTTAGTGCCTAAGGTGGTGGAGTAAATAATATGGATTTAACAAAATTAACGATTGTTGATGCTATTTCTTACTTAAAAGATAAAAAATTTTCTGTGTCTGAATTAGTAGAATCGCACATTAAGCAGATTGAGAAGCATCTGGATCTTAATGCATTTATCACGCAAACTTTTGATATTGCAAGAAAGCAAGCTAAGGAATCTGATCACAGATATCTTAATGGTAATGAGCATGTTTTGGATGGTATTCCCTGTGCTATTAAAGATATATTTTGTACAAAGGGTATCAAAACAACAAATGCTTCAAAGATATTATCTAATTTTGTTCCGCCTTATGAATCCACAGTAACTGAGAAATTATTTTCAGAGGGAGCTATAATGTTAGGCAAAACTAATTTAGATGAGTTTGCAATGGGTTCTACTAATAGTTATAGCTATTTTGGTCAAGCTATAAACCCCTGGACAGACAAAGAAGGAAATAAGTTGGTGCCAGGTGGTTCATCTGGTGGTTCTGCAGTAGCAGTAGCAAGTGGCATGAGCATGGCAGCTCTTGGGACAGATACGGGTGGATCTGTAAGGCAGCCTGCCTTGTTTTGTGGTTTAGTTGGTTTTAAGCCTTCATATGGTCGTTGCTCTCGTTATGGTATTATATCATTCTCTAGTTCTTTAGATCAGGCTGGTATTTTCACTAGGTCTGTTGATGATGCTGCGATGATTTCAGAAATAGTTATGGGGCATGATGAAAAAGATTCAACTTCTGAAAAAATAGAGGTTAGTAGTTTTAAAGAGTCTTTGATTGGCAATGTGAAAGGTTTGCGCGTAGGAATTCCTAAGGAGTGTCGTTCGCAACATCTTGATCCTGAGATGGAGAAACTATGGTATGAAGCAGCAGAGTCTTTGAAGAAAGAGGGGGCTGAAGTTGTAGAAGTTTCAATGCCGAATATTCAGTATGGTGTGGCAGCTTATTATGTGATAGCGCCTGCGGAGGCATCATCAAACCTGGCTAGGTATGACGGCGTGAGATATGGGCATAGGACATCAAAGGATAATATTAGTTTAGAAGAGATGTATGAGCTGACTCGTGAGGAAGGTTTTGGACATGAGGTGGAGCGCAGGATTATAGTTGGAACTTTTGTATTATCAGCTGGTTCGTATGATCAGTATTTTGCTCAAGCACAAAAGGTGCGAAGATTAATTGTCAAAGACTTTGATGAAGTATTTGATAATGTAGATGTTGTTTTAACACCTACTACAACTACTAGTGCATTTGCTATTGGTGATAAACAAAGAATGGATCCTATTAGTCTATATTATAATGATGTTTATACTATTCCTGCAAGCATGGCTGGTTTGCCAGCTATATCATTACCTCTTTCATTAGATACACATGGTAAGCCTATAGGTTTGCAGATGGTTTCTAATAGATTTAGAGAAGATACTTTGTTTAGAGCTGCTAAGGGTCTAGAAAGAATATATGGTTTTAAAAAATTTCCTGGAGGTTTTTAGATGGGCTTGGTTAAAGGAAAAACAGGGGAGTGGGAAGTAGTAATAGGGTTAGAAATTCATGCGCAAGTTTTATCAGAAAGTAAATTATTTTCTGGAGCTTCTACAAAATTTGGAGGAGGTCCTAATACTCATGTTTCTTTAGTAGATGCAGCAATGCCAGGTATGTTGCCCGTGCTTAATAAACACTGTATTGCACAGGCTGTAAAAACAGGTTTGGGTTTAAATGCTGTTATTAATAAAATTTCTGCGTTTGATCGTAAGAATTATTTTTATGCTGATTTACCTCAGGGCTATCAAATTTCGCAGTTTTATCATCCTATAGTAGGGGAAGGTTATCTAGAAATAGACCTTGATGAAGAAAATACAAAAGTTATTAATATTGAAAGAATACACTTGGAGCAAGATGCAGGTAAGAGCATTCATGATCAAAGTCCAACAGACAGTTTTATAGATTTAAATAGGTCTGGTATTGCTTTAATGGAAATAGTCACGAAGCCTGATATGAGGTCTGCGCAAGAGGCAGCAGAGTTTGTAAAAAAGTTACGTAACATTGTGCGTTATTTAGGTACATGTGATGGTGATATGGAAAAAGGGTCTATGCGTTGTGATGCGAATGTTTCGGTCAGGAAACTAGGTGAGGATCTTGGTACAAGATGTGAGATAAAAAATTTAAATTCCACTAAGAATCTTATCAAGGCTGTAGATTATGAAGTGGAACGTCAGATAGAGATTTTAGAGTCTGGTGGAAAGATTGAACAACAGACAAGGTTGTTTGACGTTAATTTGTCTGAAACTAGGTCTATGCGTAGTAAAGAAGATGCTTTTGATTATAGGTATTTCCCTGATCCAGATTTATTAAGGGTTGAAATATCTGATGAGTATATTGATGCAATAAAGGCAAAATTACCAGAGCTGCCAGATCATAAGAAGAAGCGATACGTTTCCGAGTTTAGTTTGTCAAATTACGATGCGGGTATCTTATCAATGGATAAAGATACAGCTCAGTTTTTTGAAGAAGTTGTGTCGAAGATGAAAAACAAAAAGCTTGCAGCTAATTGGATTTTAGTTGAGTTATTTGGACGTCTAAACAAAGCTTCATTGAAGCTTGCTGATTCTAAAATTTCTTCGAAGGATATGTCTGATCTTTTAGGGCTGATAGAGGATGATACTATTTCGGGAAAGATAGCTAAGGATGTTCTTGATATTATGTTTGAGACTGGTAAAAGCGCGAACGATGTCGTGGCAGAGCAAGGTCTAAAGCAAATTACTAATACTTTTGCTATTGAAGATATGATCAAGGATGTTTTGTCCAATAATGGTGATAAGGTTGAGCAGTATAAAGCTGGTAAAGATAAATTATTTGGCTTCTTTGTAGGGCAAGTAATGAAACAGTCCGGTGGAAAAGTGAACCCTAAGATTGTTAATGAGATTTTGAAAAAGCATCTATCTTAAAATTGTTATGATGTCTCAGATTCATTATTTGTTTGTCCAGGCACAGGAAATACAGTTGTGAGTTCTGTTTCTATAGTTGTTTTTTCAAATGATTTTGAGTTAGGTGATGTTTTTTCTAACCATCTTTCTCCTATTTTTTTTGTTAAGGCTGGTATTGTAGATATCATGGAGCCAGCTAAAGCATTGCCAGCCGCTTCAACATTTAATGTTTTTTTGGGTGAAGTTATGATTGCTACAAGTGCCGGACCTATCACTGGACCAACAAAAAATCCTCCTATATATCCTGCAGAGCAATATAATCCGGTTGGCTGAGAATACATAATAAGAGTCATTAATGTGGCAATGCTACCTTTATCTGATTCTAATGTGATAAGTGTACCTGCCCATAACCCATATGTAATACCAGCAGCAGGGCCTGCTACAAAAAGTCCTACTAATCCTCCTGTGGTAATTGTCGTTACATCGACTCCAAATTGGGCTAGATTATAATCATAAAAATGTTCAATTGTATTTTGAAAAGGGAGGGGAAAATCGTTTATCATAGATAGAAAACTATATTATAGTGAGAATGATTATCATTTGTATATAAAACCATAAAGACACCTGCATAAAAATACAATAGATTTTTACCTTTTTGCAAAATATTAGTAAATTTTATATATCTTTAGTATGGTAAGCATCTAGTGTTATAAATGAGTTATTATAAAAGAAAGTCATTGAAGTTGTGTAATTAAGAAGTTTTTTGTGTTAGTTAGCTCTGGTTCCGCATACTCTTTAAATGCAGTTTTTCCCCAAACAACATCAGGCCAAAAAGCGTCCTCTTTTTTTCTGTCTATTACATGGATATGCATTTGTTCTACAACATTACCTATTGTTGCAATGTTAATTTTATCTGTTGCAAACTTTTGTTTGAGTAAAGATGCAATTTTATTGATTTGGTTATTTAGGTCATGCTGATATTTTATATCTAATTCATGCCATTCTGTTTTCTCAGTTTTTGGTACGATTATAAACCAAGATACAAGAGCGTTTTTTGATAGCAAGACATATGATATTTGTGTTTCGGTTATTATGTAGCTATTATCTAGGAGTCTTGAATCGATGTTAAACTTCATGATTTTTTTGGCTTTATTGTTTTGATTCCATCATGTAGCTCTAAAGAAATAGCTTTATTTTCGTCTATTTGTTTAGTGGAATATATTATTTGATTATGATCATTTTTGATAATTGAAAATCCTCTTTTTAGGGTGTTTTTATAGCTATAGGATTCTAGTAGTTTAGTTAGAGATTCTAGTTTTATAGATGTTCTGTCTATCTGATATTCGATGTTTCTATCTAAAGTTTTTTTGTTGTCTGCTACTTTGTTGGAGATAATATCAATCTTTGGCAGAATTAAATATGTGATTTGATTAAAAGCTGATTTTAGCTTTTCTTGTAAAATAGCAACCAGTTCGGAGGGTGATTTTAGGCGTGAGTATATTGCCTGAATATCACTTTTTAACATCTGATAGTATTTTGGTAAAGAGTCGGTGAACCTTATAGATAACTCGTCTAAGCGTTGTGTGTGGTAGTTAATAATAGAGTTTGGCTTTGGTAAAGCTCTATATGTAGCCTCGAGAATATCCTTAGTATTATTTAGGTGTTTTTGGGTGTTATAATTAAACCTGTTACTTAAGTCATTTAGACTTGCAACTAGTTCTGCCAACACGGGCACAGACATTTCTGCTGCGGCTGTTGGTGTTGGCGCTCTTTTATCTGCCACATAGTCTACAAGAGTTACGTCAGTTTCATGTCCTATAGCAGAGATTATAGGTATTTGTGAATTAAAGGTGGCTCGTGCAACAATCTCTTCGTTGAATGCCCATAAATCTTCAATTGATCCTCCACCTCGCGCAATAATTAGAGTGTCTGGCTTTGGTATAGAACTATTTTTTTCTGATAGATTATTAAAGCCATATATGGATTCTGCTACTTGTTGTGCTGCTGTTTCTCCCTGAACTAGTACGGGCCAGACAATAATTTGTAAAGGGAAGCGATCTTCAATACGGTGTATAATATCACGAATCACAGAGCCTGTGGGTGACGTAATAATCCCTATGGTTTTAGGCAAGAAAGGAATGGGTTTTTTATGCTCTTGATCGAACAAGCCTTCTTTTTGTAGTTTTTCTTTTCTTTTGTCTAGTAGTGCCATTAGCGCACCAAGTCCTGCTGGTTCTAGAGACTGTACAGTAAGTTGATATTTAGATTGTCCTGCAAAAGTTGTAAGCGTGCCTGTGCAGACTACCTCTAAACCCTCTTCTGGTTTGAATTGTAGTTTTGCATGTTGGTTTTTCCAGCAAATGGAGGCAAGGACAGCTTTATTATCTTTTAGAGAAAAATATACATGGCCTGATGGCGCAATTTTAAAGCCAGAAATTTCGCCTCTTATTCTTACAGATTGAAAATTACCTTCGATGGTGCGTTTGATTAAGTTAGAAATTTCTGTAACGGAAAATTCTTTTTGCTGTGTGTTGTCATAATCAAAAAGTTGTAGTGTATTTGATGTTTTAGCCATTTTTTCTTTGTAATACCAAGTTTTCTCTTTATCTTATAAGGGTTTTGTTGAATAATCAAAGCAAAATTAGTCGGGAGTTTTTTTATGGTACATGAGATAAAAATAGGTGATAAATGCCCAGATGCTGTTCTACTTGTTAATGATAATAAATCTATCTCGCTTTCAGATTTAAAAGGTCAGAATGTTGTGCTGTATTTTTATCCTAAAGATGACACTCCAGGCTGCACACAGGAGGCTAAGGATTTTCGTGATCATATTGAAGATTTTCAAGAATTAAATGCAGTAGTAATAGGTGTGTCGAAAGATACAATTGCAAAACATAAAAAATTTCAAGAGAAATACGACTTACCTTTTATTTTAGCATCTGATGTTGATGTTGATCTTTGTCAAAAATTTGCTGTATGGGTTGAAAAAAGTATGTATGGTAGAAAATACATGGGTATCAATCGATCAACATTTTTGATTGATAAAGAAGGGGTTGTAAAGAAGATATGGCATAAGGTTTCTGTCAAAGGGCACGTGCTTGCAGTTTTGAAAGAATTAGAAACAATATAGGGAGAGAGAATAATGAAGTTAACACGTGTAGTAAGCAATATTTTGTCACACTACGAAAGTGATTGCCCTGGCACTAAAACAAATTTAGCTAGAATGTTAATGCATGGTAAATTATCTGGCACTGGTAAAATGATAATCTTGCCAGTAGATCAGGGCTTTGAACATGGTCCTGACCGTAGTTTTGCAGCGAACCCTGCTTCATATGACCCATTGTATCATTATTCAATAGCAGTTGAAGCTGGTTTGAATGCATATGCAGCACCACTTGGCATGCTTGAAATGGGAGCATCTAGTTTTGCTGGCAGTATTCCAACAATTTTGAAAATGAATAGTTCTAATTCTCTTATGTCTGGCAATGATGATCCTGATCAAGCTATTTATGGTTCGGTTTCAGATGCTTTACGCTTAGGTTGTTCTGCAATTGGTTTTACTATATATCCTGGTTCAGACTATTCAATGGATATGATGGAAGAAATATCTGCTCTTGCTGAAGAGGCAAAGTCAGTTGGGTTAGCTGTAGTTATATGGTCTTATCCACGTGGTGGAAAGTTAACAAAGGCAGGTGAAACAGCTTTTGATGTATGTGCATATGCAGCACATATGGCTTGTTTACTTGGTGCTCACATAGTCAAAGTAAAGCTACCTTCAGATCATTTGGAGCAGCAGGAAGCACAAAAAGTTCATGAAGCACAAGCAATTGCTAGGTCAACACTTGCAGAAAGAGTAGATCACATCAAAAAGGTATGTTTTAATGGCAAGAGGCTAGTTGTGTTTTCTGGTGGTGTTAGTAAAGCCCCTAACTCAGTGTATGATGATGCGCGTGCCATTAGAGACGGAGGGGGGAATGGTTCAATTATAGGGCGAAACACTTTCCAGAGACCTCGTCAAGATGCTTTAGAAATGCTTAGTAATTTAGTAGATATATATAAAGGTAAGAAGTAGATTTTGATTATGAAAAAATACTTGGATTCGATATTAAATATTTTTGATACAGTTATGGTAGGTCATTTGTGGAAGTTGGCGACTATTATTATAGCATCAATAGTGTTTGCCTATCTTTTGCGTTCTGTATTGAATAAAATTTCTCAAGTTCTATCGGCTAAGCATAAAGATCCCATGTGGATTGATGCTTTGTCAGCACCATTTGTCATTTTAGTTTTTATAGTGTCATTTGCTGGTTTATTTAAAGCAACAGCAATATTTAAAGATTCTTTTGATCATGGTTTTTTGATAACTATAAAGAACTTTGGTGTGGTTTTATGCATATGGTGGTTTGCCATTCGTTATTCTGTTTTGTTGCAACAAAAATATTTAAAATATTCGGGCAGCAAAAATTTGGATAAGGGGGCGGTAGATTCCTTAGGAAAGTTGTTTAATATAGTTATTACAGTTATAGTAGTTCTTTTGTCGATGGACATTCTTGGTTTTGATATTCGAGGATTACTAACTTTTGCTGGTGTGAGTGGAATAGCGGTAGCATTTGCATCGAAGGAATTATTATCTAATTTCTTTGGTACTATAATAATTTATTTCGATAAGCCATTTGTTGTAGGGGATTTCATAAGAATATCTAACGGAAAAGAGGGCATGGTCGAGTATATTGGGTGGAGAATGACTCGGCTTAGAAGTGTTGAAAAGATTCCTATTTATATTCCTAACTCTGTTTTTTCCAGTGATGTCATAGAAAATTATACACGTAGAACGCACCGTATGATGCGCTCAGTAGTTGGTATAAGGTATGATGATGCACCTGTTTTAGAAAAGATTATAAAAGATGTTAAGAAATATCTTGATAAACATGAGAGTGTTACATCAGATCAGCCAATTATTGTAGGATTTGAAGCGTTTGCAGATTCTTCAATAAATTTCTTAGTCAGGGTATGTTTGATAACATTGGATTACAAAACTTTTTATGATATTAAAACTGAGTTAATGATGAATGTATTTAAAATCATCAAGAAGCATAAAGCCGATATTGCATTTCCGACTAGGACAATATTGGGTGAAATGAAATATGATATGATTAATAAAAAAGGTAAATTATGAAAATTGGTGCTAATTCTATTCGCGCTGGTAATATTTTAGAGCATAAAGGTAAGCTGTATATAGTTTCAAAGACTCCAGAGCATACAATGCCAGGTAAAGGTGGAGCTTATGTGCAGGTTGAGATGAAAGATATTAAAACCGGGACTAAATTAAATGAAAGATTCCGTTCTGCGGAGTCTGTAGAAAAGATTCGGGTTGATAGTCAAGAGTATCAGTTTTTATATCTTGATGATAATTTTATTAATTTAATGAATTTAGAAGATTTTGAACAAAAACAGGTAGAGAAAGGTTTGCTTGGTGATAAAGAATCATATTTAACTGAGGGGATGGTGGTGACAGTTGATTCGTATGAAGATACTATTGTTTCAGTAACATTGCCGTCTCAAGTTGATGCTACGATAGCAGAGACTGAGCCTGTGGTAAAGGGTCAGACAGCGGCATCTTCATATAAGCCAGCTGTGCTTGAGAATGGTATTAGAGTAATGGTGCCACCTTTTATTAATCAGGGCGATAGGATAGTGGTCAGTACCCTAGATAATACCTATCTTGAGAGGAAAAAATAAATGTTTTATCCATCTTCAACTATAAGAGTTATGTCTGATGCTAGCCGTAAGGTTTCAGGCATGATCATGAGGGACTATTATGAGCTTCAGTTATTGCAGAATTCCAGAAAGTCACTTGGTGGTTTTTATGATCATTTAGTTCGTCGTGCTGGTGCTAAGCTAGAAGAAGAGCTGCTTAAAGCAAGGCCTAACTTTTTAACTGATATTGATTCAGCTACACATGGAGATTTTTGGGTATTTAATGTGCTGGAAGGGCATGAAAATTTTTTGCATGCGTTGCCTTATTTTACAATTTCCATTGCACATGTGCGAAGGAACAACTCTAGAAAAGAAGTAGTATCTAGTGTAATAGTTGCGCCTGTATTTAAGGAGATGTATTTTGCTGAATTAGGCAAGGGTGCATGGTTTGAAAGATTTGATATGAATCAGGATAGACCTGAGACATTGCGTGTTTCCGGTAGGAAGTCCAAAGAAGACTTGTTATATATGGCAGATCAGAAAATAGGAGACGTTGGTCAATTGCGCAACTTAGGATCCAGTGCTATTGCGCTTAGTTATTTAGCGGCGGGGCGTTTTGATGCAGTGGTGATTGAAAAATCAGATTATAAAGATATAGCGGCGGGGTTATTGATTGCAAATCAGGCTGGTGCTTTGGTAGATGTTAGTGACAATAGAGTGGTAGCAGCAACTGAATATGCTAAAAGCCAATATAGTTTGTAGTTTTTTTATGGCTAAAAGCCATGACTTTAAATAGCTCTCCCATTTCATCTTTATTGACAAGTCTGTTATATCCTGAAATAAAAATTTCTTTTTGAGAGGGGGGGGTTTTTTTTAGTAGAATCTCCTTACGCACCTCTATTTGCATATTTTTTAGGAATTGTCCTTGAGATATAGGGCCATAAGCATATGCGCCATAAAAAGCTGCAATTTCAACTAGAGTGGAGAAGTTAACATGTGCAGTAATGTCTGCATTGCCAATATCATTAAAAAGCGGGTTGAATTTATGGTCTTTTACAGATTGTAGTGTGGAAATGAAATTACGATTAGTGCTTTCAATATAACCATAGTCTATTACTAGTGTAGCACCACCGTGTTTTTGGATGCTTTTGCTAATTGATTTTATAAGAATGGTACTCTCATCGTTGATTTCTACAATGCTTCCTTCGGGAGCATTTGGATATTTTGCTGTTAAGAATTCTCTGATATTATCTTTAACAATATGTTTAGTAATACATAGATGCTCTGGGTCGCCTTCCGTATCTACCATATTCATATACCAGATTTCGTCTCGTTTGATATATTGCTCTATAGGTAGTGCATCAAAAAATTCATTTGCAATAATGATCGAAAAGCAGTTTTGAGGTATTTGGTCAAAATGTTCAAACCAAGAAATTTTTTTATGTTTAATTTTCTGTTTTTGTGCTTCTTTGAGTAGAGGGTTAATCTCTACTAGACAAATTTCAACTGTATCGTGAAAACCTTCGATATATTTTGTTGCCCTTAATATGTCAGACATGAGTGTTCCTTTGCCAGGTCCTAATTCAATGAGCTTTATTTTGTTTGGTTTATTTTCTGTTTGCCAATAATTAGCACACCATATTCCTATAATTTCTCCAAATAATTGGCTTATTTCAGGCGCAGTAATAAAATCGCCAATAGCACCAATAGGGTTAAGGTTTTTATAATAGCTTTGTGCGTAATGGTTTAGGGTGTATGACATGAATTTTGAAATAGGCATGGGACCATTCTCAGAGATATCTTTTTTTATCACAAGTCCTAGATCTATTGTTGAAAGCATATTTACTTGATGATTTGCTGTATAATATAGTTTGCTAATAATTTGCCCTGAGCATTTAAGTATATTCTATCATTGTTATGTGTCAGTAAATTTTCTTGTATAAATAGATCTATTTTATCATGATTAAAAAAATCTATAAGATTTGCATGGAAGCGTTGTTTAAAATCTTTTAGATTTAATCCTTCTAAAAGTCTAAGTCCCATTAAGGTGTACTCTTTTGCAATTTCATCTATAGATAGATTGCTTGATTTTTGTATATTATCTGCCTTGTTAAGAGTTGTGGATAGCCATTTATTAGGTTCGTATATTGCATTTAAAGCTTTGTAATTTTGTCCAAATTTCACTCGGCTATGTGCTCCTGGGCCTATTCCTAAGTATTCTTGATATTTCCAATATGCTAGATTATGTTGTGATTCTTTTTTGTGTTGTGCAAAATTAGATATCTCATAGTTATGGAAATTATGTATTTTTGTGAGTTCTTGTGTCATTATATAGAGCTCACGTTCAGTATCTTCATTGGGGAGTGTGAATTCTTTGTTTTTAAATAATGTAAAAAATTGTGTGCCTTTTTCAATAGTTAGTTGATATAAGGAAATGTGGTGCTTGGCTAAACTCAGTGCGTGTTTTAGTTCTTTTTCCCAGGTTTTAGTTGTTTGCTTTGGCAGTGAATAAATTAGGTCTATGGAATAATTATCAAAGATCTTATTAGCTTCATTGATTGCATTTTCTGCTTCTTGAGCAGAGTGTTCTCTGCCAAGAAACTTTAGATTGCTATCGTTCAATGATTGAATGCCTATTGATACCCTATTGATACCTATATTTCTTAGTTCCCGGAATTTATCTTTTTCAAATGAGGTGGGATTGGCCTCTAAGGTGACTTCACAATTTGCTATTGATGAGTACTGATCAATTTTATGTAGAATTTTTTCTACTATTTTGGTGGGCATTAATGATGGAGTTCCTCCACCAAAAAATATTGACTTTATTTCTCTTGCTTTGATTATATCATGAAAACTCTTGATGTTGTGTAAATATGCATTTAGCCACTGTTCTTCTTCAAGTGCACCCTTTCTTACATGGCTATTGAAATCACAATATGGACATTTTTTTTTACAAAAAGGCCAGTGGATATATATTGATAATGGATTATTTTTCAAGTTTTTTGATTATTTTATTTATTACGCTTACTCTGGGGCTATATTTTAACTTTTCTACGGTGTCTATTTCAGCGAGTGTGCGGTTGATATTGTTTAGTTTAAAAATGGGGTCATATCCGTAGATATTTTTAAATGAACCTTGAGGAGGAAAAGTAAACGTACCATCTATTGATGCATGTGTTGCAATAGTATTATTGTCATCTTTATAAATTGCGCAGCAATAGAAAGTTGCGCTCTGATTTTGTTTATTGGGGTCTTTTTCTTTTAGTAAGGATTCTAGTTTATTGAATGTATTGTCTCCGTGTTCATGAAGGAAACGCGCTGTGTGTATGCCAGGCACACTTCCTAGTGCATTAATTTCTATACCTGAGTCATCGGAGATCACAGGCATGTTGAAATGTTCGGAATAAAAATCTGCTTTTATTAGTGCATTTTCTTCATATGTTGCTCCTATCTCATCGGGCGGAGATGGGGGGATTTTTATTGAATCAAGAAAAATGAAATTGAACGGTGTTTTGAGTTTTGATACCACATACTTATATTCATATATTTTGCCTGGGTTTGTTGTAGCTATAAGTATGTTTCTAGGCATTCTTTATTGCCTCATCTTGTAGCTTTATTAGCTCTTCTATTGCTTTTTTGGATATTTCCATCATTTGGTTAAATTCATCTTGTGAGAAAGGCTCTGCTTCAGCCGTAGACTGAATTTCAATAATTTTGCCATCGTCTGTCATAACAAAATTTGCATCAACTTGTGCATTTGAATCCTCTTTGTAATCTAAGTCAACAATAACGTTACCACTTACTATGCCACATGAAATTGCAGCTAGCTTATGTGTTGTAGGTATTCTGCGGATAGCTTTCTTTTTAAATAAGTATTGCAAAGCAAGATACATGGCAACATATCCACCAGTGATGGCTGCGGTTCTTGTGCCTCCATCTGCTTGTATTACATCACAATCTATAGTGATTTGCCTTTCTCCTAAGTCTTTTAGGTCTACTACAGATCGTAATGATCTACCTATAAGTCTTTGTATTTCCTGGGTCCGCCCCTGGACTTTGCCGGTAGAAACTTCTCGTCTCATACGTGAGTGGGTAGAGCGTGGTAACATGCCATACTCTGCTGTAATCCACCCTTGGTTTTTGCCTTTTAAAAAGAATGGTACGGATTCATCAATAGAGGCTGTGCATAGAACATGTGTGTTACCAAATTTGATAAGGCATGAACCCTCAGCGTATGGGTTGTATCCTGTTATGATTTCAGTGTTTCTGATTTTTGTGTTTTCTCTGTTATGATGTCTCATTAAAAAAATGTTTTAAGTTTATATTGAAAATTAATAATAAAATACTATTTAAATAGTATAGAATCAAGAGTAATAATGAGGAAGCAATGTCGCAGACAAAAAAAACTAATAAGCAGACGGAAAAATCTACTGATCAAGAAATTGCAGTGTTATTAGATGATCAAGAAAAGGCGTCAGAGTTGGTAAATAAGTATCAGTCTGATATAGAAAGGCTAGAAAAAGATAATGATTCTTTAAAAGAAAGCGCTTTACGTGCAATGGCTGATGTGGAGAATACGAAAAAGCGTACAGAAAAAGAAATAAGTGATACGCGCAAATATGCTTTGTCGAAGTTTGTTGAAAGCTTGGTGCCCATTATAGAAAACTTATATAGATCTACAGAACATGTTACTGACGAACAAAAAAAAGATGGGGTCATTGCTAAGATCGTTGAAGGTATTGAGATGACTCAAGATGATTTTGTAAGTCTGCTAGAGAAGCAGGGTGTAAAGCGTATAAAGCCTAAAGCTGGTGAAGTTTTTGATCATAATTATCATCAAGCTATCTCGACGGTTACGAGTAAAGGTGCTAAATCTAATAGTATCAATAATGTTATTCAGGCTGGATACAGCATTAATGATCGTCTTATTAGGCCCGCTCTAGTTGTAGTAAATAGCTAAAAAAGAGCCTAGCTTTATATAACCAGGATACTAAATTTTTGTTGAATATATTATAAGCCTTCACAATTTGAGTTGTCTGTTATGCCCATGATTTCATTGCGGCTTAGGCATGCCATTTCTACATCTCTTGCATGAGAAGAGTATGATTTTTGAGTAGTGCATGCTTCAATTGGTGCAGCAGTGGGCACAAAGCTATCTGTTGTAGTGCATAATACTTTTTTGCCTATTTCAAGCCATAGTTCTTGTGTTGTTGGGAGCTCTGTCTGATTAAAGTTTTCATTGCATATGAAGCTATCAAACATCTGTTTCATTGTAGGTAATGTAGTATCTGTTTTTTTTGTAGCAAACAATTTTATAGTGGTTTCAAGGTGTTGTTCGCTTGATGATTTGATTTTGAGATGACCAGCTAAGTCATCCTTTATATTAACGCTTAAAAAATGATCTGTAGTAACGCTTGTATCATTTTTTACAAGATCTAGTGCTATATCTGTTTTGTGAGCGTCTATTGCAACTTTTACAGTGTCGATTTGAATACCATTTGTGGTAAATGCATTGACTGAAGCAATGTCGCCGCGTTTTACAGCATCTTTAAGAGCTTGTTTAGCTTGAGATGATTGCGCCACCCCTTTTTGTGCAAGTAAAAAACTTATTACTTGTGGTGATGTGGTGCGGCCAATCAGTTTTGAATAATTGATGTTATGTAATGATTTTAATACCAGTATTACTTTTTCTGGTGCATATCCTTGTCCTGTGATTTGCATAGCAATCTTTTGCGAGGCACCTTGTTCTTGGGCCCGTTTCGCAAGCTCAGCAAGATTTTCTCTTGCTTCTTTAATGAGATTTTGTCGTGTTACATTATTTGTCATACCAACCTCTTTCTGTATATTTTTTATTTAAGGCCGGATGTTATCAGTTATTTACAAATATGTCAAAAAGTTTTTTTTAATTACAGGTTGAGTTTTTTTCTAGCTAATAATTAAGGTTTTCTAGCTAACAAATTAGCTATGTCCAAGGGTAAGGTTTTTTTAGATAGATGTGTTGTGCGTAAAGGGGAGGGTTACCTTCTTGGTGCTGCGCCTTTAGCTTTTTTGTCTGGACTTTTAAATCTAGCCATTTTTTTGTTTAGGGATAGTGCAAAAACATCTACGACATGTACGTATTTTACACCTGCATTCAATAACTTCCTGCCCAAATCAAGAATTACATTTTTTTGGTCTGGGGCAAAGCGTTGCATAACAGCTTTAGCGATATTATATATGAATTGCTTTGACTCCTCTAATGCGTCGTTATAGGATAACATTTTTATGTTGGATCTAAAGACGCTACTATTGCCTAGCCACTCATCTTCGCTTGGGACTTTTAAGTCGCTATTATCACTTTGCTTTTTACGGTGTTGGTGGTAAGCCACGCCTAATACTAAGAGGATTGCAAAGATTATTACTAGGAAAAGTAGCATATTTAGACTATGATTTAATAATGTATCAAAAGTATGTTAAACTATATTAGTTAATGCAAAGTTAAAATGTATATCAAAATAGAAAGAGACATTAATTCAGATAAATGGATGCGATATCCAGGTGCAATAGATGAAGGTTACTTAAATAAAGTGATTTGCCAAGCTATCACCTTTTCTAAATATGGTGATTTGTTTAAAGAAGTAGAGTTGTCTATAATTTTGACTGATAGTCAAGAAATAACAGAGATAAATAAAAAATGGCGTGGTAAGGATAAACCTACAAATGTGATTTCCATACAAGTAGAGGCTTTTTCTGATACAAAAAATAATAGTTATGTTTTTTTGGGTAATATCATTTTGTCAATAGAACAAATTGAAGAAGAAGCACAAAAAGCTAATAAAGAATTTATTGATCATTACACTCATTTAATAGTGCATGGTACTCTTCATTTAATGGGGTATGATCATCATACCGAAGGTGAGGCTGCAGACATGGAGTCTACGGAGATAAGAGTTCTAAAAAAGTTTGATATATCTTCACCTTATTGATGGTAGTAATATGAAAGAATGGCTTATAAATCTAAGTTTTAGAAAGAGGTTGTTGTTTTTAGCAATTGTTGGTTTCTTATCTTCTTTTGCTTTTACACCATATTATCAGGTATGGTATTTATGTGTTGGTTTTTCTGGGTTATTGTTTTTTGCATTTTATAGTAAAAGCTACAAAGAATCTTTTTTGCTTGGTTATGTGTTTGGATTCTTTTTTTTTCTAGGCGGGTTATATTGGATTGCTAATGCTTTATTTGTAGATATTGGTTCATATTTATATCTTGTGCCTCTGGCTATTCTGGTTATTCCTGCGTTGCTGGCTTTGTATGTCGCTTTGTTATTATGTTTGCTTCATTATTTTAATAATAGGGATTCTTTTAGATTTGCTATATTATTTACATGTTTATGGGTCATTTTTGAATTGTTACGTACATATCTTTTTACAGGTTTTCCATGGCTTGCTACTGGCTACAGCTTGATGTTTCTTGATAGTTTTGTACAATCTGCATCGATTTTTGGGGTGTTTGGTTTAAGTTTTATAGTGGTTAGTACTTGTTGTGTACCTTTCTTGTTACTACATGCAAGTAGAGGAAATATAGTATTAGTTATTTGTGTTGTTGTTATTGTTACAGTAAATTTTATATTTGGTTTTTATCGATTAAAGGCTCCAACGGAATATCATGATCATGATGTGATAGTGGTACAGCCCAATATTTCACAGCAAGATAAGATTAATCATAAAAAACTTGCTGATAATCTCAATAGATTAGTTGCTCTTACTGTTGAACCAAAAGGTTATGTTAGTAAAAGTGGTTATATAGTTTGGCCTGAGACGGCGTTAGGACATTATTATAAGACGCCCATAGTAAAAAGTATAATAGAGAATATTGTGCCTTCTGGACATTATTTGGTTACTGGCGTAGATCGTTTGCATGGAAACAGGATTTACAATTCTATTATGGCATATAATCATCGTGGTCAAATTGTAGCGCACTACGATAAATTTCATTTGGTCCCATTTGGAGAATACTTGCCCTTTAGAGATCTTTTCCCAAAATACATGTATAATATTAGCAATGGTTTAATAGATTTTGAAGCGGGGAAAGGGCCTACAACAATATCTTTGGGACATATGCCAAGTTTTAGTCCATTGATTTGTTATGAGTCTTTGTTTCCTAAAGAAGTAATAGAGCCTCGTGTGCAGCCAAAATTTTTGATTAATTTTACTAATGATGCTTGGTATGGAGATACTCCAGGTCCATATCAACATTTTGATATGACTAGGTTACGCGCTGTAGAGTTTGGCATTCCAATGGTAAGGGCTGCTAACACGGGTGTTTCTGCTGTAATTGATAGTTACGGCAGGGTAATATCGTATCTTTCTCTCAACACTGCTGGAGTGATTCAAAAAAAAATTCCACTTCCTCTTAAATATACTAGTATCTTTAGTAAATATGGTAATACTATTATTATATTTTTAATGATAATGGTAGTTGGTGCTACATTTCTTTGCTCCAGAAGGCAAGGTAATTAGGCGCCAAAATGTAGTATATGAGCAAAACTTCGCCGAGCCATATTGATAGTCATGTTGGATATAAATTAAAGATGCTACGCCTAAAAATGGGCAGAAGCCTTAATGAAGTTGGAGAGTTGCTAGGTGTTTCTTTTCAACAAATTCAAAAATATGAGAAAGGAGCTAATAGAATTTCTAGCAGTAACCTTTATATTCTAGCAGATAAACTTGGTACGTCTGTTGGTTATTTTTTTGATGGTTTAAATAGTGACGCAGATAGTGAGTATAATCTTGGAGAGGATAAGGATGAATTTGTTTTTGATGCGCCATCTAATATTTCAGATAACGAATTGATTGTTTTAGTAAAGAATTATTCCAAAATAAAAGAATCTAATTTAAGGCGTGCCTTATTGGATTTGTTAAGAGTTATGTAATTAGTTTTAGAGTAATTTTGCTATGCATAGTTTGAGTTTCTGCTCTTCTTCGCCTAAGGTTTCTAGTAATTTAAAGTTATTTTCTTTTAAGTTGCTTGTAAAGAAGTCCAATGTTCTTTTTTTAGAGGTGATAATGTGAAATTCTTGATCGGTGTTGATTTTGATTTGTTTGTTGTTCCAAAAAAAACTTTGGTTTTTATTGGATACTAAAATAATCTGTACTTCTGATTTTTCCTTGGACCAATGATACTTGTATTGAAATGCTTTAGGATCAAACCCTTCTACATTGAAAGTGTTTTTAAAAAACAAGAATGTGTTAAATGCCAGTTTTTCTAGCCATATATTATCATATGCTTTTTTTAATGATTCTTCGTTATTATTAGAATCTATAGAAAAGATAAAATAATCATTTGATTTTACATGGTGTGATGTTTTTGAGAAAAAGTTTTTTACTGTATTATCATCTATATTACAAAAAGTTCCACCTAGTAGCATTAAGCATGTGTTATTGTGGTGTATTAGATTGTGTTTGCCAAAACAGGAATTTTGTAATGCTAATGTTTTTGTTTTACATATTGTGCGGCTTTTTGTGCATAAACTAAATGCAAGTCTATAGCTGTATGCGATTTTACATGCTGAAGTTCTTTTAATATCGGGATGGTTTTATTGTTTATAGCTCTTTCGGAGCCAGGACCTATTTCTACGATATTTTTATTCTGGCCTAATATTCTAGCAATGCTGTCTGCATATTGTTTGATAAGTTCCACTTCTGCGTAAAAGGGGTAGTAGTTTTTGTTTTTGGTAATGAGTTCTTCAAAGAAGTCTTCGCCATAATATACATATTCTGTTAGGTGACCATTTTTTTGTTTTAAGAATAGTAATTCAAAGTCTTGTGTGATTTTTTCTTTGTCTAGCATTGTATAGTTTTTTTCTATGAGATCTAATGCAGAGAAATGGATAAGCAAAAAGAAGTTACAAAAACTTAATATTTTTTGTATTTATTAATATAAATAGATGTTTTTTTGCAAAAAGAGCTTGCTTTTATGAAAAAAAAGTATAGAAATTAATTATTTTGAAATAAGCGTGGGAAGAGTAAATGTCTTTTAGGTGGTCTTTTTTATTAAGTTTAGCAGATTATTGTACAAAACGTGTAAAGAAGTATGGTGCAGCAGATTTTGTTTTTGCTGTTTTTGGAGTATTAAATTACCCATTGGCATGCATTATTTTATATTATTTTTATGGGTTTAATGTTGCTAATTTTGTAATCAGGGCTTGTGCTACAGTTTTGTCGTTAGGTTTGTTGTTAAAGAGTTATTGGCCTCAGGGTTTAAAGAGATATTATGCTTTATATTGGTATTGTAGCATTACTTTTTCAGTGCCTGTTTTAGCTACTTACTTATTATTAAAAAACAGTGGTTCGTTATGGTGGTTGATGAATTATGGCACTGCTGTTTTAGTGTTTGTATTAATAGTTGATTGGTGTACTTTTCTTGTTTTGTTTGTGTTTGGTGTTTTTGTGGGTTTTTTGTTATTTTTGTGTAGTAACGATTTTATATGGAGCTTTAATAGTTATGATACTTTTCTAGGGGTATATATGGTGACGATTACATTTATTGTTGCCATTTTGTTTGCTAGAAACAAAGAGCATTTTAATTCTACACTACTAAAAGACAAAGATGAGTTAAATCGTGTTTTAGAAGAGATGGTGGCATCTAGGACTAAGTCTTTAAAAGGTGCTTTAGAAGCAAAAGACGAATTTTTCAAGAACATTAATCATGAAATTAGAACACCTGTGCAGGTAATATCGGGTATTTCTTCTTTAATGTTAGATAATAGTACGATTTCAGAATCTAAGCAGAAAGTATTATTAAAGCAACTGCATAGCAATAGTAACAGATTGTTTAGGTTAGTAACAAATGTTCTGGATTTATCAAAGTTTCAACAAGGAAAAATGGTTTTAGAAAAAAAACTATGGATAGTGAGCCAGTTAATACAAGAATCCGTTTCTGATGTAGAGTTTCTAGCGCAGCAGAAAAATATCTCAATATCGGTTGATAGTATATTAGATAATGCGCAGAGGGTTTTGTTAGACAAAGAGAAAATAATACAAGTTATAGTTAATTTGCTGTCTAATGCAATTAAGTATAGTAAAGAAAACACTAAGATAAGAGTCTTTCTTTCTGAGGCAGAGGGTAATGCTGCAAATGGTCAGCGATCACGATGTTTAAAAGTAACTGTTTGTGATGAAGGTGTCGGGATTCCTGAGCGAGAAATGATATCAATCTTTGATCCTTTTGCTCAGAGTAGTAGAGCAAACAATAAATCTGGGAGTAGTGGTTTAGGGTTGTCTATTGTGGCTGAAATCGTGCATGGCCATAATGGGGTTGTGAGTGTAAAAAATAATGAATGTGGAGTAGGGAGTACTTTTGAATTTTTGATTCCTTATATGGATACTGAAAGCAAAGCTTATCTTGCGCCTGGTAAAAAGATTTTGTTTGTTGATGACGAACAGGGTTGTTGTATTGTTGGTGGTATGATATTGGAGAAAGAGGGGTTTAAGGTTCATTCAGTAAGTAATGGTATAGATGCAATAAACTATTTAGAGCGTCATCATAAAGACATTGATATGGTGTTTTTAGATATGATGATGCCTGGTATGGGAGGTCTAGATTGTTTAAGGAATTTGCAGTCTAATAAGAATTTAAAAAATATTCCAGTGGTGATTCAAAGTGGTACAGAGATTGATAAAGAGGTTAGTAAGGCTTTATCATTAGGTGCGAGGGGTTATATATCAAAGCCATATGTAAAAGAAAAAATGTTGCATTTGGTAGAAAACATTATAGCCTCTAGATAATTTTAGAGGCATTATATGGAAGTAAAGATATATCATAATCCAAGGTGTTCGAAGTCGTGCCAAGCTTTGTCATTAATGGAATCTAAGGGGGTAAAACCACATGTGGTTCTGTATTTAGACAAGGGGTTGTCGAGTGTTGAGATAAAGAGTTTGTTGAAGTTACTAGGCATAAGTATTAGAGAGGTAATGCGCACAAAAGAGTCTCTATTTAAAGAAAATAATTTAGGAGACTCATCTCTAAGCGAAGAATTTTTGATAGAATCTTTGATAAAATGGCCTAAGTTATTGGAGCGTCCTATAGTTGTGGTGAATGATAATAAAGCTGTAATTTGTCGTCCTCCAGAGAGTGTATTTAAAGTACTTTAGTGTAGTGATGGTAGTTTTGATGTACAAGTCTAATTTCTTTTGCTATAGTGGTGATAATTATTTGTATGTATTAAGATTGTTGTAAGATAGAGCTATGAATATTACTCACTTAAAAAAGCGAATAGAGAGATATAAAGATATGCATCTTGCTTCACCTAAAAAGAGGATAAAGCACTATAAAGTTACGGCTTCTATTGTGTGTATGGAAATAATAGTGTCTGTGGTTGTGGGAATATTTATTGGTCATATGCTTGATATTTTTTTTAATACAAAATATATATTTAAAATAATTTGTTTAATATTTGCATTTATAGGCTGTTTTACAGTATTATATAAACTAGCAAGGGATTAGAGTAATATGTCACAGAGTCCACTAGATCAATTTAAGGTTCTCCCTGTTTTCGATATTAAATGGGCGGGAGTAGATGTATCTATTACAAACTCAACTATCTTTATGTTGTTAGCGTTATCGGTGGTTACGACATTTTTTATGTTGGCAATGTATAACAAAAGATTAGTTCCTGGGAGATTCCAAGCTGCTGCTGAAATTTTTCATAATTTTATTCTTGATATGTTGAATGAGAATACAGAAGGGAAGGGGGAGAAGTTTTTGCCTTTTGTATTTGGTTTATTTTACTTTTTATTAACATTAAATGTTTTAGGGATGGTGCCTCATGGCTTTACTGTAACCAGTCACATCTCTGTAACATTTACCCTTGCTTTGGTAGTATTCTTTTTGGTTACTATATATGCCTTTATGAAGCATGGTTTGAAATTTTTGCATTTTTTTGTACCAGATGGGGTGCCAATGATTTTACTACCTTTTATGATAGTTATAGAAGTGTTTGTCTATTTTACTAGGCCTGTGAGTTTATGTATACGTTTGGCTGCAAATATGTTTGCAGGACATGTGTTAATGTTTATAGTAGCTGGTTTTGTTACTGCTATGGGGATAGGTGGAATATTACCTATATCTTTTATTACTATTTTTACTGGTTTTGAATTATTTGTGGCTATATTACAGGCTTATATTTTTACTATATTAACATGTGTTTACATCAATGATGCTATTAACTTGCATTAATTGATGTAATGCGTATAATAAACAATATTATAACTTACTTAGAGGAAATGTTATGGATGCTACAGCTTTTAAATATATAGCAATAGGTTTAATGGCTTTTGGAATGTTTGGTGCTGCTATAGCAGTGGCTAATGTTTTTGCGGCCTTGGTAAACTCAATAGCTAGAAACCCTTCTGCTGAAAATAAAATGGCTAAATATGCTATGATCGGTGCTGGTATGGCAGAAGCAATGGGTATTTTTGCTCTAGGTATTGCAATGATTTTAATCTTTATGTAAATCAGGGGAGGGTATATGCCCCAATTTGATACACTCACACTAGCTTCTCAGGTTTTCTGGGTTTTAGTAGTCTTTTTATTGCAGTATATAATTGCATTATTTGTAGTTATTCCTGTGTTTCGTAAGCTTTTTGGCTCACGTAAGAGTTATATTGTCCAGCAAATTAAGGATGCCGAGGCATTAATGAATAGGGCTGAAGAATTGAAAATATCTTATGAGGAAAAGATTGCGTTGGCTAAGAAATATAATGCAGATAGCATTGATTTAGCGATGCAAGAAATAAAAGAGATGGCAGATAAAAGAGTCTCGGAATTAGATAAGCAATTTAGTAAGGAATTGCATGAATACGAAGAAGAAGTTACAGAGTTCTATAAATCAATGTCTGGTGATCTTGAAAAGTTGAGTTTAGAAACAGCAGAAGACATCATTCAGAAAGTAACAAATCACTCTGTTAATAAAAAGAAGTTAGAAAAATATATTAATTGAAATGAACGAACATTTTTGGGAAGCAATTTGTCTTTTTATTTTTATAGGTTTAATATATAAACCTACTAAGAGAGCTATATTAGAGTCTCTAGATTCATATTCTGCAGAAATAAAAGGAAAGCTTATGGAAGCTGATAATATCGCATTAGAGGCTAAAAAAACTCTAGAATATTATATAGAGCAGCATAAGCATTTAAAAAGTAAAATTGCTAGATTGCAGGAAAGCTCTAAAAATAATGCTAAGGAAATCCTTGCTTCTGGTGAGGATACTTTGGGTGAAAGGGTTAAACAAAAATATAAGCTTCATAAGGAGCGGTTAGAGATTTTTCGTAAAGAGATGCAGCACAGAGTTAAGGTTGAAACTATGGCTAAGTCTATAGTAATAGCTACAACATATATACAAGATAATCTTAAACAAGAAGTAACAAAGGAAGATTTGGATTTTGTAGTTAATGCAGTTTCCAAGAAAAAAATTACACTTCACTAACAGTAATTTGCATGAAAAAGAAGTCCTTATTTATTACATTTGAAGGGTGTGAGGGCTGTGGTAAGTCTACGCATAGTAAGTTACTATTTAAGGGGCTTTTAAAAGAAGGTATTAAGTCTGTACTGACGAGAGAGCCAGGGGGGACAACTTCTGCTGAGAAAATTAGAGAAATTTTGTTAGATCACAACCTGTCTTTGGAGCATAGCTCTGAGCTACTTTTACATTTTGCTGCTAGAGTTGAGCATGTTTCAAATGTTATTTTGCCAAATTTAAATGATAATAATGTAGTTATTTGTGATAGATTTTTTGATTCTACGGTAGCATATCAGCATTATGGTCATGGGCTAGATCTTGAAGTCATGAATCAGATGCATAAACAATTTTTAAATAACATTACTCCTGACATTACGTTTCTACTTGATATTCCTGATGAGGTATTTTTTAAACGTAGGCATAAAAAGTCTTTTAGGTATACAGATCGTTATGAAAGTTTAAAAGGTGATTACCACATGAAGGTGAGGGGGGGGTTTTTGAAACTTGCCCAGCAGCACAGCGATAGATATCATATTATTGATACATCAAGTGTTAACACTCAGGATGCTCAGGATAAGATAGTAAAAGTTGTATATGATTTTTTGACTAACCAAGGTTAGAGATCATCTAACATCTCTATTCTTGTAATGTATTTTGCTTCTGCTTTTGTTTCTAGAAATATTTTTATACAATCCAATGTTTCTTTTGTTGTGATATGGTTTGCGCCAAAGACAAGAATGTTGGCATGATTATGTTGTTTTATAATGTCTGCATATTCTTTGTTGTAACATATTGCGGCACGAATTCCCTTGAATCTATTTGCAGCGATGGCCATACCTGTACCGCTACCACAAATTAATATGCCGTATTCTGCGTGTTGTTGTTGTATTGCCTTTGCTGTTTTTTGGGCGTACTTTGGGTAATCTACTTTGTTTTCTGTAGATGATGTGCCGTAGTCTATAACATTCACACTTATAGTTTTAAGTTGTTTTATAATTTCTGTTTTGAGTTTGAAGCCTCGATGATCTGAAGCTACTACTATGGTTGTGTTTGTCATTATAAACTATTATAATTAAGTTAGTTGCTGATGGAGGAAATATTACATGCAATATAATCTGCCTACAAGGAAAAAAAAATTACATAAAGGAGAGGTGGGAAAAGTTTTCATTGTTGGTGGTAGTAAAGATTATTATGGTGCTCCTATTTTAAGCGCTATAGGGGCTGAGAAGTCAGGTGCAGACTTGGTTACTTTATT
>JACKZZ010022047.1_pt1 | contig 33924 bp, 19 predicted proteins | sample 8027871 | NCBI WGS metagenome assembly JACKZZ01 (sample SAMN15724774, study PRJNA655200) | protist metagenome | isolation source: fluorescence activated cell sorting (FACS) single amplified genomes of... | place: USA: West Boothbay Harbor, Gulf of Maine | collected 2000-07-19
ATTGAAACATCACATGTGTCGCTTATTTCTCAATCATTGTCTCCTGTACCTCCATCTTCTTCTCCTGCTCCAACATTTCCTTCGCCCCGTTCCTTAATTGCGCAAACATTAACTAGTGTAAACGAGGATCTTCATTCTCGATTATCTTCTGCTAATACACAAAGTGATTATAATAAATTAGCTTTAGCGAATGAAGTTCTTCAAAGTCGTTTATCTGCTGCTGAAATTCAACAGCTAATTTTATCAAATGAAGCTCTTCATGCTAGACTTTCAGTTCAAGAGTCTCAATTGACTGAGGTAAAAAAAATGGTTTCTGAAATTCATACAGCTTTTACATCTGCTAAAAGTGATAATCGAGATAATACTTTGTTACCCCAAATTGTGTACCCATCATCTGTACACCCAAGTGAGACATTTTATGAATCTCAATCGAATCATTCCACAATTCCTAGAATTGGTTATGGTGATATGCCTCAAAGTAATAGCAGTAGTTATACAGGTGGTTTTGTTGGTTTTGATTCCAGATCATCTTTTGAGTCCCCTCAAAGATATTCTCGTGGTGATGACATTAGTAGAACAATTCGGGATAGTCCTCAAATTGTGATTTCATCGCAAAGTACGCAACAAACATTTTCTCCATTGACTGATTCTTCAAATCCATCTCCGAAAAACAAGGGTAAAAGCAATAAGCCAACAACAATGACACAATTTGCACTTATGACAGACGCTGAATTAAGACAGCTTTTTGGTTAATAAATTATTTTAAATTATGTGATTATACCGAGCCGTCAAAAAGATTTTGATGTTTTTTATGATATTGGTGATTTTACAGTGAAATTTACAGTGAATTTTGATACTATTGATGATTTTGATGTATTTGATGATATAATGCACAGAATAACCTTAAATTTGGTACATTGGAAATATTGATACTATTGTTGAATAACATAAAAATGGCGATTTTGTAAATGATAGTTTTGTAATTTAATTATATGTGTTGCTATATTTCACAGATTAATCTTTCTTCTCTATAGGTCACTGAATACTAAGCAGAATACCTGCAGTATAGCGTAAACGTACTACCGTATGAATTTATAGCTCGACATCAATTTCCTCAGCCTCATCTTTCATCGGTACTACGCGGTAAAGTGTAGTAGTTTCATTACTATGTTCGACTTGCTTGGCGATCTCAAAGATTTCCGATATATGATCCTAGGAGTTCCATGCAGAAAATTTCTATGCCTTTCGAAAAACAGAATGGAAACGCTCGTATGTGATGTTAGTCACTGGTAATTTATAGTCACTGGTAATTTATTAATAATCATTCTCCTCCTCGTCCTCCTCGTCCTCCTCGTCCTCCTCTTGACTATCCTCCTCACTATCCTCTACCTCCTCCTCGCTATCCTCGTCCTCCTCGCTGTCACTATCACTATTTTCTCCACTATCTACACTACCACCATCGCTACTCTCATCTTCACTTTCTTCATCGCTATCGCAATCTATCTCACTATCACTATCGCGAATTTCCCCTGCGTTTTTTTTATCAGAACAGTCTAAGCAAATGTCCCAATCACAATTTCTGCAACTCCAAAATCCCATATGTTTCATTCTCACCCTACAAATATCACAGTGTGTAGTTTGACACTTTCTTCTCATTTTGCTCCCACAACGACATTTAAATTCAGGTTGAATAGCTTGTAACTCGGTTATTATACCAAATGCATTAATTTCGACTTCAAGTTGCTTTGCAAATAAAGATGACAGTCCTCTAGCAAGAGGTGCTCTTAAAGATGGCACTCCAAATTCATTGTCAAAATGTTGATAATATTTTTTGAAAGATCGAAAGCCTAATTTCTCGATTTTATTATCTGCTAAACTTAAAATCTTTTTAAACATGAGCTTTTGTCTAGATCTGAAATTTGCAGGTGAAATATTCTTTACATTCAAAGCAAGAATTTTCCAATATGCCACTTTGTCATCTATTTTCGTACCTTCGGTAGATAACAAAAATCCCTTTTTGATTGCATCAGATAATTTAGTCATTTGTAGTTTTTCAACATCTGGTTCAATATCTTCCTTTTTATCGGTTACATCATACGTGCCACCAAATATCACTCTATATATTCTACACTCCTTTTGACATGAATTAATATGCATTGATAATTCCGTAAATCCTATCGAGTCAAGGGGTGTTAATAAAGGGAGCCACTTAAATTTATACACAGTAGATATATTAACTGTTTTGATAATTTGCCATTCACTGTCACTTGATATTCGACCTTTTATATTTACTACTCTTGGATTAAAGCTTTCGCCAATTAGCATTGCCATACCTCCGAAATTGGAAGGATTTACAATTGTTGTTGGTTTTGTTTTAGAAGAAGAGGTATCAGCTACCATCAGTGGTGCTGGTGTTTTTGTTTGTATTAGTACTTCTGACTTAGAGTGCTCTAAATTAGAAGTAGTCTCGTCATCAGACAATGAAGTAATTGGGGCATCTGCTTGAGGTAGTTGAGGTTCATCATCAATAGCAGTCGGCTTGTCAGATTTATTGGAAGACGATTTTTTAAACGAGAAAACAAGTTCGCTTCCTTTTTTACATCGCCAAAACTTTTTAAAACCAGCTGAAAAAACATTTTTAGGTGGGTTTGTCTTATCATCACCTAAAATATCTGATTTAGAGACATCATCATCATCATCAACAGCAGCTTTTGTACATTTTATCAAAGAGTGCAGATCAATTGAAGTAACATATCTTTTGTCACAAAGATTAAGGCAATCTGCACAGGGGCATCCTTTAATACACATATCCCCTACACAAAGTCCACACATGCATATACGACAATCTCTGCCACAATAAAACAAACTACTTTCACTTAGATATGTAGGAAAGGTCTTCATGTTTTGTTTCGAATCACCAGGAAATGCAACAAAACCACTTCTATTTACCTTTTGCATTGCATATCGCTCATCATCAACAATAGAATTTTGCTCGTCTTTTATGATATGTTTTGCGGCACCTTGTGGTAGCGGTCCAAAGAAATTATTACTGGATATGTTTAGGAATTGTAATTTTGTAAATTTCCCAAGAATTGAATCTATTGTACCATTCAATTTATTCGAATCCAGTACAAGGGCTTCTAGATGTGTCAACTTTAAAAGTTCCATTGGTATGGGTGAAGTTAGACCAAAACCAGTTAAGAATAGTGCACTAACTCTCCCATTAGATGATTCAACACCACAAAAGTTTTCTAAATCATCACACTTTGTCCAATTCAAACATCGCTCCCAGTGGGGTGCATTTTTAAGAGCGCTCAAGAGAATATCCTTATCACTACTACTACCTATCGACATTTTGAGTCCAGATCTCTAACTTAGTTGTGTAGGTCTAGCCAACGTTCACTTTTATAGCTGTTTTCACGGGTCTGAATGATTGCGATAGGCCACCCAGGGATCCATATTGAATTTTTTGGACACCTGCATCTGCATTGTTCAATTAAAGTTGATGCAATATTAAGAACGATAAAATGAATAGAATTTTCCGCCAAGTTCGTTATATAAGCTTACGTTCTCGTTCACTTAGTGGTCATAGCGAAGGACAACAAAATAATCTGATAAAACTTACGTGGAAACGTCTAAAAGACGGCAATTCCATCACGACCGATGGATGGGTTGGTATGAATATTATGCGAAGTGCTCAACGTGCTGGAATTGAACTGGAAGGATCATGTGAAGGCGTATGTGCATGTTGTACATGTCACGTTATTTTGGAAGATGATGTATTTGATGCACTTGAAACCCCTGAAGAAATTGAAGAAGATATGCTTGATCAAGCTTTTGGATTAAAAGAAACATCTCGCCTTGGTTGTCAAATTACTCTTACAAAGGAACATGATGGCATGGTTGTCACGATACCTGCTGCGACAAGAAATTTCTACGTTGATGGACATGTTCCCCAACCACATTAGTAGATAATAGATGAATAGTAGCATTCGTAGTATTTAAAAGTTGTCCTAGCCTTGCTTTGTCTGATTCGATGACGTACCCTTCTTTCCCAATGAATGAAAATTAATTTTTAATTTAAAGATTATTATTGTTTGATTGATAGAACATTGTTATGTATGATAAGTTAATGTAAATTCGTATATATTTACACCATGTAAGATCCAGGTTTCATACCATACTCAGCTCTTTTGCGTAGTTCTATTATAGCACTTTGAGTTTCATAATATTCAGAAAATGCTTCGATAACATTCGTTATATTATCATCAGCACAGAGCCTCATAGTAACTTGGCGCTGATTATTTAGTGCAACAGGAATTTGCAATACAGGATTTGGAAGTCTTCGATTAACTTCAGTGGCAAACCCAAAAGCATTACCAGTATCCATCTTATATAATGCTAAAAAATCTTCTGACAATTGTAAGATATTATGCTGTTCTCCTTCAAAAACAGCAAGTTTAAGTTTTCGACCATCAATTGCATCAACTGGAACTACAGCTAAAATTTTACGTTCATATTTTTTAATATCAGGGTCAAGTCTTTGTTTTACAATAGACATTAAACGTTCACATTGATCTAAATTAACCCTTCCTCCTCCTAAATCATCAAGACCATAATATTTCTTCTTAATAAGTTTTGAAATGCCAGATAAACCATATTTGGCACAAAACACAGAAGTTTCAACAGTATAATTTGAACCATAAGGTATACCTAATATACGTCTTATACCATCAGGACCAACAACACCAAGGATAAGAGTTGAAGCTGGTGTACTTATACGCCCTACACGTTCACGTAAAGCAGATTCTAATGCATTTTTTGAAGTTTGATCGCTAATAAAATGTTCTTTGCAAAATTGAACAACAACAGCAATAAGATCTTGACCTTCATATAAAGTTAAATTGACCATTAATCCATTTTTATTTTCTAAATCAACAGGAACAATAGCAATTGGTGCTGAAATATTTGCTTTTCTCTTTATTTCTTGTAAATATTCAGCTTTTTCTAATTCATATGCGTCAACTAAATTTCTTTCATTTCGCTTCCAATCCAACTGAAATGATACTTTACCACTTTTTATATCTAATTCATATTTTTCAAGATATGATAAAGTTTTTAATATTAATGATTTTTCTCTCATACGAAGAATAATTGCAGATGTTAAAAATGGACCATATCTTGCACTTTCCTTTCCATCACTATAACCAAGCTCTTTATAACCATTTACACGGATAAGTTCTTGATCATCTATTAATGTGGTATTAAATCCAATTAGTAAACTTGTCAAACTATCTCTAAATGCTGATATGACATTTAATTCATTTTCAATAGAAATAGCAGTAAAATTATCAAATTCAACATTTTGACAATTTTCTTCAAAAACGCGTGATTCAGCAGGGCAAAATACATTCATTTCAGTTTCATTCATCAAATGGACTCGCATAGAACACCATAAATGATCACTTACGTTAGCGTGAGTAATTTTCATATCTATATCTGTTCCACAATGATAAAGCATTCCAATTTTCTTTAATAAAAAATGATCTAATTCATCAAGGCCACCAGCAGGTAATATACCATATTGGAAAAAACGACGAATTGAACTAATAACATTTTGAGTAGCATTATAACCAATATTTCCGCTAGTTACTGAAATTTGAGCTTGAGCAGCAAGAGCTGCAAGATTTTCCATTGCCCGCTTTGCCTCTGGATCATCATTTGGATCAGCTGCATCATAAAGTTGGGGTTTTATCATATCTATATCGATAATATCATCAAGATCAAGATTATCATTACAATTTTCTGATCCTATACCATCTTTATCTATATCCACAGTTTGCACTGTATTTGGTAACCCAATTTTCCTTTGTGCTTCAGCTGGTGTTCTAGCCATTCCTAAAAGCATCATTTGTTCCTCAGCTGGCATATCTGTTTCTTTAAATGGCAAACCAGCAATAAGTGAATTAGCTTGATTTAAACGTTCCATTTCTGTAAGTGTATCACCATACAAATGAAGTCTTGTTGCATGAACACGCAAGTCTTGAAGGCGTGGTGGAAGGTTCATTTCTTGTCTCCAACGTTTCAATTCTGCAGATTTCCACATTAAACCTTCCGCTTTTACATTACTTTGAGCACACTCTTGTCGAAATTGTTGGTCATTAAGCAATCCTCCAACCACACATTTATGAAGAAAATGTCCATGAGGAAGAACACCTGGTAAAACTAACTGTATATAATTATTTTCATTTTCTTCAAGAATTTGATTCGCACGAAATTCAGGCCCTTCATATAACAAATCTCTTCTTTCCCCACCATCATCACCACCACTTTCTTCCATAACTCGTTTACGTTTATGTTTAGTTAATACTAATTGAGCTTCGTCTGTCATATCAGGTGGTCGCACAGGTAAAGATAAGTATTTCATGAAAAAATCTTGATCAGTTAAAGGTCCCACAGAGCTACTAAATACATTGCCAGCAACTAAATCAACACCAGTTTTTATAGAAATCGATCCATCAAGTTCAAAAATAATACCACCTTTTTTATCAACACGTTTATCAATCATATTCCAAAATGGTACCAATCCATAAAACTCCAAACCTGTACTTTGCTGTTTAATTTGAACAGCATTTTGTTCTACTACCCATATTGCCCATCGAATTAAATGTAAATCAAACTTATGACCAGGAAATCTTTCGTTTGGTTTTGTCGTACATACCATACTTGTAGCACCACAAGGACCTTGTGCTTCTTGAGTCCAAAAATGTAATTCAGAAGCTTCTTTTAACCATTTCTTATGGATCGGTATAGCTTGAGTATTTGTAAGTTCTCTTTGAACTTTTGTTGTAAGCATTCGCATATTAAGAGTTCGTATAAATGGACCCCATCTACTTCCATCACCATTGAATTCTTTAAAATACTCATGTAATAGAAATAATACTAATCCCCATTTATCACTTTTTTCAAATGTTTTGCTTAACTCTTGTCCTAAATATTTATGTGAACGTCTTACCAATACATTTCTTGCTGTACTTCTACACATTATAAGTTTTAGAGGGATTTTTAATATAGTTTCTTCTCCACCTATTCTTTCTGTTGTGACTAACCTTATGCCACCTTTCTCTTTAGAATAATATGGAGTTGTAAATCTAATATTTGCTCCTAATTCTTCTGCCCATTCTTTTAAATTGTGATAAAGATCTCTTTCTAATGTTTCATTTAAACCACCTAATACCAAAGTTTGTTGTTCAACTGCCATACTACCTAAATGAAACATAAGATCTGAATGAGTCATCTTATTCTGTTTTTTAATATGTTCTTCAGCATAAGATATCCATTGACCTTCTGAACCTAACTGTATTGCACCAGCTCTAGCTAATGCCCCAAGACCAATATCTTCATTTACAGCAACTGATAAAGCTGAAATATACTCTTGAGATACTACTGCATTATTCGTCCCATTGCTTATACGGCCAGCAGTATGTGATGATATACTTGCAAATAAAGCAGAATCTGTCGTCGTTAAGGATGCAGCATCTGGTGCTGGTAATGTTTGTAATAATGTTTTATCATGTTTAGAACGTTTAAGAAGCATTTGATCATCAGGACGATATTCATTTCGATCAATTGCATATTGCTTCGCTTTTATCATCAAGGGAGATTCAGGATCACCTAATTCACGCTTCATTGAAGGATCTTGTCGTCTTGCATCTAAATATGTCTTTAAGGCTATACTTTGTAAGTCTCCAGGTCCAGCGACACGAAATTCCTCAACTTCAGTATCAGCATTACATCGGAAGAGGATAAGGAGGAAAATTAAGAAGTACATGACGAGATATGGTGATGATTTGTTAAGCTCAGTTGTGCAGTCTAATTTACCAACTTTTCGTTCAGCAAAATTTCATCCAGAATGGCTATCTATGAGTCAGATACTGATGACCAAATAATCACTCTGAGGAGAGAAATTGATGAAAATATCTCTGATATTGCTGACCAACGCCCCCCCCATGGAGCCAATCCTGGCAATCAACCAAAATTGCGAGTGGCCATCCATCGATTCAAATGAATTTTCACGCCGAGAATTTCACTTTGATTGACAGAAGAGTGACGAAGACAGCCCAAAATCGTCCCCTTTTCGATTCCCCGTGATTAATACCCAAAAGCTTAGGACAAATTTTCTTTAGCTTTCCTTTATTCTACAACGTAATCTAAATTGTCTTCTACCACCAAACTCTTAGCGTTTAAACCTGTGCCGATTTTGACTAGTCCTGATTTTTTTTTGTGTTAGTTTTATACTTATCTTCAAGATTGGCGATTCCGTGGACGCGGCTGGCAGTGCAATTGCGAGACCACGGACTACAATTAGGTAAAGATAGAAACGTAGGGATTATAAACCTACTCGATTTTAGCATTATTAATTCGATGGGTATTTATCAAAAAAAGTAAAGAATAGCGTAAAGTACGATGCTCGTTGAACGAATAAAGTATAAGAATTAATACGATATGAAATAGAAGTCGTTGGAGAAGCACGTAAGGTAAAGAGATGGGATTTTTCACCGATAAGATATGCGTACTCAGTGCGAGTCCCCGTGAACTCGCCGCGATCCGCCCCCAAGTGGACCGCAGCGAAGTAACCCTCAACAATGACACGACCCCTGAGGTAGAGCTTACGGGCCCGGTCTTTCTCGGAGGGTCTGCTGGTTCTCCCCACCACCACCTCCTCCAGTCCTTGCCTGAAGAACTTGATGATACGCACCCAGCTATCAACCGTATAACTATCCTTCGTCGTCACCGCACCAGGAATGGTAGGGTCGGCTGCATAAGCACGAGCAGATGCATTAAAAGAAGGGTAGTGGCCCTGGCCGGGTGTAACCCGATCCAGAATTCTACGACAATAAAAATTAATTAAGCATCTTCTCCTACAATGGGAGGGATATTATCGTAATTCCTCGTGTCTCTGCGTCGTTTGCCTGACCTCAAAAGATGATTTATCTTATTCTGAATGTCATTTTTAACTACACCATGACTTTTACCCAAAAGGTGCATCAATTTACAAATAATGACAGTTTAAATATATATTAATATGAACCAATTATGTCCATGGGAAGTTATTAGAATGAAGAATAGTACCTAGAACGGTGAACATTGTGGTATACAAAGCAATTGGTAAATTCTTCAGAAAAGTAAAAACACCCTGCATCGAATTGAAGGAGTTTGTATCACGATTGCGCAAATGCTGAATTGCAACTGTAATTTCATGTTTTATTTTTGAAGCAAGTAACCAATAAATAAGAGGGCTAGAAGCACAAACCAATCTGGTTAATATTTGAACATGAGCAAATAAAATACCAACAAAAAGAGTTAAAATCAAATGAATAGCAAACACAGATGCACTATATTTGGTATGTTCTTCAACATTGCTTAAAAAAACGTACGATTGAGCATCCTTAACACGTCTAACCCACAAAATTCCATCGTTAATATATGTATGTTCTTTGATAGCATAATAGGAAAGAATGACAATAGGTACAGCTAACATGAAGTTGGGAAGTTGTTTAAACTCATATTGTTGTAAAAACCCAGCATTAAAATGTTTTCTTTGAACAAAAGAATAAGCATCACTACCATCATAAGCAATATTATCTGAAGAAGAAAGAATTTCATCACTATCTATCTCGGAATAAAAATTCAACAATACTTTTGTAATGTGCGATTGATGGATAAAATAAGGAAGGAAAATAACAACAGCACTTATTGCTCCCCATGCAAAAGACCAAATTTTCACTAAACGTACTAACCATTTTTTTTTTTTAGATTTAGTAATATCTTCTTCTTTTTTCTCCTTCACGCCTCCTAAAATAAGACAACGACAACATAAAAGAAAAGCAGGAATACTATTAAGTAAACCATTAACTCTAGAGAGTGAGGCTAAAAATAGCATAAATAAACCAAGAAACGATTTCAACACACTAAAAAATAATGTGGTTATTGAAGATCGACTAGATGATGATGATGAAAGAGAATTGAATTTTGTTGCCCACTCAATGCCAAAAAGACAACAAGAATCAATCCAAAGAAATCCACACCAAGACAACATTGCAAAAAGCGACTCAGTGTAAATAGCACTAAAAAATACACTACCCGGATTAAATATACAAAAACATATTACACTAATTTCAGCACTACTTTTAGAAGAACCCATTTTCTTTAGTAAGTGATATAAAATTGGTGCAGCAATTATGAATGATAGGTTGGATATAAGTAAACCAGAAAGAATACTTATTCTATCAACATCTAATTGATTACTACTAGGAAGGATCGTCAAGATAGAAGATGACAAACTATGTATTAAGCGAGGAAATAATGGGAAAAAAGGGAGGCTTTCTTCATATGTATAGGCATCGATCCATCGAGATGATTTGGCAAGATTTAAGTAATGAGCTGCATCCCAATAAGTAAACGATTTTAACAAAGGGCTAACATCAGATCCAATTGTCGTAGTAGTAAATACATAATCAGTCACACCGCTTGGAATATGCTTGGGAAGGAAATATGATGAAAGTAACCACAATGCAAGCACAACTATTCGACTGCCAAACGCATAGACTAAAATCATCATATTTCCTTTCAAATGAGACATTTACCTTATCATTGGTGCCATAAATTACTCCCTTAAGACCACTTATACTTTCGAATAATCCTCAATGTAATGTTCAATCCTGGGTCTGAAAATCTAGCTTATCAACCTCTATTCTTGGAAGACATGATAAAGATGTTTGGACGTGCGCTTATTCTTAGAGATGCTGTAAGAAACAAGTTTACGCCTGCTGTCTCTAAGTTAGGTATTTCAGGTGGGTTCAAAACACTTAAAGAGATTGGATTTCCAAATGAAGATAAAAGCACTAATTATCGTACAGACTTTGAGACAATTAAGGCTTCAATTAGTGATTCAGGTGTTGCAAATGTTGTATTGAACCGCCCGAAAAAAGGAAATGCTTTCAATATGCCTCAGGTAAGTTGAGTCCTTCAAGTTTTCTTTCATACCTTCTTACACTCATTCACTCATTCACTCACTCTACCTTCTTTTTTCTTTATCTCTTACTATATATAGTGGCATGAATTAGCTCAGGTAATGTCTGATACTGATAGTATTGCTCGTGCTCGAGTTGTTATTTTGAGTGGTTCTAATAATAACTTTTCAACTGGTATGGATCTAGGTGTTTTTGAGGACATTGCAAAAATTGATGTATTACAGCCATGCGATGGTCGAAAGAGAGAAGGGCTAATGAAAGTAATTCAATTTTTCCAAGATTGTATTTCATCACCTGAATTTTGTCGTGTACCGGTTATTGCGGCTGTTGATGGTTATTGTATAGGTGCTGGTGTTGACTTAATCTCTGCTTGTGACTTACGTTATTGCACTGCAAGTGCTAAATTTTGTATAAAAGAAACTGATTTAGCTATGGTTGCTGATGTCGGTACATTACAAAGAATTCCAAATATTATTGGTGATCAACGTACTAGAGAATTAACATACACTGCACGAATTTTTAGTGGTAAAGAAGCTGAAGAATATGGTCTTGTACTAAAATGTTTTGATACAAAAGAAGAAATGGTTACGCATGTCAATAATCTTGCTGAAACAATAGCTGCAAAAAGTCCTTTAACTATTCGAGGAATCAAAAAGACTTGTATTTATGCTCGTGATAATAAAGTTGTTGATGCACTTGAGCAAATAAAGTATCATAATTCAGCTACACTTATGAGTGCTGATTTAACTACTGCAATGATTGGAATTGCTACTAATAAGACGCCGGTTTACAAAGATTAGGTAATAATTCGTAATGGTATAAAGAACTTTTACTTACTTTAATTTAATTTTAAACTGCTGCAACTTTAGATACGACTCTTTGCAATTGTGCAATAACAACACCATCTGGTTCACTTTTTGCCATTTTCATTTGATCTTTTGTGGCATTGATAAAATTTCTCATCTCACCAGAAAACAAATATACCTGATTCATACGGGGTAAAAACCCTTCAAGTGTTTTAATATCAAATAAGTATTGCACATGAGAAACCATACGATTAATCATTGTTTCTGGATATTCACGAATGAATTCTTCAGCTGCTTTGAAACTATTTTTATGACGTAATACCTCAATTTGAAAATCAATTGTGTCTCTGATAACTTTAATTGATGCAGCAGGGTCTTTATCTGTACCGGACCATACTGCCGCACCATCTACAGTCCACGCTGGGGCTTTATTTGCTGACGATGCGGGAGGAATATCACCTTTTGAAGAGCCAAGAAGAGATTCTCGGCGTGCTAATTCAGCCATAACATTTGCATAAAATACTTGAAGATCTTCACTTTTTTTCTGCCTTTCATACCATCGTTTAAGAACAGGAACAACATCTTCCATAGTTGGTTTAGCAGGAACACCAGTGCCTGCACGCTGGAAAATATAATTACAAGTAGTACTAATAAATCTCTCCATTCTTGGAACAGCTTTGACAACAGCTTTTAGCTTTGCTATTGAAGGTACAATTTCAGACAAATCATTAATATCTAATTCACGACAAGCACCTTCAAGACAATCTTTCATAACTGCTTTTGGTAATGATTCTAAAATCCATAATCCAAGTTCATGATTGCGACGATCAGCTTTAATACGTTCACGAGTACCAAGATGTTTCTTCCAAGCCATTAATTCAGATGATTCACCTCTCATCATAACAACATCATGAAGTTTAGATTCCAATTCTTTCACTTCAACACATTTTTTATTCCATACTTTCATTGATGGCCGAGCATCTAATTCAATTCTTAAATTCTCAGTCTCGTCAGAAAGCTCGCGTAAACGAGTACGATATGTCTCTGTTGCCTCTTCTCCATTAGCAATTTGAGATGTAAGTTCTTCAGTACGATGAGCCATTTGATCAATAATACGTGCCTGTGATTTAATTTTATTATACATAGCCTTTGCAATATTCTTTTCTTCTTCATTTTCTTTTTCTTTTTCATCATCATCATCATCATCATCATCATCATCATTACCCCCAACTGCACTACGGATGCTTGTATTACGTGAATCTTCATCATCACTGTCTTGACTTCTAGCAGCAAACCCACTACTAGTAACCCCGCTTTTTTGAATAATAGAATCATTTTCAGCATCTCGTAAAGCAGCAGTAAGGCTTGCTACTTGTTTTGTAAGATCGGCATTTTGTTCTCGTAGATTATCATTTTCATCTGAAATAGCATCTTGAACAATAGATGTATCTGGTGATGATCTATGTTTTGCCAGAGCACTAGATCGTTTCCCAGACAATTCACGTTCTTTTATTGCAGCACCACGAAGTTTTTCAGTTAATTTGGCAAGTTCAATATCCTTTTGCCTTAATTTTCTTTCATTTGCTTCAAGAAGTAATTCCAAACTTTTAACTTTTTTCTTCATTACCAATTCACCAGATTGTGCACTTTTTGCATCAGAACGAGCTTGTTCTACTGTTTGACGTGTTTTTTCAAGAACTTTACGCTCACGATTTTCAGAATCTAATAATTTATGTTGTAAATCTGTAATACGAGACTCAAGAACATCTTGTGTCATACCATTCTTCCATGCTGTAATACTAGCATCTTTAACTGCACTCGATTGTTCATTAGATCTTTCAAGCAATTCTGTTACCCCAGAGAATAATGATTCTGCCCATGAATCAATCACAAATACAGAAATACTACGAAGTTCAATATTTACATCAGACGTTGTCAAATGAAGTGGTGAATAACCTCTTGTTGTCAAAATCTTATTTAATTTTAGACAAGCAGGTAATAAGAAATCAACAGAATCCAATTCCTTCATTTCACTACTATTAAAAAGGTACTGGGAATTGCCATCATCTTCATCACCATCTTCAAAATCATCACTACGATCCATATCAAACTCACCAGCCTTCTTTGGCTTTGGAGGGACTAAGGCAGGAGTAGACTTTGACAAAATTCCCTCAGATTGCAAGAGTGCTGCAATTTCACCATCTATAGAACTTTCAGCACTATCATCACCAATCATATTATAAATTTAAATCAATGACACAAGAGGATTTTAAACACCACAAAAGAGTAAATGAGTAAAAAGACAGCGTGATGGAAATTTTGAATACATTAAAGGTTCCATGGACCATGGATGATGGATGGGTCCCTTCCCTCCCCAGCCTCCCAGCCTCCCAACCTCCCAGCCTTTCCTTACAAAAAAGAATCCGGTTTTTAGCTCCCCAAGCGCGACCCAACAACTCTTCTACTAGATCTTCTACATATGCAAAGATGGGTAATCTTTGTACGAAGAATGTAGAAGCTCAAAATAGTCTTCTTGGGCGGGTTGATCAAGTAGAAATTGATGCACATAGGCAATTACGTGCTCAAGGCAGTCTTGGACAAAATATCGTCCATGCAGAGTTTGATCGCGATATTAATGAATTTTATGAGATGAAATGTGGAATTGAACTTGGGCGAGGAATTTCTGGAAGTGTGAAATCTGTTGTGCATAAAGGAACAGGATTAGTATTTGCATGCAAAACATTGGATAAGCTTAGTTTGACAGGTGAAAAGTTGGAGGAATTGAAATTGGAAATTGGGTTTCTAAAAACTCTGGATCATCCTAATATACTTCGACTTTATGAATATTTTGAAACAAAAGAGACTATTTTTTTGATTATGCATTTATGTAGTGGTGGTGAATTGCTTGATCGATTACATTCTCAAAATCATTCACGATATACTGAGAACGTTGCATGTGAATATGTAAGACAAATTCTAGCTGCTGTAAGATATTGTCATGATGAAGGTGTTGTTCATCGTGATTTAAAGCTTGAAAACTTTCTTTTAGATACAAAAGATGTTGATGCTTCAATCAAATTAATAGATTTCGGTTTGAGTGCATTTTTTAAGGATAGAGAAATATTAAATCGTTCTGTTGGTACACCATATTATGTTGCACCAGAAGTATTGCGTGGTCAATATACAAATGCTTGTGACGTCTGGTCACTTGGTGTTATTGCTTATATGCTTGTATCTGGTATTGCACCTTTTTGGGGACGCACTGATCAAGAAATATTTAAAAAGGTTAAGAATGGGATATGGTCATTTGATGCAAAAATATTTAAAAGTGTTTCACCACAAGCTAAAGGTTTTATCAAATCATGTTTGAATATAAATGATCGTGAACGTCCTACTGCAAAAGAATTACAACAACATGCATGGTTTAAAATGTATGAAGAAGGTGAAGTTGAAGCTACACCACTTCCAATTTTAGATAATCTTCTTGATTTCCATAAACAAGAAGGTATTGTTCGAATTTCTATGGAAGTAATCGCACATGCACTTAATCCTACGAAGCTAACTGAACTTATGGATTTATTCGTTCAATTTGATAAAGATAAAAGTGGTGTCATTCGGATTAGTGAATTTAAAGATATTATTAAAAATCATCCTCATTTTAGAGAAGAAGATTTCGAGACAATATTCAAAGGTGTCGATGTTGAAAATACAGGTACTATAAAGTATCATGAATTTTTAGCTGCCACAATAAAACGTCAAGAACTTGATGAACAAAGTATAAAAATTGCATTTGAAAAGATTTCTAATAGAAATGGACTAATTAACCCTAGTGATTTGAAAGATTTACTCGGTGTTGAAGGATCTGATGAAATGGTAAATAATCTATTAGCTGAAGTTGGTTTACCTCCCGGAAGTGATATTGATATTAATAAATTCCGTCAAATCATGAAAGGTGAAGATGAAAGTGGTATGGCTCGTAAGAGCTACGTTAAAGCACCTTTTACAGGTAAGGACAAAACTATTGTACAGGAAGAATTAATTAAAAGATCTACTATAGTTATTAGTAGATCTGCGCCTTAATATAAAAGTTTTCGAAATGATAAAAAAGGTTTTGTAGTAAGTATTCTTTTTGAATCGTATTTACAGTTTACTATGTAATTGAAGTACTGTATAAAAAAAAAAATTATACACCCTCTCTAAAACGCTCTAGAGCTCCCTTTAGACAACCAACATCAGAAGATGCAGATGTAGATGCCTTCCCCAAACTACCAAATACAGAATTTGGTATAGACCTTTCAATTGGATCTCTTACGTCTTCACCATCTTCATCAATATCTAAATCATCTGGGTGCATAGTGTCACTATTTGTGGATTGTACAACGTTCAGATTACAACGACGATTTGCCACCTCACTCGTGGATTGAATAAATGCATGTTTTCCATTATTACCACCCCTTTCTTCCCCTTCCTTCTCTCCCTCTTTTCGATCTAACCCTCCTTCACGAATTGTCTCAGCAAGATAATGAGTCTGTGCATTTGCCGCTTCAACTGTATGTTTGATTCGTAGCATTTCCCGAAATGTTTCTTCATTACCATGAGTCTCTTCAAATGAACGCCATATTTGCCAGTATTTTGGTAATACTCGTGGGTCCGCAAATTGAGATGCATGAATATATAATGCTCTGGCTCTATCAATCTCACCTAGAGTGGTTTCCATATTAGCATACATAATACAAAATTCACGACTATCTGTATCAGGAAGTTCAGTAATAGCACGTTCATAAACTGGTCGAGTACGTGTTACACCAAAATGTTTCTCAACTTTCTTAATGTAAAGCTTATACATTTCAATCTTATGAATTTCAGCACATACTTGAATAGATCGTTCTAAAACAGCAATAGCATGTCGAACAAGACCAAAATCTTCTTCAGTTTTGACATACATTACAAATAAATTAGCAGCTTCTTCAGGTGGTGCTTTTAAAAGAGATTGTTCATGTAAGTCTCGTAAACGTTCTAATTTTGTACCTTTATATCGAGCAATAAATTTCTCAATATAAGCTACCCAAAGAACCTTACAATGAGGAAATGTCCCACCAAATAAATCAATCGCTTTTTCAAATATTTTAAAACTCTCTTCAAAATATTGTAACCCTTCTAAGTAAGATGCATAATTAATTGCCATTGATGGTGTCAATATTTTCAATTCAAATGCTCTATCATATGCGGCACAACATGTATCTTTCGTACCAAAACTTTCTTCAAGATCCAAGTAAAGAGCCCAGACGCGTACACTTCTATGAACACGATCTAATGATGACAATTGATTAAATTTATTATTGTTACTTTCATCCATGACCGTCATCATACGTCGTCCATTATTAGGAGCTGTAATAGCTTGTGTCATAATACATAAAGCTTTTTCAAATCTTTTCGAATGCATTTCCCATTCAGCCCATGCACACCAAACTGCCGCTAACTCATCAACACTTTTAAAATTTATCGTTATAGCTGTTGCAAAGGTATCTCTTGCGCCATCATTATCTCCTAAATCATTGTAACATTTTGCTAAGGATATCCACAAAGTTGACAATTTACCTGTAGCATTTTCAGGTTCTACAGTTTCCACAGCTTCAAGTAAAATATCAAGGGATTTTATAATATTTGATTTATCATTTACTTCCTTGTCTCCTACATCGCCTTGGGAAGAAGGAGCAGCAGTAACTAAACGTGCTCTATTCGACCATTCAAGGCAATTTCCAGGATTCTGACGAAGTTTCACAGCATTAAGTAATAATAATCTCTGATCAAATAAAAACTCAAGTCTTGCAACTTTTATTTCAATTTCTTTATTCAATTGTTCTTTGTCTTCTTCTTCAGTAACATCATCATCATCATCATCATCATCATCATCTAATATTCCCATTTTTACAGAAAGTACATTCTCCTCAAATCGTACATAAGAATCATAAACTAATGAGAAATCGCGAACTGTAATAACTTTTGAAATTGCTTCTTCATAAACATCTCTTGAAGTTTCAAACATACCTAAACGTGTGTAATAAATAGCAAGTTTGCACCAAAGTCCACCAACTTCATCTGTAAACCGATCAATTCCAGTGCGAATAATACTATCTACATCAATTACATTGGAACACTCTTCAGGATGTTCACTACATATGTCACAAAGATGCATCCATAATTGATGTTTTGTATTACCATTTGTAGAGGTAAAATTTGAATCATCTAAACATGCTACAATTTGAATTGCACATTCTCCATAATTTTCTATTTCTTCAAGATAACTTATAAAATTTTCGCGATGAATAGTAGAATCAAACATTAATATACGACGATAAACTTGTATAATACTTGTAGAAACACCAAATTTCTTAACCCAATCAATATACGAATTCCATATTCTTTCATGTTGTGTAATAGGTAGAGCTTGTAATGCACGATCATATGTTTTGCGTGTCAATGTTCCTTTACATGATATACTTAAAAGTGCTAAATAATCCATCCAAATGACAGGCATTTTGTTCATATATACCAATGACCGCTCAAAAGTATTTGCTGTTACTTCATACCGCTTATCAGTGACTGGGCGACCACGAAGAGAAATCATACGCTCCTGTAGATACATTCTCCAAAGTTTATAACTACGAGGGAAATGTTTCAATGATCGTTCATATAGCGTATATAATGCTTTTAAAGAAGACGAAGACGATGATGATGATAACGAAGATGGTGGTGATGATAATGAAGAAGACAAAGACGCTCTTTTGCTATCTATATACCTCAACCATACATTTAAGTCATATGGATTCTGCAATAATGACTCTTCGAAGCGTGAATCAAAAGGATTTATCATGAAATGGCTACGAGCTGATAACTTTGGTAATAATGTACTCATAATTCAATAATTCGATGACCTGCAAACCAAGAACACAATCTCTTTGTCGAATTGTATATTAAGTCACATATGTAATAATTAAGGAGTTTAACCACGGTTCTGGTAGTTTGCTAAATCTTGTATCCTTGTCTTGTCTTGCCTTGTTGTTTTTTGTTTTATACATTTTTCAATGCAGCAAATTCATTCAATTCTTAGGTCTATATGCAGCTTTCTTCCGAATGTCTCTTTTTTGACACCTTTTATCACATGGTTGCAAGAAAGAGATCTTCGTTTTTGGGCAATGTTATTGATGGCTCTTACATGTGTTATGTGGATAACTGTATCGGATTTATTTGATGAGAAGGATAAAAATACTTCTAGCAATACTAATTCTAGAAAAAGTGAGAAATCTGTAAAAAGAGAAGAGGAAAATCTCCTCTCGTTTTCATCACAAACAAAATCAAGCAATGAAAAACGCGGAAGTGTTGTTGATTTTGCATCACAAATGGCATCACAAGCTGCTACTGAGACATCATCTAATTCATCGCCAAGTTCTCCTGCAAGTCCCTCTACACCGAATCCCACTCTTAGGGGAGTAAAGTCTCCTTTGGTTGCAAGCCCTGGATCAGTTGGAAGTGTGGGATTAACCCCTCCTCCTAGAAAAGGTCCGACTACACCTTTTACAGAACCTCAGAGCCGCGAAGCAAAGCATGCCAAGATTAAAGCTGACAGTATTACAGACCCTTTTGTTCTTATCGGATGGCAAATCAATGTGATTAATAATAATAATACTGGTCCCAATGGTATAGGTGTTGTGAAAAGTATCAATAGAAGACTTGCTCGTACAACAAGATACGAAGTATTATTTCCTTCCACTAATGAAACGGAATGGATCAAACTTAAACGAGGACCAAAAGGATATATTGATTATGATCTCGTACAGAAACTGTAATACGTACTTTCAAAATGTGTCACAAAAAATGATTCAAAATACTACAGCACAATATGTAATAATAAATTCAATTTTATTATCATAGAATTTCTCTTTAAAAGTTTTAATAATTTGAATGAAGTAAAAATAATAGAATTTAATAATATTCACAGTACATTCTAGCCATTATATAAGCATGACTCAAAAGATATCTACTGACGACTTTAGGATGTTTTTAACCTTTTTTTTCTTCTTCTTTTTTTCCTTTTAAATCAGAGATAGTTTTTACGTGCACAGTGTCACGTGAGTGTTGGGAACAAAGAAGTAGAACTCCAGGAGGAAAACCAGTCAACGAGGGTAAAGTGTCATTCATCATTTAATTGGCAAGGCTTAGTACAGTATCCCAATCGTACTTGAACTTCACTACTATGAAGGCTCCTACATGTCGAGGGACTTCATGATTGGTTCTCTCAACTAGATTGTGTGAGTTTGAATTGTTAGCTTTAACCAGTTCGGCTCTTGTTCCCGTCAACCGGCTGGTCTGAAGCTTTTCTGACATTCACGGGGAATCTTAGGGGAAAATCCATGGGAATCAAAAAAAGCCATGGACAACTTTGGTGCAATCGATGTCTTCACTTCTAAAGGTTTATGGCCATTGGGTGTCACAACCCTCTCGATCAGTCGGTTGGCTACTTAAATTAAATAATGCAAATTTCGATTGGCGTAAGGTAGAACCGATGCGCGGTGATCAAAAGAAACCAGAGTTTCTCAGTAAATTTCCTTTGGGACATTCTCCTGCAATTGATGATAGTGGCTTTTATCTAGCAGAAGGGTCCCCAATAATGAAATATATGTGTGAAAAACATTCATGGAATAATTGGTATCCTCAGAATGATATTCAGAAAAGAGCAAGAATTGATGAATATTTGTCTCATCATCATACAGGGCCACGAATGCTAACATTACATTGTTTTAGACCTGTAATGCTAGCTTTAATGAGCAAAGAGACGCCTATAACAAAAGAAGATGAGCAAAAGGGCATTGAAACTTCTATCAAAATTGCACTGCGGTTTGAAAAAACTTTTTTACATCACAGTGATAGCTGCTTTATTGGTGGAGGTGAAACACCATCTATAGCTGATTTATTTGCATATTGTGAATTTGCCCAAGTGACTCAGTTGGGAATTATGGACAATTATGATGGTTGTGATAGACTTGAAAATTGGTTAGCAAAAATGAAACAACTTGATCATCATGATGATGTTCATCAATCTTTATTTAAATTATCGTCTTTGTACGTCAAATATAAGCAAAAGCGAGATGCATAGGTAGAACATTATTCTTTTAGTAGAATCTAGTAACAATGCGCGGAAGCGTGAATCAAAAGGATTTATCATGAAATGGTTACGAGCTGATAAAATTTGTAATGATGTACTCATTATTCAATAGCTCGATGACCTGCTAACCAAGAATGCAATCTCTTTGTCGAATCGTAAGTGCTACTTTGATGAGGATGGTCACTTCTCCTTCAGAATATTTGGTTTAAATGGATTGATTTTAAAGAGTAATTGTAGCTCTTATTTCAATTTATGTCTTCTTGACAACATCAATCAACTATCATTTTATCTTTCAAAAATTATTTCAATTTATAAAAGCATTTGTAGAGAGAAAAAAATGAGGCAAAATGAATAAAAGTAAATGTGTCACAAAAAATACAGTACAAATTTGCAACAAATAACTATTTTTTTCTTCTTCATAAGTTACCTCAGAATCACGTTTATTTTTGTGCTTTTTAATTTTCAAAATATGATGATGTACATTTGAAAGGAATTCATTTCCATTCTTTGCTTTTTAAGCAACCTAGGTTTATCATGTATCGGTCCGGCGGTAATTTTAACCATGTTAAGAACTCTGAGGTTTTAGACACTTTTTGACTCTACGCTTACGTATCAAAAATAATAATATGGAAGATGGTGATAATTTGGTGAATGGCTGTGGATGCCATAGCAAAGTTACCGAGCCTGACGGTTCTGAGAATTTTGCCCCAAAACAATTTAAAAAGAAGACATTATTTAAGTTGCCATCCAATTGCATCCTCTAGCAGACATTGGAGACACAGCTATGTTCGTGACATGTTCCTTCGCTTCCTCAAGAGACATAAGTTTGTTGTTGAAAAGGAAGTTTTGTATTGTCACGGTGCTTTGAATTCGAACCCTATTCCTCCCAACCTAACTGGTGTCGATACTATTGCTACCCAATTAGACAGTCAAGATACTCTTTATGATAGTCAAGTTGATGGTAATGGTATTCGTCTTCTTAACTCAGTTGGTGAGGGAGATATTTCTAATCCATTAGATAGTCAATTTTCTCAAATGGATAGTCAAGTTGATAGGGATGATGTTTCAGTTGCTGTCATTAGAATTTCTCAATAAAAATTAAGTAATCTCAATCAAAGTTTTAGCTCTTAGAATTTCTCTTTAAGTTTTAATAAAATATACGAAGTATTAAATAATTAAAGTTCACTAAGTAAAAAGGAAGGGTAACTCATCAGGGTAACTCATCGCTTTTGTAACATCTTAATAATTTCCTCATCATTAATAAGATGACGGATATTCCACAATGGATTTTTCCGCTCAAACTCCAAAATTTCTTGCACAAATATCTTGATACCATGTGTATATAATTGAGTATCATACTTTGTCAATTTATCAACTAAAGAGAGGGCTTTTTTCGATATATCTTCACTAGAATGTAATGGAACTGAATGTGTATCAACAAAGCCACGTACTTGAAATCGCGTATTAACCTCATCAAGAGAACGTCTTAAACATTCTGCTTTAAAAAATGATTTATATCCAAGTTTCAACATCATTAAACAAGCAGATAGTTCAAAATATTCAGCAATACCAACAAATGCTAAAGTATCTAAATTTTTATTAGCAGAAAGAATATCATTTCCATTTAAATCAAGATAATAATGCGTAGAGATTGGAGTTGGGTCCTTTAGATTGACTTCTGATTTTACGCAAGAATCTGACAATGTCCTAGTCATCATATTGTATGGATGATAGCATCGATAATTATCTTTATTATTTTTGTCACTCGTGAAATGGGATAACCATTTTTCGAAATCTGCTGAATCACTAGTAGTACTTGGAAACGTTGTACCAGTAGTCATGCGCTTTCCCCATACAGGATCATGTTTACATTCCAGAAATTGACTGTAAACATGATTGATTGGATTTCTTAAAAATGTGAATGAAAACTTATCCTGTCTTCCATCAATTTTAGTAGTATAGCATTCTTCGCCAGAGAGTATAACCAATCCAGGGCGATCTGCCTTGATGAGCTTCTCAATTGAAACGCCAACCGTTTTAGGTATAGTAACCTGTAAGATAAGTCTTTGTCGGATCTCCCCATTTTGGTCAACATTGTCATGAGGATGAGGGCCTAAAGATAAACTGACCTTAGATAAATTTATTAAAAGAAATATTAGAAACATAAATGCGAAACGTATCATAATCACATGGAACTCTTAAGCAATAAACAAATTATTATTTGGGATTTTGATTATTCCAGTTTGGTTATCAGGATTCCTCTTCCAACTTTCTTCTTCTTCTTTCTTCCACTTAGTTCATTTGGGAACCCAAAATATGTCATAATTATCTTTTAGATATATTAAGTGTGTGCAATGAATGATGCTTCTTCTGTAAAAAAGCCCCCTGGTCTCTTTTACTTTGAAGGTAAGCCGATAAATCGATCAACTGTGGAAAAAGCTACCACGAAAAAGTTCTTGAAAGCTGTCTTATGTGGTTATTGCGGTGGGCCATTAAAGAAAGGTTATCAATGTAAAGAGTGTTTAATACGAAAACCTTCATCTCAATTAGAAGGTACTACTGATCATAAACAGATTCTTTCAGCATGGCGAGATGGTGAATATACAACGAATGTAGAAAATGAGCGCTTACGAATAAAAGGTCCATCAATCCATGAAGGATATTCGATGGGTAGTCCTTCAATTTCGCAAATATCACTTGGTGATGGAATTAATGCATCTGAATTTATGGATCAACCTAGCGCTACTTCAACAAAAGGTGTAAAAAATAGAAGTTCAATTGTTTCCGTAACTAAATTACAAACATCAGAGCATCCAGATACACGAAATTGGACAAATGAATCAATTGAATATACAGGTGCATTATTAATGGGATGGAAATCTAATAAATTACGTATTGAACCGAAGGAAATGTCTTATGATTTTAGAAGACATCTTTTTAAAGGGAAAATCACAGATGATCATTTCTATATGCGTCCAAGAACAGAAAGAGAATTTGCTTGGGAAACAGCTCCTGAACGTTTATGGTTACATGGGCATCATTCAATGAAAATGAATGAACAACTTGTTGGTGGTACATTCTCTACAAAGGAATATGATGTCTTAAAAGATCAACATGCAGTAAATGAAACTGTCAAAAAGACACGACTACATGGGTATCGAATGCCTGGTCATTATAGCCCTGAAAGAAGTGGTATAAATTCTTCTTCTAAAATGGAATCTCTACGAAAGCCATCACAAATTAGTGATTCAGAATTTGGTCATTTACTTTATGGACAACCTTCAGGTTATGCTTATTCTCCACGAGAACCTACACCACTTCCAAATATTACTTCTCCTATAAGTACTCAAAATTTTAGACCAGCCATGAGTGCTAGGGCAAAAAGTCGAGAAAATAGTAGAGCTACTAATCGATCAGGTAGAGACAGTGCTGGTGCTAATGCTGATGCTGATGGAAGAAAAAATGATAGTAATGGTGGAAGTGACAGTAGAAGTGGTAGCCAGAAAAGTAATCTACATAGTCGTGGCGGGCAAAGTGCTGCTGTTGGTAGTGGTCTTTTAATAGAATCTCAGGATGCCGCTTTATTTTGGCAACAACAAAATCCACCTCGTGATTTCAAAATGTCAGGAGGAGCTATTTCAAGACGTGGGCCTGGTAGTCTTGCAGTAACCGCTAATAATCTTAAACCGGGTGGATATCGACATTTCAGAAGTACTGGTGGTGAAGATAGACCGCATTATGTTGATAGATCTCATAATCTAAGGAAAATGAAATTTCTTAGTCTACCACCGTCGGCGACGTGATATGTGATTTGTATTCTTACCTGATTTGATATATTTACTATTACCGGTTCCAATTCTAAAATGGTGTGAAAGTTGTATGTTTGTTGAAGTACGAAGTGGATAAAATTAAATACCATACCAAAAAACATATAAAACTAAGCATTAAAGTAATTAGTTTGCTATTTTCCACCACCATTTAGTCCATTTAGGGCACAAGTCGCTTGAAGAAGAGAACCCTTTTTGCGTTTCCTTATTTCACGTCGAAGCTTGTCAGGCATTTTTTCCGAGCACACTGAACAAAAACTTTCTGATATTTTATTAAGCAATGTGCACGAAGTACAATTCCATTCAGTCTTTTCTTTCTCCTGCGATATGGCAACATCTTCCACATTATGAGATTTTAATAATTTTTGAGTGGAAGCAGATTTTTGAGTGGAAGCAGCAGATACATCACATTCTGCAATATTACCAACAGCTACATGACCATTGTTTTTTTCAATAACAACATCACTACTTCTATCAAGGAGATTAATAGTTTTAGAAGTATATCCATCATATGTTTCACTATCACTCTTTTCCAACAAAATACCAGTAAACATTTCATCATCACCAACATCATCACATATCTTATGCATTGTGCCAAAAGATTTGAAATGCTGATGATTAACAACATTCTCATCAACTACAGTTTCGTCATCACTTAACACTATGCGCATTTTTTTGGCCTTATTTTCAGATTTAGATTTAGATTTTTTACTTCCTTTATCTTCTTTATCTTTCTTCTTCCGTTTTGATTTTGATAAAGTAGGATTATCTGTCGCATCTCCATTTTCAGTGACAATACCAATATTAGTATCAACTGTCCTTTGAGCAGTATGGTCCTTTCCGTCTCCATCTCCAGTTGCAGCATCAGCAGCAGCCGCCGCAGCAGCTTCATCATCATTTTTTCTTAGTTTAAGCTGTGCTCGCTTAAGATTTAGTTGTTCAAGTTCCATTTTAGCACTCTCTTTACGTTGCACTTCCTCTTCGCAACGGTCAGCTTCTCTAAGTTGCAGAAGGTCCCAGTTAATTTCAAGTCCGTATACAAAACTTATAGCATTATCGTCACTCATTGCTCGCTTAAGTGCTTCATCATCTGTACTACTAACATCACAATGATGACTCCATTGATTTAAATCATCATCATCTGGACACCCTATTTGAGCAACATGCTCATCTTCATTTGCAGTTTTAGAAGGAATTCTTGAATCTACAACAGGTTCGTCTGAATGGGCAAGTTGAGGAACAAGATCAGACCATTTATCAAGAAAATCGGGCATGAGTGAAATACCTTTATCAATTAATATTTGTTCCGAATCAATTTCAGCCATAATTTGACGAAGTGCACGAGAAAACAAAGGTAGTGTAGCAAATTGTTTATCAACTAGTCGAGATTTAAGAAAAACTAAATGCTCTGAAATCAAAGAAGATGGGATTTCCATTTCTACGAGTTTTTCTGTAATAGTTTTTGAAAAATCATCAAGAAATTCGCCACATTCTTGAATTTGCCAATCTGACAATTTTCGCTTTGCTTGTGCTGTAACAGAATAAGTTTTAACAGATGAGCATCGTTTGCAACGCAAAGCATCATGAGTATCACTTACAGTATCTTTTCTTCGAATAAAAAGTGTCTTTAATTCATCAGTAGAAAATGCATTTGTTTGATCTTTGTCCTCTACAACATTTTGAAGACCTTCTTTTGATAGTTGTCTTTGCATAATTTTTTCTTCAATTGTTGATGTTGATGCGAACCGATATATAAAGCAGCGCTTTTTCTGCCCTTCACGCCAAATGCGTCCAGCAGCTTGTTTATCAGATGCAGGATTCCAATCTGGATCAAAAAGTACTAATCTATTACCACCGATTAAATTAATACCACAACCACCAGCTTTAGATGATAAAAGAAATACAAAGGCACCAGAACCAGGATCATTAAAATCATCAACCAATTTCGTGCGTTTATTTAAATTTGTACTGCCATCAAGCCGAAGAGTTGGCCAACGATTGTCTTTACACATAGTCCCAATAACATCCAAAGTTTGTGTATAATTTGATACTACTACTATTCGGTCGCCTTCATTCATTGCACGAAGCGATTGCATTAGTCGAAATAGCACTAGCATTTTACCACTTTGTTCAGGATCGACAGAACTAACAGAAGATGCACTTTCACCACCCCTTGAACGCCTATTTGCAAGACTATTCAAACTACTACTACTACTACCACCACCACCACCACTATTTGTACTTGGTTTCATCTTAAGTGCAGCAATATTTGCAGAACCTTGGCAAAACTCTTCATCTTGTAAGATTAGCTCAGATAACTGCTTAAGCTCTTCATCTGCAGCACCTTTCGCGGATTTAAGCTTATATGCATCAAGTATTTGTTTAGGATGAGAACATATATTTAACATATGTCGAATAGAGTTTAGTGTATTCTCATTAAGACCATCACGTGCGTGTCTGATTTCTTTTTGTTGCAAGAGAAAATCATACAAACGATCTTGTAAAGGAGTCAATCTACAACAAACAATTTGTGTTAGTTTTGGTGGTAAATGACGTGCATTCAAAATATTCCCTCTTTTAAGGATGAATTCATTGACAATTGTTGATAACTCTTTTTGCAAACGACCAGCTTCACGAACTTCTGTTTCATCTGCATCAATTTCTCTCGAGGCTAGAATAGGACGCTCATACTTTTTCCTAAATGTAGTTGCACTACCTAAGCAATTTGGATTACAAAAGTTGACCATATTATAGAATTCAGTAAGTTCATTTTGCATTGGGGTCCCAGAAAGCAAAATTCTTTTCTTTGCTGTTAGAGCCATTAAAGCTTTTGTAGTGCCTGCATCAGCATTTTTCAACTTATGAGCTTCATCACAAATAATCATATCAATAGTAGATCCTCCACCCAACATAGAAGCCGACTTTGGTTGAAGAAGATCAGCATATCGTCTTTGTGTCTCATAAGATATGATTAAAACACCTTTACCACGCGCTTGTACAAAATTCCGAATAACCTTCTTTGGTTCACTTTTCACTGGGAATGTAGGACATTTGCCTGCAAGCCATTTTCGAATTTCATTATCCCAATTACCTACAAGCGATGTTGGACAAACAACCATGACTTTTTTTACAGCTGAACCTGACGAAGACATCCCTTGGTTAAGTAATGTCCACATCAGTGTAATAGACATAAGTGTTTTACCTAAACCCATATCATCAGCAAGTATACAGCCTTCACCTTCAAATCCACGTAAACCCATAGTACATTCAAACAAAAATTGTACACCTTCACGTTGATGTGGTCTCAATTTACTTGCTAGTTCTGCAACAACCTCAATTGTATTTGTAGAATCACTTTCATCTCTCCATAGAATAAGACGTTCATGAGTTATAGAAGTAGGAAGCTCCTCACTTTCCATATCACCTTCATCTGGACTAGAAGTTGATGGAGGAAAACAAACAAAAGGTAATGGTGGTCCCCAACACCCAGGTTTAATTTCACGAAATACTTTTGGAGGGCCTAACGTTTTTATTGCTCGAAGTTTAATACTCTCTGCTGTTATTTTCACTCCACTTGGAACGATAAATGATTGCTTCAAATGGTCTGGAATTTCAAGGAAATCAAACAATGCCACGCGCTCAATGGTCACATTATCTGACGAACTTGCCTTTTTCATAGCTTCAACTGCAGATTGCTGTAAAATGGATATTATATGAAAAGCGTTAGTGATTTAAAAGAATGAAATGACAGAGTGCCGTATGAATTATTATTACCTTTGAGCGACGCGCATGAAGCACAGACGACGTTTCAATCAACGGAATTATACAATTTCCGTTACTACTACTACGCTGGGCAAGTACAGAGGGTGCTAAAGAACGTCTCATCGAGTTCCTTGGAGTTCCTTAACGAATATGGTGACATATTTTAGGAGGCAAATTTCGATAACCACGGTTCTGATTTTCATGTTTTTGAAAAATACGGTATCGGAGAAGATGCTTACAGGGTAATTCATTTATATCATTTGTAACTTTTAAAGAGAAATTCTACGATCATAGAATTTCTCTTTAATTATTAAATTAAATCATAATTGAATATTCTAATAATTTTAATGACTAATGATTATAATAGAGGAAGAACGTCCCTCTTTTTTTTACTCCCTTTACGAACTTTACGAACTTACAGTTCTAATCTCAATAGTAGTTTTTAAAAAAAGTTTAAAAAAAAGTTATGGAGTTCTACAATTTAAATTAAGAATATAAGTTTAATTAAATCCAACCTACTTCTGGATCTGATCTACGAAGGTCGTATTCGTAGTTTACATCCTGAGAACTCACAGGAGGTCTATAATGCACTTCTGCTTCCAGAGGATCGAAAGAATGTCTCCGATAAGGAACATGAGCCGGCTCAATGCTTTCTTGTGGGTCACTACGAAAACCGCCTACGTCTTCTTGCTGACGCGCCATTTCTTCGTCCTCTCTCGAGATTAAGGGTACATCTGGAGTAAATAGTTCACTGTCAGCAACAACTCGAGCAGAAGAAGTTGGAAATGGCGACATAAGTCCTGATTGATAATGTACACTGCTCAAATCACCATCTCCTATGCTTCGAATGTTACCACGTCCTGTAGTAGCACTACTGGGCCATTGGTATGTATCAGCACGATAATATCTTTCATCGTCCTCATTTTCTACATTTCGATGACCATGTACGGCAGGGCTTGATTCAAAAGGGATTTCGGTTGAGTTTGGCATAGTATATTGATCCCGATAATTGTGAGATGCTATATACATTGCTGAAACTTGTGAATTAGAATATAGGGTAGGAGCAGGCTTTAAAAGAGCATCCTCCTGATCACCGTTATATCCGCCATGAATAGCATCATCATAACCATGCTCAGGAATAGACATTTTTTGAGTTCTCTCATCTGTTGTAATATGTCCTCTCGGACTAATATTATAATTAACGACTCGTGACGTTTCTTCGCGGATCATATGATCTCTCAAAGTTGTAGATCCTCGGATTGCGCGTTCGTCGAATGGTTCTGTATCTGGTTTTTCCTCCTTGTCAGCAGATGATGATAATGATGATGATGGATGGAAAATTGGTCCTACACCACCGTCATGGTAAATAAAGTCTTGAATAATATCTCGTGCACTTCGATTATCTTTATGTTTACCAGTCCTGTAGCTTAACGATTTAATTGTCGGCAATTGTGTTTTGGTTTCATCATGCAGTATTCGTGCATTCACAGCTCGCGTTAGAAAAATTTCATCAGATTTCCTAAAATCGTCATCCATATAATGATCAGGGTCATCATAACCATCACTTTCCTCATCACTATTGACACCCAGAGCTTCATTTAATTGTTGTAAATGATGCCTATGATCCGATGATATTCGTTGCTGTTGTTGTTGCTGGTGCTGTTGTTGTTGATAGTGACTGTCATCACTTATTCCCCTTTCAATAGAAGTATGTCTTCCTTTACCTTCAGTCCAGGTTGGTGGACGACCATGTTGTATTTGCTCACTTTTCCTCAATGCAAGCTCATTTGCACGTCGAACTTGTTCTTCCATTTCCTCCTCTGTTGCAGATCTTCTTACTGGCGGTCGTAAAAACTCAAGGGACTGGTCAATCTGCCGTAACAGAGATTCTTTTGTTGGAACAACACGCATTTTGGATTTTGAAGTCTTGACAGTAGGACTTTGAAGGCGTTTATCGTGTTTCTGAACTTTATTTAAAGAAGAAGCAGGATCAATACCACTGAACGATGTATGAGCTTTTAAGCTTTCAAGAATGCGTTGCGGGGAATTATCATCGTCTTGCCTTTTATATCGAGGACCTTTTAGTCTTTCTTCATCAAGGCTATCATCATCTGCACTATCATTTTCTGAATCTCTACTACTACTACAACCTCCTCCTCCTCTATCTCCTAGAAAACTCTCAGCATTATCAGTTAATAAAGATGATGGTACTATAATTGGATCACTATCTCCTTCCCAATCACCACCAGTTAAAGATGATTCGAGATCGTCAACGAATAAAAAATCCATTAACATAAGCCGCTTAACCTGATCAAACTGTTTCTTCCTCAATCTCTGCGAATTTCTTAAGTTGTCAATGAAATTATCCACTTCATCATTTAAATTTGAGCTCGCTGCAGCCTTCACACTTGAGGACGACAACATGGGGTTATTATTGAGCTTTCTTGCAGCTAACTTGAACAAATCACCACCTTCTTGTACGGAAATATACTTTTCCAACTCCTCGAGGGCTGACATATTCAAGAAATAACAATTTGAGCTATATATAGGCGATTTAATTCCAATTTTAATCAAATTTTTAACTAGCTACTCCAGACTGTGCTTCTAATACAATTTATGGAAGATCTGGCTTTAATTTTTTTGAGAGATTAACTTAAATACTTCGTATTTAAAAAAAATAGCCACTACAAAAAATATAATTAGTCAAGCTCAATATTCCTGCTCGACCGTACGGAATAACTTACATCCCAAGGATTTTCTTTTAGCTTATTACCATATTAATTTTAATAGGGTTTGGGTGAGGCTTTGCGCGCTCGGCCACACTGGATTCCCTGTTGGCTAACCCGGAACCGTGGGTCTTCCTGTGGTAGTGAAGGCCAGGGTTATTTTAAATGTTTTTGGTGAATAATAATGCGCAATTATTTTATAGGATACGTTTTTATACTCCACCACGACGGAGATAAGGGGCTCGTATGTTATGGTTAATGTGGCATCTTCCCAGATTTAGTATATTTATCGCGGCATTGTGATCCCGATTCCACATCATCCCGCAATCCGTGCACTGAAGTACAACATTATCGTAAAAAGTGGGAAGAAAAGTAGGTTGCGACATGATGCAACACAGACAGCTCCAAAGCCAGGTCTTTTGTTCGGCCTTTCCCCCCAAACCCTGGAAACCTCCTGGCTTCTTGTTGTAAGGTTTTGAGATATCATCATTTTTAGTTGGTAAGCATGCTTCCCTGTACTCTTAAGCATGATCTCACACGTACTCAGGTGTGGGAGAAGTTGTCAAACCCTCGAGATCAGAAATGGGCTAGCCTTCTGGCAGATCCATCAGAGCAGTTCCTTCTGCTTGTTGCTGATAATTGCATGGAGTTGTATGATATTGTGTCGTATCCCATGTCAATGGCTAGTCTCACTCCACCATCTCATGTACTTGCACCAGATAAAGTTATCCAATCGGTGTGTTGGAGCTCTGACTCTTCGAAAGTTTATGCAGTTTATGGTTCAGTGAAGAAGGGATTAACAAAGGCACTGATACCTACCCCAAGTACCCTATGTGTTTGGGATATTAGTACCAAACATTCATTTAATCTTGATATCGGACATTCAAGTGAGTCCAGTAGCAAATCTTCAAGTAATGGTGTTGAGTGTATAACGTATCAATTGCCTTTCGGAGTGATATACATGGCACATCGTTTCCTTCATAGTAGAGAAACCCTAATCATTCAGGATAGTGATATTTCTTCTATTGCAAAAATAGACTTGCAATCGTTAGAAGTCAAAGAAATTATTTTATTGAACTCTACTTTTAGAGGTCCCGATGCTACTGCTGCTACCTCTACCGCTAGTACTACTGATACAGATGTTGTAGCTCGTGATTTCCCTCGATATACTTTTAATTTAGTTAGCTCATCTTCAGTACCGGTACAATCGTTTTCGTCATCATCGTCACTGGATCAAGAAGAATCTTCTACTCTATTTAATTCAGAATGGGTTGAATTAGTCCAGAATGTCACGATTAGTTCTAAAGTTCCTGCCAATTATCTTAATGGTATCACATGTAACACTACAGATTTGTTTGTAATGGATGGTACAGGGTTTAATTTCTCATTATGTCGATATTCATTAAGCAGTATAGAGGAAGCATGTAGTAATTCTAGTACTAATAACATATGTAGTTCATCGACTGTTGTCCCATTTACATTTAAATGGGGACTTCGCGAGTTTTCAATGTCTTGTTCTAAAGTTCGGGAAAATGCAATTGAACCAAGTGTAACTAAAGGTTTCGATCGTAATGGGCATTTGTCATGGACACGTCCATACATTTTAATAGGTTCTGACAAGCAAGTATCAGTCTTATGTGCTGATACATTGACACTTTTGTGGGATCTTGAATCTGCATTACCATATCGAATACAAGATTCGATGGTACATTCTGCGACATTCTCTGATTTTTTGAATCCTATACATTCATTGCCTCCTCATACTTCTCTTAAATCGATGGTGAAACTGAAAAACGATGAGCATGAATTTGATCCTGGAGTTGCAATATTAATTACTTTTAAATTTGCTGGAGTTGATAGCGAAAGAATAAAATATTCTCAGTTCTATTTGACCGATATCGCGACTGGATTATTAGCGAATTCATTCATGCCAACTCCAGTGAATACATCTCATAATTCAACAACAACAACAGCTTCTTTTCGCAGTGATCGTGATCGTCATGGTTGGTTGGGCGATCGGCATGAGAAAGACAAATATATTTATGATAAAACTATTAAGCAAGGTGATAGTGTATTGGTTAAATCTGAATGTGAGGAAGCTTTTTATCCAGTGTCAAGTGATATTACAATCACAGGCACTTTTGTTTCTGGTACTCAGCTTACATTAGTAGAACGACCTCTACATCGCCTTCTGGTAGGAGGAGCTAGAGTTTTACTGTCATGTTCAAATCGTGCATTGACTGCTGGTATATCTCGATGCGGAAGTATTTACTTATACAAGCATAAACTTCAATCGAACTTTCCTGGGATTTCTTATCCTGCTGGATATACTGTTATGATGCAACAAAGGCCATATTTTGAATCTGAAGATGAATTAGATCGGGTTGTATTAAATAGTAAGCAATCTGAAGCGAATCATACAAACGACAAAAAAATAAAGTATGGAGATACATTAAATATAGACTGTAGAGTTGGAGGTGGACCTCAGATAGGAGTAAAAGTTATCCCAAGATTGCCACTTGAAATACAGAATATTATTGCTAGTTCTAATAAACGGAAACGACGCCAGACATTTACAAGTACTTCCAAAAGACTTTTAATGGAAGA
>JACKZZ010001617.1_pt1 | contig 33904 bp, 38 predicted proteins | sample 8027871 | NCBI WGS metagenome assembly JACKZZ01 (sample SAMN15724774, study PRJNA655200) | protist metagenome | isolation source: fluorescence activated cell sorting (FACS) single amplified genomes of... | place: USA: West Boothbay Harbor, Gulf of Maine | collected 2000-07-19
GTTTAATTTCAATTGCAATTCCAAGAGAGCGAGATTTTAGAGGCCTTTCTCCGAAGTCTTTTGATGGCAGAGGCAATTATAATATGGGTATAAAAGAACAAATAATTTTTCCCGAAATTCAGTATGACAAAATTGATTCTCTGAGAGGGATGAATATCACAATTACAACAACTGCAAAAACAGATGAAGAGGCGAAAGCTCTTTTGTCTGCTTTTAGCTTTCCATTTAGGAGTTAAGGTAAATTATGGCTAAATTATGCATGACTCAAAGAGAAACTAAACGTTTAAAAATGGTTGAGAAATTTAAAGCAAAACGTTTGGCCTTAAATGAAGTTATAAACGATTCTTCTGCTACGAGAGAACAAAAAATTGAAGCAAGACAGAAACTTCAAACTCTTCCAAGAAATTCTAGCCCAGTGCGATTAAGAACAAGATGTGCTTTAACGGGTCGCCCAAGAGGTGTTTATAAAAAGTTTGGTCTTGCAAGAGGCAAACTTAGAGATCTTATGATGTCTGGTGAAGTTCCAGGTGTTGTTAAGGCAAGTTGGTAAAAGGGGAAAAAATATGAGTATGCAAGATCCAATATCAGATATGTTAACCCGTATAAGAAACGGCCAAATGAGAAGCAAGGTTAACGTTTCTTTACCTGCTTCTAAGGTAAAAAAAGCAATTGCAAACGTACTTAAAGATGAGGGTTATATTGAAGGGTTTAGTATCGATGAGAACAATGGTAAGCCGTTACTGAATATTGAATTAAAGTATTACGCAGGTGAGCCTGTAATAGAAAATATACAGCGAGCAAGTAAACCAAGCTTGAGATTATACAAATCAAGTAATGATTTACCTAAAGTGATGAATGGGCTTGGAGTAGCAATTATAACAACTTCCAAGGGTGTAATGACAGATATTAAAGCAAGGGCTGAGGGCGTTGGTGGTGAAGTCCTTTGCTACGTTGAATAGGGAGAAAATATGTCTAGAGTTGCAAATAACCCAGTTGTTGTTCCCGAAAAAGTAGAAGTTACTCTAACGGGCGATAACGTTTTAATTAAAGGCCCATTGGGTGAAATGAGTCAGGACCTTAAAGGTCAAGTAGAGATTAAAAAAGAAGAAAATACTTTATTGTTCTCAGCGAAAGAATCAACGAAACATTCTATAGCGATGTCAGGCACAATTCGTGCTTTAGTACAAAATATGGTGCTAGGTGTTTCAGTGGGGTTTGAAAAAAAACTTCAACTAATAGGGGTTGGTTACAAGGCACAAGCTCAAGGAAACAAGATAAATCTAGAGCTTGGTTTTTCACATTCAATAATACACGCATTACCAGAAGGCGTTTCTGCACAAACCCCTTCGCAAACAGAGATTATTTTAAAAAGCTCAGATAAACAAGTAGTTGGTCAAGTAGCTGCAGAAATTAGAGCTTATAGACCACCAGAGCCTTATAAAGGGAAAGGCGTTCGTTACGTTGATGAGCACGTTGTAATGAAAGAAGCTAAAAAAGCATAAGGGACAGATGATGACAAAAAAAAATGCAAGAATTAGAAGAGCAACAAAATCTAGAGCAAATATGGCTTACTTAGGTAAAACTAGGTTATCAATACATAGGTCAAATACTAATATTTATGCACAAGTTATCGATGGAAAAACAAATAAAATTATTGCTTCAGCTTCGACTGTAGAGGCTGATGTTAAGAAAAAATTAAAGAATACAAGTGATACAAATGCTGCAACGGAAATAGGAAAGAGAATAGCTGATAAGGCAATTAAGGCGGGTGTTAAGGTTGTTGCCTTTGATAGATCAGGTTATAGGTATCATGGCCGAGTTAAGGCTTTGGCGGATTCTGCAAGAGAGAACGGTTTAACATTCTAAAACTTAGGAACGGTACAAAAAATGGCACAAAATAAAAATAATAATATGGGCAATCAAGATAAAGGACAAACTGATGGCCTAAGAGAAAAAATGATTAATGTGAATCGTGTGACCAAGGTTGTTAAAGGCGGTCGTATCATGAGTTTTGCTGCATTGAGCGTTGTTGGTGATGGTGATGGTGCCGTTGGCATGGGTAAAGGAAAAGCAAGAGAAGTTCCACTTGCTGTTCAAAAAGCAATGGAAGAAGCAAAGCGAGGCATGATTAAAGTTAAGCTAAACAATGGTACTTTGTATCACTCAGTAACAGGAAGGCATGGAGCTGCAAAAGTAACAATTCTACCTGCATCTCAAGGTACAGGAATTATTGCTGGTGGTGCAATGAGAGCAATTTTTGAGGTAATGGGAATAACAGATATTTTGGCGAAATGTATAGGATCAGCAAACCCCTATAATGTAGTTCGAGCGACGTTAAATGGATTGTCATCTATGAATACGCCAGCAGATATCGCTGCAAAAAGAGGTAAAACAATAGAAGAGATAAGAGGTTAGTTATGGCTAAAGAAAAAAAAATTAAAGTGACCCTTATCAAGAGTCCTATTCATAAATCTGTTGCACACAAGGCAACAGTAAAAGGTCTTGGATTAAGAAGAATGCGTCATAGTGTTGAGTTAGAAGATACCCCTGCAATAAGAGGGATGATAAATGCAGTAAATTACTTACTTAAGGTAGAAGAGGTTTCAGCATGAGATTAAATACTATTAAGCCTTCTGACGGTTCTAAAAAAGAAGTCAGGCGAGTTGGTCGAGGAATTGGATCAGGCTTTGGAAAGACTGCGGGACGTGGCCACAAAGGCCAAAAATCTAGAGCAGGCGGTTTTCATAAAGTCGGCTTTGAAGGCGGACAAATGCCCATTCAAAGAAGACTTCCAAAGAGAGGTTTTAGATCTATGTCTAAACCTTACAACGCAAAAGTAAGAACAAGAGAATTAAATAAACTAGAAAATGGTATTGTTGATTTACTGTCATTAAAAGCCGCAAACTTAATACCTAATATATCTTTAAATGCTAAAATATTTCTTTCAGGGGAAGTTACCAAAAAATTAACCATACAAGGCATTGGTCTCACAAAAGGTGCTCTGAAAGCTGTAAAAGATGCAGGTGGAAAAGTTGAAGAAGTTGCAACTGCAGCCCCTAAGGTAGAGAAGAAAGACTCAATCAAAGATAAACCAGTCAAAAAAACGAAGTAAATTTTGGCTGAAAATTCTACATTAGGGCAGTTAAGTAAAATGGGCGAACTTAAAAGTCGCCTCTTGTTTTTGTTAGGGGCTTTAATTATTTTTCGGCTTGGTTCGCACATTCCTGTTCCAGGAATAGATCCTTTTGAATTAAAAAAATTATTCGACTCACAAAGTGGTGGCATTCTTGGCATGTTTAACATGTTTTCTGGAGGAGCATTAAGTAGATTTACTGTTTTTGCACTTGGAATAATGCCTTATATCTCTGCCTCAATCATAATGACATTACTTACATCTATGTCAGAAAAATTAAAAGAGCTGAAGAAAGAAGGTCAAGCAGGGCAGAGGATAATTACACAATATACTCGCCAAGGGACGGTCGTATTAGCTGCCTTTCAAGCATTAGGTATAACTGTTGCACTTGAAGCTCAACCTGGCCTTGTATTAGATCCTGGCTTAGCTTTTAGATTAACCTCAGTAATAACTCTTGTCAGTGGAACTATGTTTTTAGTTTGGTTAGGTGAACAGATTACAGAAAGAGGGATTGGTAATGGTATATCTATGATAATTTTTGCGGGTATTGTAGCTGGACTACCAAGTGCGTTAGGCAACACACTTGAACTAACAAGAACAGGTGCTTTTTCTATTCCACTGGTGTTCTTCTTATTAGCAGCAGTTGTTTTAGTCACTGCTATTGTAGTATTTGTTGAAAGAGGACAGAGAAGAATCACAATTAATTATGCCAAAAGACAAGTTGGAAATAAAATGTATGGAGGCCAATCATCTCATTTGCCTCTTAAAATTAATCAAGCGGGGGTTATTCCAGCAATTTTTGCGTCAAGTGTAATCTTATTCCCTGCTACAATTGCAGGATGGTTCGGCTCTGGAGAAAGTCTCTACTGGCTAAAAGACATTAGCGCGGCTATTTCACCTGGACAACCAATTTATATTATTATGTTTGCAGTCGCCATTATATTCTTTTCATACTTTTATACTGCTATCACTTTCAATCCCGCTGAGACTGCAGATAACTTGAAAAAGGGAGGCGCTTTTGTTCCCGGCATAAGGCCTGGAGAACAAACAGCAAAATATATAGATACTATTATGGGACGTTTAACACTAATCGGCTCTATATATATAACTTTAGTTTGTCTACTTCCTGAATTACTAATTTTGAAGTTTAATACACCATTTTATTTTGGAGGTACATCACTTCTTATTATTGTTGTAGTTACAATGGATTTTATGACTCAGGTCCAGTCACAAATGATGTCTTACCAATATGATGGCCTTTTAAAGAAAGCAAACTTTAAGGGCGGTTCAGGCGGAAGACCCTAATGGCTAAAGAAGATATTATAGAAATGGAAGGAGTAGTCTTAGAAAACCTTCCGAATGCGACTTTCAAGGTTAAACTTGAGAATGATCATGTCGTTTTAGGGTTTATATCAGGGAAAATGAGAATGAATTATATAAGAATTTTGCCAGGAGATAATGTAACAGTAGAAATTTCTCCATATGACTTGAGTAAAGGTAGAATTACATTTAGGGCTAAGTAAATTATTTTTCAAGAGGGCATAATATTATGAAAGTAAGAGCGTCAGTAAAACCAATGTGTATAAATTGTAAAGTTGTGAGACGAAAAGGTGTGGTGAGGGTGATTTGTAAAAAAGACCAACGCCACAAACAAAGACAAGGTTAATTTTTACATTGTTAAATAACAAAAAAATAGTTATAATTTCGGGCTTTGATAAACTTTTAGCCCTTAAATATTAGGAGTTTTGTATGGCCCGTATTGCTGGAGTAAATGTATCTGATAATAAACATACTGAAATAGCATTGACAGCTATTTATGGTATCGGCAGAGTTACAGCCAAGAAAATTTGTGATGCTACCAGCATTACAGCTACAACAAAGGTAAAAGATTTGTCAGATGCGGATCTTGAGAAATTAAGAGACCATATCGGTGGATATGAAGTAGAAGGCGATCTTCGAAGAGAAGTAACCATGAACATTAAAAGATTGATGGATTTAGGTTGTTACAGAGGCCAAAGACATAGAAGAGGACTTCCAGTTAGAGGACAAAACACAAAGAATAATGCAAGAACCAGAAAAGGCCCTATAAGGGCAATTAGGAAATAAAGGAAAATATTTATGGCAGAAGATAAAACCGTTCGTGTAAAGAAAAAAGTTAAAAAGAATGTGTCAGAAGGTATAGCCCATATTCATGCATCTTTTAATAATACTATAATTACAATCACAGACAGACAAGGTAACGCGCTTTCATGGGCTACTTCTGGTGGGGCAGGATTTAAAGGGTCAAGAAAAAGTACCCCTTTTGCTGCTCAAGTTGCAGCAGAGGCTGCTGGTAAAGCTGCTCAAGAATATGGAGTGAAAAATATAGAGGTAAGAATTAAAGGACCTGGCCCTGGAAGAGAGTCATCTGTAAGAGCGCTTAATTCTGTAGGATTAAAAATAACAAGCATCCAAGATATCACTCCAGTTCCACACAACGGATGTAGACCTCCAAAAAAGAGAAGAATTTAATTAAATGTTAAACGTTAAAGAGCTATAGGAGAATAACTTGGCCAGAAATCTAGATCCTAAATGTCGTCAGTGTAGAAGAGAGGGTGAGAAACTTTTTCTGAAAGCAGAGAAATGCTTCACTGAAAAATGTGCAATAGAAAAAAGAAACTATCCTCCTGGCCAGCATGGACAGAGAAGAGCTTCAAGACTTTCTGATTACGGTGTTCAGCTAAGAGAAAAACAAAAATTAAGAAGAATGTATGGTGTTTTAGAGAAACAGTTCAGAAGCTATTATGCTGAAGCTGATAGAAAAAAAGGAATTACAGGTGAAAATCTTTTACAAATGTTGGAATCTAGACTAGATAACGTGGCATATAAGATGGGTCTCGGTGGTTCTCGAACGGAGGCCAGACAAATTGTAAAACATAATAGTATTTTAGTTAATGGAAAGAGGGTAAACATCCCTTCTTATCAAGTTCAGCCAGGTGACAGTATAAGTGTTGCTGAGAAATCAAAAGATCAATTAAGAATTAAATCTGCATTAGATGCTGCCGATGAAAGAGGTTTACCAGAGTGGCTTGAGGTTGACGTAAAAAAATTAACAGGAATATTCAAAAATAGACCAGAGAGAGATGATCTCCCATCTACTATTAATGAGTCGCTTGTTGTAGAGCTCTACTCTAAATAAAAATATAGCCTAAAAATTTAAATAAGGAAAACTATGGAAATAAGCCCTACAGAATATTTAAAACCAAAAATTGTTGATGTCGATATCAAATCACCTAATAGAGCTAAGGTTACTTTAGAGCCTATGGAAAGAGGTTTCGGACATACATTAGGAAATGCTCTTAGAAGAGTTCTTTTGTCATCAATACCTGGGTATGCGATTACTGAAGTAAAAATTGATTCTGTGGTTCATGAATATTCAACAATTGATGGCGTGCAGGAAGATGTAGTGGACATCTTATTAAATTTAAAGAAAGTTGCTCTAACAATTCATAATAATTCAAGCGCTACTATCTCACTTAAGAAAAATGAAGAGGGAGAGGTAACAGCTGGTGACTTTGATGTAGGGCACGATGTTGAGATTAAAAATCCCGATCTTGTTATCGCTCATTTAAACAAGGGTGGAAAGATAGATATTGAGGCTCGTGTTGAAATGGGAAGGGGATATCAGGCAGTCCCAGTTAGAAATAAAGGCGAAGAAAAAAATACAGAATTAGGATTTATAGGAATAGATGCTTCTTTCAGTCCAATAGATAAAGTCAGTTATTTTGTTGAAAGCGCTCGTGTTGAGCAAAGAACAGACTTAGACAAACTTATCTTAGATGTAGAGACTAATGGCGTTGTTGATGCAGAAGAGGCGATAAGAGATGCAGCATTTATTTTGCGTGGACAATTATCTGTGTTTGCTAATTTAGAAAGTGAATTAAGTGAGGTAGAAGTTAAAGAAGCTCCAGTTATAGATCCAGTGTTGTTAAGACCTGTTGATGATCTAGAATTGACGGTTAGATCAGCAAATTGTCTTAAAGCTGAAAGTATTTTTTATATTGGTGACTTGGTTCAAAGAAATGAAAGTGACTTATTAAAAGCTCCTAATTTAGGAAGAAAATCTTTAAATGAAATTAAAGATATCCTTTCATCAAAAGGTTTAACACTAGGTATGGCAGTGGAAAATTGGCCAGATGCAGGTGTTGAAAAAGTATAAATTAAAAACGGTTTTGGAGTAATAACATGCGACATGGTAAGGCACATAGGAAGTTAAATAGAACGAGCAGTCATAGAAAAGCTATGTTTAAAAATATGGTTGTATCATTATTTAAACATGAGCTAATTAGAACTACTCTGCCAAAAGCAAAGGAATTAAGGAAGTACGCTGAACCAATGATTACTCTCGCAAAAGAGACTAGTGTTCACAATAAAAGATTGGCGTTCAGCCGCTTAAGAGATAGAGAGATTGTAGGGAAATTATTTAGTGAGTTAGGACCTAGGTATAGTAAAAGAGCTGGTGGGTATCTAAGAATTCTTAAATGTGGTTTTAGAAAAGGTGACAATGCACCAATGGCATACGTTGAGCTTGTGGAAAGACCAATTAAAGCAGCAGAGACTTCTGAAGATATAAAGCTTGATTCATCGAATACAACAAATCCTATTGACGTTAAACCAATTGAAGAAACTAAAAAGCCTGCTACAAAAAAAGCAGAAACTAAAAAGCCTGCTACAAAAAAAGCAGAAACTAAAAAGTCTGCCGCAAAAAAAGCATAAAGGCGGTTGTTTTATTTGTAAAAACCAGCTAAAAGCTGGTTTTTTTTTGTTCATTTTAAGTATAAGAACTTATAATAAGTAACAGTCCTTATCCCTACAAGATTATGAAAAATAATATTGAAAGAAAAGAAAGTTTAAATGATCTGATAGAGCAAATTGATGAACTATTAGAGAGTTCTGATTTTTCAGATAAATTTAATGATAATTCAAAAGATGGGAAGCATGCATTAATTAAAAACCTTGTGAGTAAAAAAAATATAAGGTCACTTGAAAGCTTACTAGATGATCTTCATCCAGCTGATATTGCAGACATTCTTGAGTCATTGCCAGTCCAAAAACGTTTAGTTTTATGGGATTTAGTTAGGAGTGAGAATGAAGGTGATATCTTAATTGAAGTATCTGATTCAGTCAGGCAAACACTTATCGCTGATATGGACAGTACAGAGTTATTAGCTGCTGCAGAGCAACTTGACACAGATGAGATTGCAGACATCGCTCCAGATTTACCTGAAGAAGTGCTTAAAGATTTATTAGAAAATTTAGACATTCAAAATAGAGAAAGACTTCAGTCAGTACTATCATACCCAGAAGACTCTGTAGGCAGCTTGATGGAATTTGAGATAACAACTATCAGAGAAGATTTAACTTTAGAAGTTGTCTTAAATTATTTAAGAAAAATTAAGAGGCTACCAAATCATACTGATAAATTATTTGTTGTCGATAAGGATGGTTTAATTTTGGGGGTTTTGCCATTGGAGAGAATAATTGTTAATCCCCCAATAACAAAAGTTAAAAATATTATGGCAAAAGAAATAGTTCTATTTAAGCCAGAAGATTTAGCTGATGAAGCTTCAAATGCTTTTGAAAGATATGATTTGGTAACGGCTCCAGTAGTTGATGAAAATAATAAATTAGTTGGAAGGTTAACTGTTGAAGCTGTCATGGATTTTATAAGACAAGAATCTGATAATGAAAAGTTTTCTATGGCAGGCCTCAGGGAAGAAGAGGATATTTTTTCTTCAATATGTAAGTCAGTTCAAAACAGATGGGCATGGTTGGCGATAAACTTATTAACTGCTTTTATTGCATCAAGAGTCATTGGCATCTTTGAAGGTTCAATAGAAAAAGTAGTTGCCTTAGCTGCACTTATGCCAATTATTGCCAGTATTGGTGGTAATTCAGGTAATCAAACAACTACGATGATTGTAAGAGCATTAGCAATAGGACAATTGACTCAATCTAGTATCAGGTCCTTATTATATAAGGAAATAAGTGTGGCCCTCTTAAATGGATTAATATGGGGCAGTGTAGTAGGATTATTTGCCTTTTATTTATACGATAATGCTGACCTAGGATTTGTGATGGCAGGTGCGATGGGTTTAAATCTTATCCTTGCAGCTATTATGGGCGTACTCATGCCAATTTTAATGCATCGTTTAGGTAAAGATCCTGCTGTTGGTTCAAGTGTCTTGATTACGGCAATGACAGACAGTGGAGGGTTCTTTATCTTCCTTGGGCTCGCGACATTGGTGTTAATATAAAAAAATTACAAAAGGTACAAAAGAATGAATCTTGAATATACACAAATGCAAACAAATTTACGGTATTTTAAAGATAATTTCACCCTCGAAACATTAGTGAGCGTTGAATTTATTTTACAGCTACTTGTAATAGCTGCAGTAATTTTTCTTGCTTTCCTAGCCGAATACTCCATTAGAAAAAAAATTAAAAATAATGCAGATGATTACAATAAGAATGATTTTAATCTGAAAGATACGTTTAAAATCGTTCGACCTATTGTAATGCTCTTAATTCTTGTAGTAGTTATGTATTTCTTCAGAGAAGGAGAATATAAATGGGGATTATTATATTTTGCTAATACTGTTTTAATAATACTTTTATTTGTCAGGCTAGCGATAATTCTTACGAGGTATATATTCAAATCGGGACCTTGGCTAAGACCTGTTGAAAATATACTAGCCGGAATTGTTATCGTAGTTTACTTGGGCTATCAGCTTGGAATTTTATCAAAACTGCAAATGTACCTTCACTCCATAGAGTTTTATATTGCAGAACAAAATATTACCCTGCTTCTTATAATTGAAAGTATTTTTGGTGTATTTATTGCGATTCTGTTTGCAATGACGATTTCAAGATTTGTTGAAAATCAAATAATGAAAGTAAAAAATGAAACACTAAGGATAAATCAAAAAATCATTTTGAGTAAAATTTTTAAAATTTTACTTTATTTTACCGGCATTATTGTAGTTCTATCCGGACTTGGAATTGATTTATCATTTTTGACAGTTTTTGGGGGTGCCTTTGGATTGGGTCTAGCTTTTGGGTTTCAAAAGATTGCTTCAAACTACGTCAGTGGATTTTTACTTCTTAGCGATGAATCTATAAGAGTGGGTGATATGCTTCAAGTTGGAAATGACCATGGAATAGTGGTGGCAATAAAATCTCGTTATACTGCATTAAGGAGGCTGGATGGTGTTGAAATTCTCATACCCAATGAACAATTATTAACTAGTGAGATCACTAATCTCACATTCTCAAATACAACTGTTAAACTACCTCTAGATATTCAAATTAGTTATGAATCTTCTATTGATAAGGCAATTGAAGTTATTCTTAAAGTCTGTTCAAAAGAGGAGAGAGTTATCGAGGAGCCCAAACCAAATGTTTATGTAAAAGAATTTGCTGATAGCGGAATTAACTTACATGTTTCATGTTACGTGATGGACCCTGAAAATGGATTTATGAGTTTGAAATCTGATATGTATAGAGCTATCTTTAAAGAATTTCAGAATAATGATATTGAAATACCATATCCACACATGACTATGATTACTCCAAAGTAAAAATTACTTAATTTTATTTTCTTTATAGATAACGTGTTTACGTATCGTAGGATCGAATTTTTTAATTTCAAATTTTTCAGTCATGGTTTTTTTATTTTTTGTGGTTGTATAAAAATGTCCAGTACCTGCTGATGAATCTAATCTTATTTTATCTCTCATAATTATCCCTTAAACTTTTTTGCCTTCTGAGCGCATTCTTTTAAGAACTTCATCAATCCCAAGTTTGTCTATAGTTCTTAAAGCTGCTCCAGATATTTTCATAGAAACCCAACGGTTCTCACTTTCAACCCAAATTTTACGATTTTGAAGATTCGGTAAAAATTTACGCCGTGTTCTATTTTTAGCATGAGAAACATTGTTTCCCGTTGTCGTTTTTTTCCCTGTTACATCACATACTCTTGCCATATCTAACCTCTATTCAAATTCGCAAAAAGAAGTTTATTATCCACAGAATTTAGCGTCATATCAAGTCTTTTTTAAGACTTTCCGGTGCTTCCGAAACCACTAGCTCCACGATTACTTTTTGGAAATTCCGAAACTAGATTAAATGTTGCCTGGAATACGGGCACAATGACTAATTGTGCAATTCTATCGAGTGAATTGATCGTAAATGCCGATGAACTTCTATTCCATGACGAAATAAATAACTCGCCTTGATAGTCCGAGTCAATTAATCCAACCAAGTTGCCCAAAACTATTCCATGCTTATGCCCGAGACCTGATCTGGGTAATATAATCGCAGCATAACCTGGGTCTTTAATGAAAACTGATATGCCTGTCGGGATCAGTTCAGTTTTACCCGGTTCAAGTTCTATAGGGCTATCAATACATGCTCGTAGGTCAAGTCCAGCAGAGCCTTCCGATGCATAAGTTGGGATATGATCTTTTATTAATGGATTAAGAATTTTAAAGTCAATTGATAGTGTCATGATCCTTTACTCTCGAGGAAAGTTTAAATATATGTTCTAAGATAATCTTACTTTGAACTTCTTTTTCAGCCTCAGGGAGATATCTATCTTCATATTGATCAATAATGACCATCTTAGCTTTTGATTTCCCCATTGTGTGTTTAATTTCATTTGCGATAATGATATCTAGATTTTTTGATATAAGTTTTTTTCTTGCATTCTCAATTAAATTTTCAGATTCAGCAGCAAATCCAACAACTAGCTTATGATCAAAATTTTTTCCTATATAACTGAGAATATCCTTAGTTTTTTTAAGTTCTAGGGAAATATTTTCGTTTTCTTTCTTTATTTTTCCTTTTATATAATTTGGTTTATAGTCAGATATCGCTGCAGCACTTATATAGATATCGTTTCTTTCTATATTAGAAGTAATGGATTTATTCATTTCATAATGATTCGTTGCTTTTATTGTTTTAATACATGGTGGAAATTCATAATTAGAGCGACCGGAAATAACAGTAACCTCTGCACCCATTGTATATGCCATTTTTGCAAGACTTAATCCCATTAGCCCAGAGCTTAAATTCGTAATAGCTCTAGCTTCATCAATTTTTTCAAGTGTGGCTCCAGATGAAATTAATATTTTTTTATTTAAAAATATTTGAGAAGTAATTATTTTTTTAATATCAAGCATCATGGATTCAAAATTTATTAGCCTTCCAAAACCAACTTCACCACACGCCTGCTCACCCGAATCTGGACCAGAAAGAATTATTCCATCGTTTTTTATTGTCTCTATATTTCTTTGTGTGGCTATATTATTAAACATTTCAACGTTCATCGCTGGGGCTACAAGAAGTGGACATGATCTGGCTAGGCAAAGATTAGTTAGAAGGTCATCTGCTAAGCCATTGGCAAGTTTAGCAATGAAGTTACCTGAGGCTGGAGCAATTAATAATAAATCTGCAGTTCTTGTGAGGTTGATATGTTCCATCCCATTGCCCTCCGTAGGTTCCCACATATTTTCTAAAACAGGATTCCCAGACAGAGCTTGAAGGGTTAATGGAGTAACAAATTGTTTAGCTGACTTTGTTAAAATAACTTGCACAAAAAAGTTATTCTTACGAAGTAACCTAATTAATTCAGCAGTTTTATAGGCAGCTATACTTCCTGTAACTCCAAGCAGTATCTTTTTTTTCAGCATAGTTAAGTTAAAATAATTTATTAGGTATGAAAGTATAACAAATATGAACCATGTTTTTGGAATCGATGGATGTAGGTATGGCTGGATAGTTTCTGAAGAGAAGCCTAGGGGTGGGATCAGTATCAAGCTGATTAAGAGCTTAAATTATTTAGAAAGTATCATAAATCAAAAATCGATAGCTGGAATTGATATTCCATTAGCAATACACGAAAAAGGATTTCGTATGGCAGATGCTGAGGCAAGAACTTTACTAAAATCGAGAGCATCTACAATATTTTCAGCTCCTGCTAAAGAAGCGTTATTTTCAAATAGCTACACTGATGCATGTGTAATTAATGAGTCAATTTGTGGGAAAAAGATTTCAAAGCAATCATGGTTTTTGTTCTCTAAAATAAAAGAAGCAAGAACAATATTTTGCAATGCGCATAAGAAACTAAAACTATATGAGGTTCATCCTGAGTTAAGTTTTATGGCGATGAATGATATGAATGTGATTGAGTTAGGAAAAAAAACCGATGATGGATTTAAAACAAGATATAAATTAGTAAAAAAGTTATTTCCAAAATTTGATTTTGAGAAAATAAGAGCAAATTTTAAGAGAGGAGATGTTGCAGATGATGATATTTTGGATGCCATTGCAGTTTTATGGTCAACCCAGAAAATAATTGCTAATATGGCTTCTTACGTTCCGAAAAAACCTGAAACTCCTTTAAGCAAGATCTACTACTAAATGAAAAATATTGGAAATAAAATTATTTGGTCACTTATATCAGTTCTTGGGGCCTTTGCATTTTCATTAATAGCGCTTCAGAGAGAAGAGTCTATTAATGCGATTTGGTTTATCACAGCTGCAATTTGTATTTATACGGTCGCTTACCGATTTTATTCTGCCTGGATTGCAACAAAGGCACTAGTAATAGATGGTTCGAGACAGACTCCCGCAGTTAAATTTAGTAATAGTCAAGATTTTGTCCCAACAAATAAATGGGTATTATTTGGAATCCATTTTGCTGCTATTGCTGGACCAGGACCCCTCGTTGGCCCAACCCTTGCAGCTCAATTTGGTTATCTTCCAGGCACAATTTGGATTTTAGTTGGGGCGGTGGTCGGTGGCGCCGTTCAAGATATGGTAATTTTATTTTTTTCAGTAAGAAGAAACGGTAAAAGTTTGGGGCAAATGGCTAAGGAAGAGTTGGGAGCGCTAGCTGGATTTGCTTCGATGATTGGTACTTTCATAATTATGATTATCCTAATTGCTGTTTTAGGTTTAGTGGTTGTAAATGCAATGAAAAATAGTCCTTGGGCAACATCAACTGTTGTTGCGACAATTCCAATAGCAATTCTTGTTGGTTTTTATATGAGATTCATTCGTCCAGGAAGAGTTCTAGAAGCAACTGCTATTGGAGTGATTTTGCTTTTAATGGCAGTTTATATGGGGAGCATCATTGATAACTCAGAATCAATGAGAAGTTATTTTGATCATAGTGGCCTTTTCTTGGCATGGGCTTTAATCATTTATGGTTTTATTGCAGCTGTTTTGCCAATATGGATGCTTCTTGCTCCAAGGGATTATTTATCAACTTTTGTAAAACTTGGCACTATTATTTTCCTAGCTATTGCTATTGCAATTATGCAGCCAGAAATAAAAATGCCTGCGGTTACTCAATTCATAGATGGATCTGGACCTATTTTTGGGGGTAGTGTATTTCCATTTGTTTTTATCACAATTGCTTGTGGCGCAATTTCTGGGTTCCATGCACTCATCTCATCTGGGACAACCCCTAAATTAATTGATAATGAAAGACACATACCTATGATTGGTTATGGTGGGATGCTCCTTGAGGCATTTGTTGCAATTATGGCAATGGTGGCAGCTTGCGTTTTAGAGCCTGGAATATATTTTGCAATTAATAGCCCTGCTGGAGTTGTTGGCACAGAGCCAAACGAAATAATCAGCAAAATCAATTCTTGGGGTTATTCGGTAACCGTTGAACAGATGGACCAATTGGCTAAGGATGTCGGTGAATCTACATTATTTGCAAGAACGGGAGGCGCCCCATCACTGGCAGTTGGAATGGCGACTATTTTTGCTAATGCCTTTGGAAAGCATCTGCTCGCTTTATGGTATCACTTTGCCATCATGTTTGAAGCTGTTTTTATATTGACTACGTTAGATTCTGGCACTAGGGTTGGAAGATTCATGTTGCAGGATATGCTCGGGAATCTCCACCCTAAGCTAGGTCAAACTTCATGGCTTCCATCAATAATCCTGACAAGTTTTATTGTGGTTTCATGTTGGGGTTATTTTTTATATATTGGTGTGATTGATCCTAACGGCGGAGTAAATATCCTGTGGCCTTTATTTGGCATTGCAAATCAAATGTTAGCGGCAATTGCTTTAAGTGTTGGGACTGCGATATTGATCAAATCAGATAAGATAAAATTTTCTTGGATTACAGCAATACCACTAGTCTGGCTTATGATAGTCACAACATCGGCCTCCTATCAGAAAATATTTAGCGAAGATATTCGCATAGGTTTTCTTTCAGCAGCTAACTCAATGTCACAAAAAATTAGTAATGGGTATATTCCTGATTATGGAATTGATGTTGCACAAAAACTTATTTTTAATTTAAAGCTTGATGCCGGCATTACTATATTTTTAGTAATTACCTTATGGATAGTCATCATTGATGTAATCAGGATTGCACTTACAACCAAGATCAAGAATCGAAAAAGAAAGCTATCAGATGTTTAGTTTAAGAAAATTATGGGTATATATAAGGACAGTCAGTGGAGATAATGACTATGAAGTTTACCTTGAAAATTTTAGTCGCTGTAATCAGCACAAAAAAGATTGTCCGGTATCTAGGGCAGAATATTTTAAATTAAAATTAGAGGGTAAATGGAATAAGATCAATCGTTGTTGCTAACGGGAGTTTCTTTAAAATACATAAACATTCCAAGAATCAGCATAGGAAGCGATAACCATTGACCCATAGAAAAACCCAAATAAAGAAGACCAAGGTGACCATCAGGCTCTCTTGTAAATTCAATCAAGAATCTAAACAATCCATAAAAAATTAAAAACAAAGCAGATACTTTTCCTACGGCCCTTTGTTTTTTTGCATAAAACCAAAGAATTAAAAAAAGGACAAGCCCCTCAAAAAAAGATTGATATAGTTGAGAAGGATGCCTGGTAATATCATCAACTGCAGGGAAAATCATTCCCCATGAGTTATCTGTTGGCCTTCCCCATAACTCTTGATTAATAAAATTACCAATCCTTCCAAAACCCAAACCTAAGGGAACCAATGGAGCAATAAAATCTGTTATGACTAACCATCGGATTTGATATTTTCTCGCTATCATTATCATCCCAATTAATACGCCTAAAAAACCACCATGAAAAGACATACCACCTTGCCAAAAAGCAAATATTTCAGCAGGATTATCTAAATAATATGCGGGCTGATAAAACAACACATAACCTAATCTTCCACCAAGTATTACACCAAGCGCTCCGTAAAAAAACATATCATCCAATATCTTTTCATCGATTAAAGACCACGTTTGATTTTTTACTTGTTTTTTACCAAAGTATATAAAAGATAAAAATCCGATGAAGTACATGAGTCCATACCAATGAAGTGCCACAGGGCCTATTGATATTGCAATGGGATCGAATTGAGGATGAGTCAGCATATAAGTGCAATTATAAGTTAAAATTGCGATGTATTTAAAAATTTAGGAATTAACAGTAATGCCAAAATATAGATCAAGAACGACGACAGAAGGAAGAGGGCAGGCAGGTGCAAGAGCACTTTGGCGTGCAACTGGTATGAAGGATGATGATTTTGTTAAGCCTATAATTGCTATCGTCAATTCATTTACTCAGTTTGTCCCAGGACACGTGCATCTCAAAGATATGGGCCAATTGGTGGCTAGAGAAATTGAAAGGCATGGAGGTGTGGCTAAGGAATTTAATACAATTGCGGTGGATGATGGAATTGCCATGGGCCATGATGGTATGCTTTATAGTCTACCGAGTAGAGAATTAATTGCAGACAGCGTTGAGTACATGGTGAACGCACATTGCGCAGATGCTATGGTCTGTATTTCAAATTGTGACAAAATCACCCCAGGTATGTTGATGGCAGCAATGCGAATTAACATCCCTGTTATTTTTGTATCTGGCGGTCCAATGGAGGCAGGGAAGGTGAATTGGGAAAGCGTAGTTACAAAAATTGATTTAGTTTCACCAATGATCGGATCGGAAGATAAATCAGTATCAGACATTCAGTTAAAAGAGCTTGAAGAGTCTGCATGTCCAACATGTGGATCTTGCTCTGGTATGTTTACAGCTAATTCTATGAACTGCTTAACTGAAGCGCTAGGCCTTAGTTTGCCTGGCAATGGAAGTACCTTAGCAACCCATGCGTCAAGAAAAAAATTATTTTTAGATGCAGGAAAAATAATAGTAGATATAACAAAAAGATATTATGAAAAAAATGAAAAGGGAGTTTTACCTCGAGAGATTGCGACAAAAGAGGGATTTGAGAATGCAATGAGTTTGGACGTAGCTATGGGGGGGTCAACAAATACGGTACTGCATTTACTTGCGGCAGCTAAAGAGGCCAACGTTGACTTTACTATGAAAGATATAGATAGGATCTCGAGAAACGTTCCTTGTTTGGCAAAGTTGGCACCTGCATCACAAAAATATCATATGGAAGATGTTCATAGAGCGGGTGGTGTTTTTGGATTACTAGGAGAGTTAAAAAGAGCAAATAAGCTTAATGAAAACGTCAATTGTGTTCATTCTTCAACACTTGGAGATGCAATAAATCAATGGGATATTGTAAGCACTAAAGACGAAGTAATTAAAAAGTTTTTCTTAGCTGCGCCGGGGGGTATTAAAACAACTCAGGCATTTAGTCAGGAAAAAATTTGGCCGTCCTTAGACTTGGATAGAGAGAATGGATGTATCAGGAATAAAAAAAATGCTTATAGCCAAGATGGTGGACTTGCAGTTCTCTATGGAAATATTGCCGAGGAGGGCTGTATTGTTAAAACAGCAGGAGTTGACGAGGAGATATTGAAATTTACTGGAAAAGTCAGACTTTTTGAGTCACAAGACGCCGCCGTTGAAGAAATCCTGGCAGATAAAATTATAGAAGGAGACGTTGTTTTGATTGTCTATGAAGGACCAAAAGGGGGACCTGGGATGCAAGAGATGCTGTACCCCACGACATATTTAAAATCAAAAGGACTAGGAAAGTCTTGTGCCTTGTTAACCGATGGAAGATTTTCTGGGGGGACTTCTGGTCTTAGCATTGGGCACGTTTCACCCGAAGCTGCAGAGGGAGGTGCAATTGCATTGGCAGAAGAAGGCGATATCATTGAAATTAATATTCCTGAGAGATCAATAAATTTAAAAATTAGTGCTGAAGAATTGCAGAAGAGAAGAGAAGTTATGAATAACAAAGAAAATGCTTGGCAACCTAAGCCGAGACAGCGTAAGGTATCAGACGCTCTTAAAGCATATGCGATGATGACAACAAGTGCATCAAATGGTGCTGTAAGAGATATCAGCCAATTAAAAAAATCATAATGAAGGTAAGTTCAAATATAAAAATTTCTAAAAATAAAGTTGGTCTAGAGTTTATAGAGATTAATAACGATAAAGCTGATGCGAGGATTGCATTGCAAGGAGCACATGTTGATTGGTGGAAGCCAAAGTCAATAAAAGATGATGTCCTCTGGCTATCCTCAAATGCACGTTATGAAAAAGGAAGGTCAATCAGAGGTGGAGTCCCGATCTGCTGGCCTTGGTTTGGTGAGCATCCAACTGATAATAGTTTTTGCTTACATGGATTCGCGAGAGTTATCCCCTGGGAATTGATTGAATCAAGTGATCTAAAAAACGGTGCAACAAAAATTGTTCTTAAGATGATTCCAACAGAAGCTGTCAAGAGGCAACTTACATATAATTTTGAGCTTATCATGAGTGTTGTTGTCGGTGAAACTCTTAGCCTTAACTTAAAAACCACTAATTTATCTGATAGTCCTTTTACGATAAGTGAGGGGTTTCATACCTACTTTTATGTGTCTGATATTGATAATGTCAAAGTTACAGGTCTAGAAAATGCATTATTTACTGATAAGAATAATAATTTTAAAAAAGGAATCGAGAGGGATTCAATATCCTTCAAGTCACCCATAGATAAAGTTTATTTAAATTCAAGTAATGATTGTTACTTAGAGGATAAAAAATTAAAAAGAATTATTAATATCAAAAAGTCAAATAGCGATTCATTGGTTGTTTGGAATCCAGGCAGCGAAAGAGCAATTGAGATGAGTGATATGGGCAAGAAAGACGAATGGAGGAGGATGGTTTGTATAGAAACTGCAAATACCCTTGAAGACTCAGTCGTAATATACCCAAAACTTTCGCATAGTATTTCAACTGAGTATTCTGTCCAAGAATATTAAATAATCTAAAGCTTAATTTTTATAAGGCTATTTAAGTTTGCTATGCCTTATTGAATAACAGAAATAAAATATTATCCCTAGAAAAAGCCATATTAGAAACCTAATCCAAGTATCTGTTGGAAGAAAAAACATTAATGAACTGCAGCATAAAATGCCCAATATTGGAATTAATGGATGCCATCTATTTTTAAAGGTATTAATTTTATGTCTTGATCGTAATGCAATTACTCCGAAGCAGACAATTATAAATGCTGAAAGTGTTCCAATATTAACAATTTCAGCGAGTTTACCTAGTGAAACAAATCCCGCAATAGTTGATATGATAATTCCAGTTGTAAGAATTACTTTAACGGGTACTTTTGTCTTTTTGTTCACACTACTTAAATATTCTGGAAGTAAACCATCGCGACTCATTGAAAAAATGACTCTTGTTAATGCATAAAATAAAACAAGCATTACAGTCGCTAAACCAAAGATAGCTCCAGTAGCTACCAAGGCAGATGACCAAGAGTATCCTAATTGCGATAAGGCAAATGTGACAGGATCAGATACATTTAACTCCTCATAATAAATTACTCCAGTAAGGAGTGCTGATACGATAACGTAAAAAATCGTACAAATTATTAACGAGTACAAGATACCTTTTGGTAAATCTTTTTGAGGATTAATCGCTTCTTCTGCAGCAGTGGAAACTGCGTCGAAACCCACGTAAGCAAAGAAGACAATAGAGGCTCCAGCAAAAATTCCTATCGTTTCACCATCTGGCAGTCTATCAAACCATCCAAAAGGAATGAATGGCGTCCAATTATTTGGATTAATGTTAAATAGAGCAATAAAAATAAATATCAAAATTGCGCTAATCTTGATAAATACCATGATCGTATTTAATTTTACACTCTCTTTGACTCCAGCGATAAGAAGCATCATGATTAAAATAATTATAATAGACGCAGGAAGGTTAATTATTCCACCAGCACTTGGAGGATTAATTAAGTATTCAGGGAGACCAATATTTATAGCAACTAGTGCGTTATTAAAATAACCTGACCAACCACTTGCCACAGCTGCAATTGCAACGCCATACTCTAATAAGAGTATCCAGCCAATAATCCATGCAAAAAGCTCACCAAATGCTACGTAGGAGTAACCATAAGCACTTCCACAACCTCCAATAGATGAGGATAGTTCAGCATAAGATAACGCAGCAAATGCACATGCGGTTCCTGCAATTATAAAAGAAATAATAATTGCCGGTCCTGAGTGAGTAGCAGCAACAATTCCTGTTAAAACAAAGATACCTGTGCCAATGATGCAACCCACACCAAGCAATGTTAAATCGAAAGCACTAAGGCAACGTTTTAATTGAGTATTTGTATTTTCCGTTATACCTTTTTTTCTAAATAATTGCTCTAGCATTAGAATTCTATATCCAGTCTTTAGCAATTAAAAATTTAGAATATAATTCTTCTTCCTTACTACCTTTTTCAGGTGTGTAATCATATTCCCACTTAACTGATGGCGGCATAGACATTAAGATTGACTCAACACGGCCTTTTGATTGAATGCCAAATAGTGTTCCTCTATCTTGCAAGAGGTTAAATTCAACATAACGTCCCCTGCGGTATTGTTGAAAATCTTTTTCCTTATTTGTAAATTTGTGATCTCTTCTTTTTTGAAGTATAGGTAGATATGCTTTTAAAAACGTATTTCCTACCTCTTTTGTGAAATCAAAAGAAAAGTTAAAATCTTGCATATTAAAATCATCAAAAAAAATGCCACCTATCCCTCGAGGTTCATTACGATGATTTAGAAAAAAATAGTTATCACAGTTTTTTTTGAACTCGGGATAAAGTTTTTTGCCAAATGGGTTAAGTGCTGTTTTAATTGTTTTATGGAAATGCACTGCATCCTCATCAAAGCCATAATAAGGCGTTAAATCCATTCCTCCGCCAAACCACCAAGTTTGCTTATTATTTTTTTCTGCAACAAAAAATCTTACATTCATGTGAACAGTAGGAATAAAGGGGTTCTTGGGATGAAAGACCAAAGAGACTCCCGTAGCTTCCCATTTACTATCAGCAATCTCAGGATGGGCGTCGGTTGCTGATTTAGGAAGTTGCGAGCCAATAACATTTGAAAACCCGATACCAGCTCTTTCAAAAATATTTCCATTTTCTAAAATACATGTTGTGCCACCACCACCTTCAGACCTTTGCCAGGAATCAACTAAAAAATTTTTGCCATCAACGATTTCAACTGCATTCAAGATATCTGTTTGTAATTTTATAAAGTAATCCTTAACAACTTCATTATTTATTTTATTTTCAGTCATTTTCTTATTATAGCTTTTGTTTCAAAATCTTGTATTTGGCTAGGTTTTTTATTTCCCCCTATTCTTCCTTTAACAATATGGACACTCTGCCCATAATGACGGCATGCTTCTCTGTAATTTTTAATAGGACGCTGTTTTGTTTTGTTTGCGCTTGTTGAAGTAATAGCCATACGAATTGAAGAGAGTAAATCTTGACAGATATTAAAATCAGGAATTCTTATAGCTACTTTATCATTACTTTTTAGCCATGATGGACATTTAGGATTTGCTCTTATTAACCATGTTTGAGGGCCAGGCCATTTGGTATATAGCATTTGAATTTGTTTTTTATTAAATTCCTTAACAATTCTTTTAATTTGTTTAAGGTCTGTAGTAATTAAAATAAAATTTCTATTTGAAGGCCTTTTTTTTAGAGTATTTAATTTTTTTATCCCTCTAAAACTTTGTGGGTCACATCCTAGACCAAAACATGACTCTGTAGGGTAGGCAACCACGCCTCCATTAGCAATAAATCGTTTGAGTCTTAAATTTCTCATAACCTTAATTTAATGCTTTTTTTCCAATATCTGTTCGAAATTGTGCTCCATCTAATTCAACCTTTCTCAAGATGTCGTAAGCTTTATTTTTTGCAATTTCAAGTGTTTTTCCCTTTGCAGTTATTCCTAAAACACGTCCACCAGATGACATGAGTTTATTACTTTTTAAACTGGTGCCAGCATGAAATATAAAGGTATCTTCATCTTGTATTTCTGGCAAATTGATCTCATCTCCTAGAATTGGTTTGGTGGGATAGTCTTTTGTGGCCATCACGATTGTAATCGCATGTTCATTATCCCAATTAATTTCAACCCCTTCTAATTCTTGCTTAGCAGCCTTGAACAATACTGTAAATAAATCACCTTGCATTCTGAATAAGAGAGGTTGGGTTTCTGGGTCACCCATACGGCAATTAAATTCAAGTGTCTTGATATTCTTATAAGGGTCAACAATTATTCCTGCGTATAAAAATCCTGAAAATTCAATTCCTTCTTGTTTCATACCTTCAATTGTAGGAATAATAACCTGATCCATTATTTTTTTATTTACCTCATCTGTTACTAGGGGAGCGGGGGAGTATGCTCCCATCCCTCCTGTGTTTGGGCCAGCATCATTATCTAGTAAACGTTTATGATCTTGACTTGAGTCAAGAGGTAGAATAGTTGAACCATCGCAAATTACGATAAAGCTAGCCTCTTCTCCCTCTAAAAATTCCTCAATGATAATTTTTGTTCCAGCACTACCATAAATTTTTTCACTAAGCATTGAGTCTACAGCTTCATGTGCTTCCTCGTCCGTCATTGCAACGACCACACCTTTTCCTGATGCAAGTCCATCCGCTTTAATTACGATGGGGGCAGGATTATTTTGTAGGTAATCATGTGCAGAGTTTGTATCTTTAAAAGTAGCAAATTTTGCTGTTGGTATGTTGTGACGCGCCATAAAAATTTTTGAGAATTCCTTGGAGCTTTCAAGTTGCGCTGCAGCTTTTGTCGGACCAAAAATAGTTAAATTATTTTTTCTAAATGCATCAACTATCCCAATGGCAAGAGGCGCTTCTGGGCCAACAACAGTTAAATCAATTTTTTGTTTAATTGAAAAAATTATAAGCTCTTGAATATCAGTTATATTAATATTCTCTGTATTGTTATCAAGAGCAGTGCCTCCGTTACCTGGCGCTACATATATTTTTTTTACTACGGGGCTTTGAGAAATTTTCCAGGCTAGGGCGTGTTCTCTCCCACCACTACCTATAATAAGCACCTTCATTATTTAGTGTTTAAAGTGTCGAACGTTTGTAAATAACATGACAATGCCATGTTCGTTGGCTGCATCTATTACTTCCTCATCCTTGATGCTTCCTCCAGGTTGGATGATGCATTTAGCACCATGTCTTGCAATTACATCAATGCCATCTCTAAAAGGAAAAAAAGCATCTGAAGCAACAACTGATTGCGTTAAATCAACATTCGCATTTTCAGCTTTAAGGGAAGCAATTTTCGTGCTATCTACCCTACTCATTTGCCCAGCACCGATTCCTAATGTTTGTTTATTTTTACAGAAAACAATGGCATTTGATTTGACATATTGCGAGACAATCCATGCAAATTTCATATCATCGAATTGCTCTTTTGTAGGCTTAAGATGAGTAACGATCCTACAATTATTAATATCCAAAGTATGTATGTCTGGTGTTTGAATTAACCACCCACCCCCTATTTTCTTAAAATCAAATTCTATATTGTTATTTTCAATTTTTATTTTCAATAATCTAACGTTAGGTTTATTTTTAAAAACTTTTATTGCACCCTCTGAAAAATCTGCGGCTATGATTACTTCAGCAAATTGATTAGTTATGAAAGATGCTGTTTCTTCATCTAAGCCTTTATTGAATGCAATGATTCCTCCAAAAGCTGAATTAGGATCTGTTTTAAACGCAGCCTCATAGGATTCCTTTAAGGTAGCTGAAGATGCAACACCGCAAGGATTAGCATGTTTAACTATCACACAACTTGGATGAGAAAACTTCTTGACACATTCCCAAGCAGTGTCTGAGTCATTAAGATTATTAAATGATAATTCTTTACCTTGAATTTGCTCAAAGCTAGATAAAGAGCCTATATCTTCGATAGTGTCTTTGTAAAAGGCTGCTTCTTGATGAGGATTTTCTCCATAGCGTAAATCCATCACTTTATAAATAGTTTTCGTTAATTGATCAGGAAACTGATTTTGATTATCAGATGATAAATAATTACTAATTGCTGAATCATAAGCCGATGATCTTCCAAAAGCTTTTTTTGCTAATGAAAAACTAAAATCCAAACTAATTGAACCTTGATTTTTATTAATTTCATTAGCGAATGATTGATAGTCATTTGAATTTGTCAAAACAGCAACATGTTGATAATTTTTTGCAGCAGATCTAATCATAGCAGGCCCACCGATATCAATGTTTTCTATTGCAAGCTCTATTGAGCAACCTTCTTGTTTAACGGTTTCTTCAAATGGATATAGATTAACTACTACAAGATCAATTGGATCTATCCCATGATTTTTCATTGTTTCGTTATGCTCAGGATTATCCCTTCTACCTAAAATACCTCCATGAATTTTTGGATGAAGAGTTTTAACTCTTCCATCAAGCATTTCTGGAAATTTTGTGTAATCACTAACATCAGTGACTTTAATCTTATTTTCTTTTAGAAGTTTTGCTGTCCCACCTGTTGATAAAATTTCAACATCAAATGATTTTAAACATTTCGCTAACTCCAAAACATTAGATTTATCAGAGACACTGATTAAAGCTTTTTTAATTTTTATCATCTTAATTATCGAGATTGTACTGTTTAAGTTTTTTTCTTAGTGTATTTCGATTAAGGCCCAACATTTTTGCTGCTTTACTCTGATTGCCTTCAGTTTTATTCATGATGTATAAGAGAAGCGGTTTTTCTATAGTATTAATAACCATTTCATAAATAGCACTAGCTTGGTCTCCATCTAAATCATTAAAATATTGATCAAGAAGTGTATCAATATTATCTGGTAAATTTTGTTTCATTATCTTACAACCAGTTCTTTATCAATGGTGTGATCTTCATAAGCAATATATTTATTTTTTTTACTTAAGTCTTCAAAGAATAAATGAATATAGTCCATTTGCTCATTATTATCTTCAATTTGGTTCATAGCTGCACGAAAATAGGCTGAATTCTTCAATCCCTTTGTATACCATGATATATGCTTTCTAGCGATTCTTAGGCCTTTATTGTCTCCGTAGAATTTGTAAAGGTCTTTAACATGCTCTATGGTAGTCTCATGGATTTCGTCATTTGTGGGTCTTGTTAAGTATGTACCAGTTTTTAAATAATGTTCAATTTCTCTAAATATCCATGGCCTTCCTTGAGCTGCTCGACCAATCATTACAGCATCAGCTCCTGTATATTCTAAAACAAATTTAGCCTTCTCGGGTGTGGTGATATCACCATTTGCAATTAAAGGTATTTTGATTTTCTCTTTAACTGAGGCAATAGTGTCATATTCAGCATCCCCCATATAAAGACAGGCTCTTGTTCTTCCATGCATGGTTAATGCTTGGATGCCAGCATCCTCTGCAATTTTTGCAATAGTCACAGCATTGCGATTATCTTTATCCCACCCCGTTCTAATTTTTAGTGTGACAGGAATATCAACTGCACTCACTACTGATTCTAGTATTTTCCTTACTAATTTTTCCTCTTTAAGTAATGCAGATCCAGCCATTACATTACATATTTTCTTTGCAGGACAGCCCATATTGATATCAATAATCTGAGCCCCTCGGTTCATATTGTATTGTGCTGCTTTTGCCATCATGTCAGGATCCGCCCCTGCAATTTGAACTGATATAGGCGCAACTTCCCCATCATGGTTTGCTCTTCTTAGCGTTTTTTCACTTCCATAAAGAAGGGAGTTAGAAGTCACCATCTCACTTACTGCCAAACCTGCACCGAATTTTTTACAAAGTACTCGAAATGGCCTATCTGTCACTCCAGCCATTGGAGCTAAAATAATATTATTTTTAAGTTTATGTTTGCCAATAATCATATCAATGAGTCATTGTAATAATCATAGATATTATTTTCAAGACTAAAGATTCCGCCAAGAAATTTTCATTTGCTCTAGATTATCTTTGATAAAGTTCAAAGCATCTATTACGTTACCTTCTTTCCCTTTAACTCCGAGCTCAAGCATTTTTTTTGGGTGCATTTTTGGCAGGCTGTATATTTTAATACTTTGAAATTTTGATTGAGTAAGTTCCATTAAGTCAATCAAACTACTTTCACTTACGTTATCTAACCAAATTGAATAATCTTCATATTTTTTTGATCCCTCTATTTTTAGGAGATTATTATCAATCACCCAATCAATCATGGGCCATGCCATTTCAGGAAAACCAGGCATGAAGAAATGTTGATTTATAAAAAAACCAGGGATATTATTGATAGAGTTTGGAATAAGAGATGATTCCTCTGGTAGGTCTGCCATTAGAATTCTCTTAGGGTATGCACCTTCGCCAAATTGTTTTTCAATTAAAACTATTGCTTCTGGATGGCGGGATAATAATTTTTGATGAGCTTGAGCAGCAGCACTTCGCGTACAATCGTCAGGCGTAGCACCAATCCCACCGAAACAAAAAACAATCACATCTTTCTTCTGTTCTAATGTTTTTTTAATCTCTTTAGTATTATCAGCGATGTAATCCGCTCTTGATATTTGCAAATTGTGTTTTTTTAATGTTTCAATTAGATATATTAAATGCTTGTCTTTTCTTTTGCCAGATAGAATTTCATCGCCAATTATCAATGCATGAATTTCTTTTTTTTTGTTTTCAGCCATTTTTATTTTTTCTAAAATTACTTAATGTGCTTTTTCCCAATTTTCTCCAGCTTTAATTTCTACAATTAAGGGGATGTCGAGTTTGGCAACATTTTGCATTATTTGAGGAATTTCTTTTGTAAATTTATCTACTTCTTTGTTCGGTACTTCAAAAACAAGTTCATCATGAACTTGCATGATTACTTGTCCTTTTAAATCACTATTATCATCAATCCACTGCTGAACCTGTATCATTGCAAGTTTGATTAAATCGGCAGCGGTGCCTTGCATTGGTGCATTGATGGCAGCTCTTTCTGCTCCTGCTTTTCTAAGGCCGTTGGATGAGCTTATTTCAGGAAGCCATAGACGCCTACCAAAAAAAGTTTCTACATACCCGTGCTCTCGAGCGAATTGTTTAGATTCTTCCATATATTGAAGAACAGTTGGGTATTTATTAAAGTATTCTTGAATATAATTTTGAGCATCACTTCTAGTGATGTCTAAAGTTTTTGCTAAACCAAAGGCTCCCATTCCATAAATTAAACCAAAGTTAATTATCTTTGCATATCTTCTTTGTTCAGATGTGATTTTTTTAATATTTATATTAAATATTTCGGATGCAGTAATTGTATGAATGTCCTTATTATTTTTAAACGCCTCAATAAGGTCCAAGTCTTTTGAAAGATGCGCTAAAATTCTTAATTCGATTTGAGAATAATCTGCCGATATTATTGAAAAATTGGGTTTGGCAATGAAGGCCTCTCTAATCTTTCTTCCCTCAGAACTTTTAATGGGAATATTTTGTAGGTTTGGGTCAGAACTTGCTAATCTCCCAGTGACGGCAACAGCCTGGTTATAACTAGTATGAATCCTACCGGTAGATTGATTTATCATTAGTGGAAGCTTGTCAGTATAAGTAGATTTTAGCTTCGCAAGAGTACGATATTCTAAAAGAATTTTAGGTAAAGGATAATCTTTGGAAAGCTCTTGCAGAACTTCTTCTGAGGTTGATGGTGTTCCTGTAGGGGTTTTTTTTAATGGTTTTATCTCTAATTTTTCAAATAAAATTTCACGCAACTGTTTTGGTGAAGCTAAATTAAAAGGTTGACCTGCAAGTTCATAAGCCTTACTTTCTATTTTGATTAATTCCTCTCCAATTTTTTGACTTTGTTGGCCTAGTAAATGCTCATCAATTAGCACTCCATTTCTTTCAATTTCAATTAACGCCTTCATACTTGGAATTTCAAATTTTTGATAGACTTCTAATAATCTTTTTTCTTTTTTTAATTGATTTTTGAGGACATGATAAAGCTGAAAGGTAACATCGGCATCTTCAGCTGCATATTCTAGTGCATCATTGATATTAATTTGATCAAATGTAAGTTGCTTAATCCCTTTACCAACTAACGATTCATAAGTTATACAGTCATGACCTAAATATTTTTGACTCAGCTTATTCATTCCGTGACTTTGATTGCTATTAATCACATAGCTCATGAGCATGGTGTCTTCATTGATTCCATGCATTTTTATCCCTAAATTTAAAAAAATATGCGCATCATATTTTATATTTTGACCTATTTTAATAATTGCAGTATCTTCTAGGATTGGCTTTAGTAATTGGACAAGGTCATCCTCATTAATCTGTTCATCTTCAGTCGCCCCCATATGATTTACTGGAATATAAACCGCCTCACCTTTTTTCAAACTCATGGAAATCCCAACTAGTTTTGCATTCATGACATTAAGTGATGTAGTTTCTGTATCAATTGCAATTAATTTTATTTTTTTTATTTCTTCAATCAATACTTCTAATTGAGATGTAGTTTGAATTAAAGTATATTTTTTTTTGTTATCAAATTCCGCGTAATCATTTTTGTTTGTTTCATCCGTGGGCGCATTTGTTTTTTTGTCATCTAAATTTTTAAGCCAACTAGAAAAATTAAACTCTTGATACATTTTTTTTAATGCACTCTTATCTTCAGGTGTTTTTTTAAACTGATCCCATGACACATTGATATCTAACTCAGACCTTATAGAAATAAGGTCTTTTGCAATAGGCAACCATTTAAGAGAATTCTTGAGATTTACCCCTACAGCTCCAGCAATTTGATCAGCATTTTTAATAATATTATCTAGCGAATTAAATTCATTAAGCCATTTTAGTGCTGTTTTTGGACCCACTTTATCTACGCCAGGAATGTTATCTGCCTTGTCCCCAATGATAGTTAGATAATCAATAATAAGACTTGGCGAAACGCCAAATTTAGCTTTAACTCCGTCGTTATCTAAGTGCTCATTAGTCATTGTATTGACGAGTGAGGTATTTTTATTGACTAGCTGCGCTAAGTCTTTATCACCTGTTGATATAGTGACTGAAATATTTTCTTTATTTGCTTTCTTAGCTAGTGTGCCAATAACGTCATCCGCCTCCACTCCCTTTTTTATAAGAATTGGCCAGCCCATTGCATTAATAGCCCTATGGAGCGGTTCAATCTGTATCGATAAATCATCAGGCATTTTTGGTCGATTAGCTTTGTAGTCTTCAAAAATATCATTTCGAAAAGTTTTTCCCTTAGCATCAAATACACAAACGCTGTAAGTGCTCTCATATTTTCTATGGGTATTTTGTAGCATATTCAATACCCCATAGATTACTCCGGTAGGAAATCCCTCTTTATTCCTAAAGTCGGGCATAGCATGAAATGCTCGATATAAATATGAGGACCCATCAATTAGGAGCAATGTTTTCATAGCTTTTTAAATTTTTCTTAATATTTTTACATTATACCTTTGTATACGAACCTTTTTTTGGATAAAAAAACTACTGTTAGCTAACTGATTTTGATAGACTTATAAAATGAACAAAATTTTTACTTCATTAGTTTTAATGCTTGGTTATATTTTCTTTTCGGCTACTGCATATGCTGAAAAAACTGAAGTGTTAGAGGAAGTGCCATCCCCCCCAAATACTTTAGATTCAGGATACGAATATGAACCTGAAATTACAATTCGAAAAGAGGGTACAAAAAGAATTGAAGAACATAGGGTTAATGGTAATTTATATTATATTAAAGTCACTCCAGAAGGATTTCCACCATATTACCTAGTGAGAGAGACAGAGGGGGGCGATTGGATTCGTCAAGATGATTTAAAGCCTTTAGTTGTTCCTCAGTGGGTTATTTATAGTTGGTAGTTTTTTAGCTTACTTCATAGAATCAAATAAAAAAATACTCAATGGCTGTTTATACATCAATAACAAAAGAGGAATTGAAAGCATTTTTAAGTGATTTTGATGTTGGCGCGTTGCAAAGTTTTGATGGAATATCTTCGGGAGTTACTAATACGAATTATCTGGTAACAACTAGTTTAAATAAATATATATTAACGGTATTTGAACATCATTCCATGGATGAACTCCCCTTTTTTATTAATTTAATGATATTTCTATCAGGCCATAATATAGATTGTCCCAACCCTATTCTAAATAATAAAAAAAAATCTATTAACTTACTCAAGAGTAAGCCTGCGTTATTAGTTTCTTTTTTAAATGGCTCAGAAGTTAAAGAAATAAATGAATTACATTGTTTTGCTGTTGGAAAAGCTCTTGCAAAAATGCATAACATCACAAAATCCTTTTCAGAAAAAAGAAAAAATGATAGAGGCTTAGAGTGGATTGAAGAGAAATATTTTGCTATAAAATCAAAATTAACATCAATAGAAAAAAATATGATTGAGTTAGAAATTGATTTTTTAAATCATCATCATGTTGGTGATTTGCCCAAAAGTATAATTCATGGGGACTTATTCAGAGATAATGTGTTATTTTTAGATGAAAGAAGACCAAGTTTTATAGACTTTTATTATGCTTGTGATGAAGTGCTAGTTTTTGATATCGCCATTGCGATGAATGACTGGTGTATTGACGAAGATGGAGCAATTGAAAAAAATAAATCAACACTGTTCATTGAAGGATATGAGTCTGAAAGGGCTCTTGATAAAGAAGAGAAAGTATATATGCCCATAGCGCTTAGGTGGGCTGCACTTAGATTTTATATTTCTAGGCTTGAGCACATTCATAGCAGCCCTAGTGCTGAAATTCTAGCGATAAAGAACCCTGACCAATTTAAAAATATATTAATCGATAGACAAGTTACGGAGTACAGTTTTTGAAAAGCAAACTTAACAAGGCACATCATTGGGTCACTCAGAGTATATTATTAACTAAGTTAAATTTCAAAGTGACTTTACTTCTAGGTTGTGCTTATATATTTACTTACCTCCTTGTTCCAAGAATTCCGAGTCTAAGTTTTATTAATCCATTTTTAATTATAGCTTGGCCTATTTCAACGATGATTTTTATAAACTTCTTTAGATTGACTCAAGATAAAAAAGAAACGGATTTTAAAGCTTTGGTAAAGATTGATAAAGAAAGTATAAGGGGGCTTATTTATCTTGGAGTAATTTGTTTATTTTATTCATTATTAATCTCTTTGATTCTGAGCTCAGACATAAAAAATATTTTAGCTGCTGCAAGTGAACCTGAGATAAGTGAAGACATGACTAATAACGTATTCAGCATTGTTATAAAGTTTATGGTTTTGGCTATACCCGTTCTTATGGCAACCTGGTTTTCACCAATCTTAATTGCCTACCATAATTTTGGGTTGATAAAAGCTATTAAATCAAGCTTTGCGGGTGTATTGCTTTCAATTATTCCTATTACGCTTTCTTGGTTGATTTTATTGGGAGGCTTTATCTCGCTAATTTTTTTAATGATAATGGTTTTTACAATACTTGGGTCAAGTGAGAATGTTCTAGTGTCTTACGTCCTGATATTCTTATGCATGATTGTCTTAGCAGCTTATATTTCAACATTATTTTCTTTTCAATATACAACCTATAAAGATATTTATAAATCAATAATTAAATAGTTACACTTTGGTGAGTTTTGCATACTCCATTGCTAACATTTTAATTCCATGATTTTGAAATTTGATTTCAATTCGTAGATCATTTTCATTGCCTTCGTAGCCGATGACCGTTCCACCTCCAAATTTATCGTGCTTGACCATAGAGCCGATTTTAATTTCATATTGGTTAGTCGAGGTTTGTTTACTCGATATTTTGAATAAGCTTGATGAATTAGTACGATATGAGGCTTTAATAGGATTAATATTGTTAATTGGTACATTTATTTTTTTTATTAATGATTCTGGTATTTCATCTAGAAATCTTGAAGGTAGATTGTAGGTTGGTTGTCCATAGGTCATGCGAGATTGAGACAAGGTAAGATATAGTTTATTTTTTGCTCTGGTAATGGCGACGTACATCAATCTTCGCTCTTCTTCTAATCCATTATTTTCATTTAAACTTCTCTCATGTGGGCAGAGCCCATCTTCTAAACCGGTTATAAATACCGTATCAAACTCAAGACCTTTGGAGGAATGAATGGTCATGAGTTGTAAGGCATCTTCACTTGCAGCCGCTTGTAATTCACCACTTTCAAGCGAGGTAAAATCTAGGAATTCAGCTAAAGCCAGTGATTGTTTTTTGTTTTCCTCCTTCTCTGAGATTTCATCTCTATCTTCGTTGAGAAAAGATTTCGCAGCAGAAACAAGTTCATTTAGATTTTCTACACGTGAGCTACCATCTTTATCTTTGAGGTAATGATCTTTCAGACCGGAATGCGAGTTAATTATATCAATTGACTCATCAATATTTGTTCCATGAACTTGATCTTCAATACTTTGAATCAATTGAATAAATGCAGATACTTTTAGGTTCTTACTTTCCGAAATAAAAATTTTCGTACCTTCCCACAAAGAGCAATCATTCTTTTTTGCATGGTCTTGTATTTGTTCAACAGCTCGTGCGCCGATTCCTCGCGTTGGAAAATTTACAATTCTTATGAAGGCATTATCATCCCTCTTGTTATTTATAAGTCTAAGGTATGCAAGAGAACTTTTTATTTCAGCTCTTTCAAAGAATCTTAAACCTCCATAAACTCTGTAAGGGATATTGTTGGAGACCATGGCCATTTCAATAACTCTTGATTGTGCATTATTCCTGTAAAGAATCGCAATCTGATTATAATCAATACCTGCACGGTGACACATTTTAATCTCATCTAAAATATAAGCTGTTTCTGATCGATCATCTAACGCTGTATATTGTTTAATTAAATCTCCATCACCTGAGGCAGTCCATAAATTTTTACCTAACCTATCATTATTATTTTCAATAATTGAGTTGGCTGCATTAAGTATATTATTTTTAGATCGATAATTTTGTTCCAGTTTAATCACATTTTTGATATTAAAGTCTTTCTGAAGGTCTTTCATATTTCCAGGTCTTGCTCCTCTAAACCCATAAATTGATTGATCATCGTCTCCCACGGCAAAAATAAAACTCTCAGGAGAGGTAAGCATCTTCAGCCATTGATACTGCAAACGACTAGTATCTTGGAACTCATCCACAAGGATATGCTTAAAAATTTCTTGATAGTGATTGCGGATAGTAGAATTTTTTTGGAATAACTCAAGGCAACGTAACATAAGTTCTGCAAAATCAACTACACCTTCTTTCTGGCATTGATCATCGTAGGCTGCATAAATAGAATTGAGTTTTTTAGACACATCATCGTAGGCTTTAAACTGTTGGGATCGAATACCTTCCTCTTTATTGTTATTAATAAAGTACATCGCCTCTTTTGAGGAAATCAAGTCTTCATCAATAGCCATAGTTTTCATTACTCTTTTAATCGCTGACTTTTGATCTGCACTATCAAGGATTTGGAAGGTTTCAGGTAAATTCGCATCT
>JACKZZ010004822.1_pt1 | contig 33902 bp, 35 predicted proteins | sample 8027871 | NCBI WGS metagenome assembly JACKZZ01 (sample SAMN15724774, study PRJNA655200) | protist metagenome | isolation source: fluorescence activated cell sorting (FACS) single amplified genomes of... | place: USA: West Boothbay Harbor, Gulf of Maine | collected 2000-07-19
AACGTCTTCATAAAAATTTATTTTATCACTATCTAAAATTTCAAATTTTCCTTTTAAAGGAGACTGACTTCCGTATAACTCTAATCTTTCATTTACGGGTAAAGTTTCAATATAATCTAATACTTCTTCTCTACTAACATTTTCAAAATCTTTTTTTGTAGGTTGAGATAAATCTTTTTTTAGTTTTGATTTAGGAAGTTTTTTACTAACAGCCTTACTTATAGCTGAAGCAATTCCTCCAAATACGTATTGTTCTCTATCGTCTTGTAACAATCCTTTTTTCATTATTGTTTCGCCTTACCTACGTTTAATGCACACCAGTCTAAAATTTTATAAGCTTTACCTACCCATGCATCATCCTTTGGTGTAGGAGTAAGAGAACAAATTAAAGATGCTCCCATTACTATAGATGGTATTACTGCTATCCATTCGTTTATTGATTGTATAAAATTTAACATATTAGTCTTCCTCTTTTCTGTTAATTGCTTCTCTAACCTGCTTGTCCAGTTGCTCCAACCGTACCAGAGAACTCACTCTCCCCTGCAACCGGTACATTTCCTGTTCCGATGTTGCCACCGCCAGTGCCTGTAGCTCCAAGTTCTTGAGGTTGTTGAGGTACTCCTTGAGGTCCTCCCATTGGGGGCTGTTCACCACCGGGTGGAATATTACAAAACGATGACGAAAGATACGGAATGAAAGATGGTGGTCCGGGTATAGAAGCTCTTAGAAAAGAAGCACCAGAAGTTGTTGAACGTATGGGTTATGAAGAAGGTGGAGAAATAGATAACCAAATGTTAATGGTTATGTCACCGCCAATGGAATCTGATGATGACATGGAAGATAACTACACAAGATTTATAATGGAAGAAGCATTAAGTGAAGAAGAAGAAGATATGCTAACTTCCAAACTAGAACAAGATGAGGAACTATCTATGTTATTTGATAAGATAATAGATGTTGCTCAAGAATTTGCTGGGTCTGGTCCTGTTGAAGGTCCGGGTTCAGGAGTCTCTGACAGTATACCCGCAAGGTTATCTGATGGAGAATTTGTCTTTACTGCAAAAGCTGTAGAAGAAATCGGAGAAGACGCTTTAATGTCTATGATGAAAGAAGCTGAAGCTGCTGCAGATAAAAGACAAGGTTTTGCCGAAGGCGAATTAGTTGAAGAAGAGACTGTTACTATGCCTGTTGAAAGACAGCCTGTAGAACAAAACATTAGAGTAACTAAAGAAACAGTTGGACCTCAAGCAGGAATGCTAGAGCAAGACGACTTAGTTGATTCTGAAGTTAAAAAGTCTATGTTCAGACAAAATCGTTTTTTATAAACAAAACCAACTAACGATAAAGCCACCCTATTAGCGTAGGCACTTTATCATTTTAATAACCGAAAGGCTACCTTTACAAACAAGCCCTCTAGTCGACATAGAGCTACCTTGTGAAACAAGCCCTGAGTAGGAGAAAAGAAAATGACTAATACAGTCCAACAGGAAGAACAAGCGAATCCTTATAACGCAAAGAAAGATTACCACGTAGAAGATAAACCTTTTACCCCTGCTAATCAATTATATTTTGAAGAGCCTTCTGAAAAGAATAAACTCTTTGATAGTGATGACATTACTGAAGTTAAGTCTACAGATAATGTTAAAACAGAAAATCTGGATACTCCTTATAAGAAACCAGATTATAAAAAAAGATATGATGATTTAAAAAAGCATTACGATAGTAAGCTTAACGAGTTTAAATCTAGAGAACAAGAGTTAATTGAAGAGGCTACTAGTAATAGAACCGAATACAAAGCTCCTAAATCTCCAGAAGAACTAGAAGAGTTTAAAAATAACTATCCTGATGTTTACGAAGTCGTAGAAACTGTTGCTCATATGCAATCGGAGACTAAAGCAAAAGTTCTAGAAGAACGCCTTAGTAAACTCCAAGAACGTGAAAACAACTTAGTACGACAGAGTGCAGAGAAAAGATTAATGGAAAAACACCCTGATTTTGAAGATATCAGAAACAGTGACGATTTTCATACATGGGCAAAAGAACAGCCTAAGTCTATCCAAGACTGGATATACTCAAACGCTGACGATGCTGACCTAGCTTCACGTGCATTAGATTTGTTTAAAAAAGATTTTGGAATTGAACCTACTAAGACTAAGTCATCTTCTAAACAGACTAGAAAATCTGCTGCTGATATGGTTTCTACTAAAACAAAAAGTATAGAACCTAATCAACAAAAGGTTTGGTCTGAAAAGGAGATTGCTGCTATGAGTATTGCAGAATTTGATAGATTTGAAAAAGAGATATCAGATGCAATGCAAGATGGCAGAATCGTAAAATAACTATTAAAACTTAAAGGAATAATATCATGGCTCAATATTTTGAACCCTCAACTGATACCGATGCAAACTTTGCAAACTCCATAAGTGGACAAACTAATAGTTTCTTCCTACCTTCCATATACTCTAAGAAAGTTCTTAACTTTTTCAGAAAGGCAAGTGTAGTTGAAGCTATTACTAACACCGATTATTCTGGTGAAATATCTGCTTACGGAGACTCTGTAAAAATCATTGGTGAACCAGTAATCTCTGTCTCTGACTATACAAGAGGCACTGATACTGCTGCAACTAAACTAACTGATGCTGAAACAACTCTTGTTGTTGATAGTGCTAAAGCTTTCAAATTCATCGTAGATGATATTGAAACTAAAATGTCACATGTCAACTTCAAAGAAGTAGCTTCATCATCTGCTGCTTATGCTCTTAAAGATGCATATGATGCTGCTGTTCTAGCAACTATGTTTGCTGGTGTATCAGCTTCATCTCCTGACCATATTATTGGTACGGATAATGCAACTGCTGATGCAACTTTAGCAGGAAGTAATTCTGTAGACCTATTAGGTTCTGACGGAACTGGTGTAGATGCAATTGACCTTATGGCAAGATTTGCTAAACTATTAGACGAACAAAATGTACCTGAAGAAGGTAGATGGTTCGTAGCTCCTCCTTCATTCTATGAAGAATTAGCTAAAGCTGACTCCAAGTTAATGTCTGTTGACTTTAACGCTGGACAAGGCTCTATCAGAAATGGTTTAGTATCAAGTGGTAAACTAAGAGGATTTGACATGTACAAATCTAATAACGTTGCTACTCCAACTAATGCTACTGGTAAATGTATGGCTGGTCACATTTCATCAACTGCTACTGCTAATACTATTCTTTCAACTGAAGTGTTGAGAGACCCATCATCATTTGGTGATATAGTAAGAGGCTTACATGTCTATGGTGCGAAAGTACTTAGAGATGATGCTTTAGTAAGTGCATTTTATGTAATTGACTAATTGTCAAAACTCGGGGGGTCTTAACAGACCCTCCACTTTTTAAAACAAGGAAATAAAAATGAAATACGGAAAAGAAAAAAGAAAAGAGATGATGATGGGTGGATATAATATGAAGCCTAGAGATAAAAAAATGGGTGGTGGTAGAATGATGTATGTTAAAGGTGGTTCAGTTCAGCCTATGTATGGTCATGGAGAATGTCCAAAAGCTAAAGCTAACTAAGCATGAAAGTTAAAGCACCAAAAGGACACCATTGGATGAAACAAAAAAATGGTACGTTTAAATTAATGAAACACACAGGTAAGTTTGTAAAACATAAAGGTGCAAGTTTAGAAGCAAACTTTCCAATTCAAAAGGTTCACAAAAAATAATGGCTACAACATATCTTGACATAACTAACGAAGTATTAAGAGAACTCAATGAGATTCCATTAACTGCTGCAAACTTTCCAAACGCTACAGGTCTTCAAAAGTTTGTTAAAGATGCTGTAAATAAATCTATATTTGATATAGCTAATGAAGAACCACAACTACCTTTCTTTGCTGCTAATGTTAGTGGAGCTACTGACCCTTTCTATGGTAACGTAACAGTTCCTTCAGTTGCAGGTCAAAGATGGTACACACTTAAGTCTGATAGTTCTAGTATCACTACAGACTATTCATCAATAGATTGGGATGATTTTTATGTAACAACAATTAATGTAAGTGGAGAAACAAGTCCATATGTTTCTAAAGGATTAAGATTCCTTACACTTGATGATTGGAAAAGATACTACAGAGATAGTGAGAATGCAGATGATGCAGATACTCAAAACCATGGAGAACCTAGATTTGTTATTAAGTCTCCTGACAATAGAAAGTTTGGATTAAGTCCAATACCTGACAAGGTTTATAATGTACACTTTTATGCTTTCGTAAGACCGACTGCATTATCAGCTTATGATGATACAATCACTTTACCAGAGCAATACAGTAATATAATAACAGCTAGAGTTCGTTATTACGTTTGGCAGTTTAAAGAAAGCCCACAACAAGCAGCTTTCGCATTGGATGATTTTAAGAAAGGTATGAAATATATGAAATCAAACCTAATGAATCCAGCTCCAAAGTATATGACAGACGATAGAACTTACTTCTAAATATGGCACGTTCACAACCTTATACTGTTGCATGTAACGGTGGCTTAGTTAAATCAGCGAACTCAATTGATTTGCTTAAGACCCCCGGAGTTGCAAGAGAACTTAGAAACTTTGAAGTATCTATTGAAGGTGGATACAGACGTATCAATGGATTTGAAAAGTTTGGTGGTGCTAGTGCTACACAACCTACAGGAAGTGCTGATAGAATTAATGGTGTAATGCCTTATGCTGATGGTATTTTAGTTGTAGTGGGTAATGCTATTTACTTTAGTCAAGATGGAATTACATGGTTACAGATAAATAAAATTTCTTCAGGAAGTGGTGATAATTACTCAACCTTTACAGGTTTATCAGCATCTGTAAGAACTGGACAAGAACAAGCAACTTTTGCTATGTTTGAAAGTTCAGGCATGGATTACGGTGAAATGTTTATCGCTGATAATTCTACTAAAGATATTTTTTCTTTTAGGATGGAAGGTACTGGAGCTTTAAATACTAGAACTTTTTATGGAAAAGAAATATCACCAACTGGAGCTAATACTCCTGTAAAATTTATTACATCACATGACCACCATTTAATTGCTGCTGGTCTTGAAGGTAACGAAACAACAGTTTATTATAGTGTTTATAATAACCCTAATAACTTTACAGGGTCTGGAGCAGGTTCTGTTTCTATTTCAGATGAGATAGTAGGTATTAGAGGTTTCCGTACAGATTTAATAGTATTTTGTGAAAACAGTTTACATAAGTTAATAAATATAAACGATTCATCAAATATACAAATTGACCCTATAGCAGAAAATGTAGGATGTTTAAGTGGCTATAGTATTCAAGAGATTGGTGGTGACTTAATATTCTTAGCACCAGATGGATTAAGAACAGTAGCTGGTACAGCAAGAATTGGTGACGTTGAGTTAGGTACAGTTAGTAAAGCTATACAGCCTTTAATAAATGACTTAGCTAGAAATGTTAATGACTATGTTATCAGTAGTATAGTACATAGAGATAAGTCACAATACAGATTATTTTATACAGATACCACTAAAAATAAAAGTGAACAAAGAGGTATCATAGGAACGCTAAGACCAGATGGATTTCAGTGGTCAGAAACAAGAGGAATAGAAGTAACAGAAATAGGAACAGGATTTAATGAGGCAGGAGTCGAAGAACACTTTCATGGAGATACTGATGGTTACATCTATATACATGATTCAGGTAACGACTTTGATGGTTCTAATATCTTAGCAAGATATGCAACACCAGACTATGACTATGGTGATTTAGGAACTCTAAAAACTTTACACTATATGAGAGTCTCTGCAAGTGCTGAAGGTGTTGTAGAACCAGACGTACAGGTTAGATTTGAATACGGTAATACGAATATACCACAACCACCAGAATTATTTGACTTAGGAATAATAGACCCACCTTCTTTATTTGGTGAAGCTTTGTTTGGTACTAATGTTTTTGGTGGAGCAGAGAATCCTATGATTAGAGTAGCACTACAAGGAAGTGGAACTAGTAATAATTTTACATTTATAAGTGAGGACAACAAAGCTCCATATACTATTAACGGTTTATATGTAGACTTTATACCTTCAGGCAGGAGATAAAAACAAATGGCAATAACAAAAGTAACAAGTAAAGTATTAGAAGATAACGTAACTGTTGCAGGAAATTTAGAAGTAAGTAGTGGAACAATTAAACTTGATGGTGATTATCCAACTGGTACAGGTAACGTAGCTTTGGGTGATACATCTTTAGATAGCTTAACAAGTGGTAATTACAATACATCCATTGGTAGTAATGCCTTAACAGCAAATACTGAAGGTTCTTCAAATACAGCAATAGGTAGAAGCACCTTAGATGCTAATACAACTGGTGGTCAAAATACAGCCACAGGTCATGCTGCATTAGGTAAAAATACAACAGCAAGTAACAATACCGCATTTGGTTACATAGCACTTACAGACAATACTACAGGTGCTAATAATACAGCAGTTGGTTATTCAGCACTTTTAGCAAACACTACAGGTGCATCAAATACCGCAGTAGGTTATTTAGCCTTAAACGCAAACACTACAGGTTTTGACAATACAGCTTTAGGTGCTAATACTTTATTATCAAACACAACAGGCGATTACAATACAGCAGTTGGTAAAAACGCACTATATTCTGCAACAACAGCAGATAACAACACCTCAGTTGGTTTTAATGCTTTATCAGATAACACTACAGGTCAATATAACGTAGCTTTGGGTGTAAATGCTTTATTATCAAATACAACAGCAAATGATAATGTAGCTGTGGGTACTGCTGCTTTAAAACTTTGTACTACAGGTACTAGAAATACAGCACTTGGTGGTAACGCTTTAGATTCTAATACAACAGCTAGTAATAATACAGCAGTTGGTTATAACTCTTTAGGAGCAAACACTACAGGTACAGAAAACACAGCTTTAGGTGCTAGTGTACTAGAAGACCTTACCACAGGGACAAATAATACTGGTTTAGGTCAAGGAGCTTTGACTAATGCTACTACAGGTATCAGAAATACAGTAGTAGGTGCTTCTGCTTGTACAACTCTTACTGGCGGTAACTATAATACTGTTATGGGTTTTGCAGCAGCTTCTGCCCATACAGGCAGTACGCTTACAGCTATTGGTTATTCCGCAGCAGGTGCAAACACTTCAGGCGGTAATAACACAGCAGTTGGTTATAACTCTTTAGGAGCAAACACTACAGGTGATAATAATACTTGTTTAGGTTATGCAGCAGGAGACTCTATAACTACAGGAAATACTAATACCTGCTTAGGTAGTAATGCTGGTAACGATATCACTACAGGCGGACAAAACATACTCATTGGTTATAATGTTGATACTAGTGCATCAGGAGATAGTTTTTCAATAACTATAAGTACAGACCAAGATGTAGGTAAAGGTTCTTCAACAGCTTTTATTGCTCCTAATGGTGGTGGAGTTTATCAAGATAATAATTCAACAACATGGGCAACTACTTCTGATAGAAGAATTAAAAAGAATATAGAAGATAATAATGATGGTCTTGAAAAAATAAATCAAATACAGGTTAGAAACTTTGAATACAGAACACTAGATGAAATAGTAGATTTTGATGAACCAAAATCAGCAGTTGTAAAAAAAGAAGGAGTACAACTAGGGGTTATAGCACAAGAAATAGAAACAATTTTACCTGACGTTGTTAAAGAAGAATCAACAGGAGTAAAATCTGTAAACGCAGATAATATAACTTGGTACTTGGTAAACGCAGTAAAAGAACTTTCTACGCAAGTAGATGAATTAAAAGCCGAAATACAAACTTTAAAAGGAGAATAATATGGCACAAACAGTAAGCGAAGTCTTAACAGCAGCAACAGATAGCGTAACACTTATCAACGGTGTAAACGCTGGAACTTGGAATGTTGAAGGTATGGAGCAGTCAGACATCAACGATATGGTACAAAGAAACGTAGACCACTTAGAACTAGTCTTAGCCTATACAGACCCTGATGTAGCTGGTAGTGATGAAGATAAAACATCTTATACAACTGCAATAACAACAGGAAATGCATATATTGCAGCAAACTAAAAAAATTTAAACGGAGAATAATAACATGGCAGGATATACAAGACAGAGTACTTTTGCAGACGGAGATACAATTACTGCTGCTTTATTCAATAACGAATATAATCAATTAGTAAATGCTTTTAGCAATACTACAGGTCACAGCCATGATGGTACAGCAGCTAGTGGACCAGTTATAGGACTAATTGGTGATGCTGGTGAAACTTCTCCAAACAATAAAGTCTTAATAGACACAACAAATAACTACATAGAATTTTATGTTGAAGTATCTTCAGCACCTGTACAACAACTATACATAGCTGATGGTGCTATTATACCTGTTACAGATAGTGATATAGATTTAGGTACAACAAGTTTAAGATTCAAAGATACATACACAGATACAATCACAACTACAGGTAACGTAGATGTTGGTGGTAATCTAACAGTTACAGGTACTACAACTTTTAACGGTGGTACAATTACTATGGGTGATGCAGCTACTGATAACGTAGTATTTGGTGCTGATGTAGACTCAAACATTATACCTGATGACGATGACAGCTATGACCTAGGTAGTTCTTCACAAGAGTGGAGAAACCTTTACATAGATGGTACTGCAAACATAGATAGCCTTGTAGCTGATACAGCAGACATTAACGGTGGTACGATTGATGGTGTTACTATAGGTGGTACAACTGCTGGAGCTGTTGCCTTTACAGACTTGTCAGACGGTACAATTACTATAACAGCTTTTGCTGATGAAGATGATATGTCTTCAAACTCTGCAACGCTTGTACCAACTCAACAATCTGTAAAAGCTTATGTAGACTCTCAGGTCACTGCACAGGACTTAGATTTCCAAGGTGATACCGGAGGTGCTTTAAGTATTGACCTCGACTCAGAAAGCCTTACAATTGCTGGAGGGACAGGTTTAGATACTGTAGGTTCAGGTAATACTATTACAGTTAATATAGACTCTACAGTTGCTACATTGACTGGCACACAAACTTTAACAAACAAAACATTAACAACTCCAGTTATTAGTTCTATATCTAATACTGGTACAATTACTTTACCAACTTCAACAGATACTTTAGTTGGTAGAGCTACAACAGATACACTTACAAACAAAACAATAGATGTTGATAATAACACTGTATCAAATATTGAAGTAGATAATTTTAAAGCTTCTGCAATTGTATTAGAGTCAGAAGGTATAGGTTCTAACGATAACGATACAAGTTTACCAACTTCAGCAGCAGTAAAAGATTATGTAGATACACAGATTACTGCAGAAGACTTAGACATTACAACAGATAGTGGCACGATAGCTATAGACTTAGATAGTGAAACATTAACTATTGCAGGTGGTACAGGTCTTGATAGTTCTGCTACAGGTAATGCAGTAACACTTGCAATTGATTCAACTGTTGCAACTCTTACAGGTACACAGACTTTAACAAATAAAACTATAGATGCTGCTTCAAATACTTTAAGTAACATTGCTAATAGTTCACTTACAAACTCTACAGTTTCATACGGTGGTGTAAGTTTAGCACTAGGTGCTTCAGATGCTACACCAGCTTTTGACCTTAGTGATGCAACGAATTACCCGACAAGTTCTTTAACAGGAACTATAACTAATGCACAACTAGATGGCTCTATTGCAGTTTCTAAAACTTTATTAACAGCAGGTACAGGTTTAACATTAAGTACAGATACTTTATCAGTTGATGCAGCTCAAACACAAATAACTTCTGTAGGTACTTTAGGTTCTTTAACAGTCTCTGGAGACCTTACAGTAGATACAAGCACTTTAAAAGTAGACTCTACAAATAATAGAGTTGGTATAGGTAATGCAACTCCAGATGTTTCTTTAGATGTTGGTTCTAATACAGATGCTATACACGTACCTAGTGGTACAACAGCAGAAAGACCAACAAGTCCTGCAGCAGGTTATTTCAGATATAACTCAACTACTGGAGACTTTGAAGGCTATACAGATGCTTGGGGTGCTATTGCTGGTAGTGGTGGTGGTGGTGGAACTGCTCCTGCTATAGATACTATGACAGGTGATGGCAGTGATACAACACTAACACTTACTTCTGCACCAGTTAATGAAAATGCTACAGTAGTTACTATTGATGGTGTTGTTCAGCATAAAGATACTTATTCAGTATCAAGTAATACTTTAACATTCTCTGAAGCTCCTCCAACAGGAACAGCAGTAGAATGTATAACATGGACTAATACAGCAGTCAACTCTGCATTGCTTATGCAAGATGCTGACGGTGATACACAGATTCAAGTAGAAGAAAGTTCAGACGAAGATAAGATTAGATTTGATACTGGTGGAACTGAGAGAATGGTTATAGATTCTTCAGGCATAGACGTAACAGGTACAGCCACAATGGATGGTTTGACTGTAGACGGTAATGCTACAATTTCAACAGCAAGTTCTACAATTCTTAATGTAGAAGCAACTGGTGCTAACGATAGTAGGGTAAGAATAACAGCAGGTAATACAAGTAAGTCTTATGTTGAATTTGCTGACCCTGATGATGTTGATACTGGTGAAATAAGATACGACCATAACACTAACTCTATGGAGTTTAGAGTTAATGGAAATCAGGAGGCTATGAGAATTGATAGCTCTGGCAATGTTGGAATTGGAACGACTTCGCCTAGTGAAACTTTTGAAATAGACGGCGGCAACATGAAGTTTACCAACACGGTAAGCAACGATAGCCGCATCTATTTTACTCACAGCACTTCTGCCAACCGAAGGTCATACATTGGCGCACTAGAAACCAGTGGCAATGGTAACTCTTTAATATTTGCGCCTAATGCTAACGGTTTTGATGCAGAAGAAGCCATGCGCATAGACACTTCAGGCAACGTTGGAATTGGAACGGATAGTCCTTCACAAGTTTTAAGTTTAGAAGCATCAGATACAACAGTTAGATTTATGGAAGCTAAAAATTCTGCTGGAAGTATGTTGGTTGGTGTCAATGGAAGTGGTAATGCTTTTGTATCAGGACAAACATCAGGTAAACCCTTAATTCTTGAAACAAACAATACAGAAAGAATGCGTATTGATTCTTCAGGCAATGTTGGAATTGGACTTACAAGTGCTGATGAAAAATTACATATTGATGGAAATATTAGAACAAATAATTATTATAATGATACTTATGGAATAGGTCTAAACACAACTGATGAGTTCGTTATTACTATAACCATTGGTAACTACAATTCAGCTACTTTTTTCTTTTCTACACACTTTGGCTCTACTTCAGAAACTACAAGAAGAGGTTTTGCTAAAGCCTGTATGATAGGTTATTCGCAATCACCAGTAGTAGGAACAACATTAGTTAATGCAAACTACAATCCTGATAGTAGTGGTTTTTCTGTTAACAGAATAAGCAGCAGTCAATATGAATTAATTGTAAAACATCAAGGCTCAAACGCATATGTGTCTGGGTTTTGTAGATTTGCTATTGATTCTACTGTTTCATTTACTGTTGATTCAGTAACATCAAGGACTAAAACTTAAATGAAAGAACAACAAACACAGATTGATGCCTTACAATCTGAAATTAACTTATTAAAAGGAGAATAATTATGGCAATTGGATATACTTGGGACGTTTCAACAGTTGATACTTACCCAACACTAGAAAGTAATGCAGACGTTGTTTATAACGTGCATTGGAGATTAACAGCAGAAGATGATGCTAATCAGGATGCTGATGGTAACAACTGGACTGCTACATCATACGGAACTCAATCTGTAGACACTTCAGACTTGTCAAGCTTTACAGCTTTTGCAGATTTATCTGCTTCAGACGTACAAGGCTGGGTAGAAGCTGCTATGGGTGCTGATGCAGTTCAAAGTCTGAAAGACGGATTAGATGCTCAAATCGCATTACTGATTACACCAACATCCGTTACTAAAACAATAGGATAACACTATGGAACTAACACCTTATTTATTTTGGAACATCTTTATAACTTTGGTGTTAGCTCCGGTGCTTTATAGCATTAAAAGTAACACAGCAGAAAACAAAAGATTAGACATTCTCTTAAATAAAACACGTGAAGAGATTGCAAAAGACTATGTAACAAAACAAGAATTAAAAGCTGACTTTGATGTTCTTATAAGTAGGATAGATAAATTAGGTGAAAAGCTTGACAAACTGTTCGAAGTCAAGTAAAATAGGTATATAACTATGGCAAGAAAAAAACAACAAAAGAAAAGATTAAAAAAATATCAAGGTAAGTATGTTACTGCCGATAGGTTAGATATGTCTAAGGGTGGTAGAGTAAAAGCTCAAGTGGGTGGTATTCAAAAAGCACCTATAAGTCGTAGAAGACCTCCTATGTCTATAGAAAGAGAAGAAGAGGTTAGACCTAATTTAACAACAACTGAAGCTAAATTTATACCCGGTCAAACTTCTACACGTAGAGGAAAAGAGTCAGAGTTAGCTAATCCAAGTTTAAGAAGTGATATTGTAAAACCTAGAATGACAGATACAATGACTAGACCTTTACCTAATCTTGGTGGTACATCTATTGTAAATGATGGTACATTAGGTGACTTACCTTCTGGATTAAAAATGAAAGAAACACCGCCAACAAGCGGTCCAGTAAAAAGACCGGGTGGACCATTACCTATTCAACCTCAAGAAAGGTTTATTGAAAATTTAGATACTACTGCAAACAATATAGATACTACATTTAGACAAGCTCCGACAACCGGTAAAGGCTCTGACCAAATGTTTATTGGTAGAACAGACCAAGAAACTAGAACTACACAACCTGCTCAAGCTCAAACTACACAAGCTCAAACAACTGCTGTTAATGTAGAGGATACAGGCGGTCCTATGAGCAGACAAGATTTCTTTACTCAGTATGGAAATTATGAAGGAGTTACAAGAGGTTCAGCAGCTGCTAAACGTAGCAATGAATTTAACGCTGCAAGACAACAAGCTTATGAAGATTATTTAAGAAGCTTTTCTACTCAGTCTACTACAACTGATACAACTACAGATACAACTACTGATACAACCACAGATACTGATACAGATACTGAGACTGAACTAACTCCAGAAGAGTTAGCAGCTCAAGAAAAAACTAGAAGACAAGATGTTGCTAGACAATCTGCAGAAGCTGCTGCAAGAGGTGAAGTTCCAGAAGCTGCACGAATACCAGAAGCTGAACAAGTAGGTTATGAAAGAGATGCACAAGGACAATTACTTTTAGATGACCAAGGAAATCCTATTCCTTTAAGAGAACAACAAGTTACAACAATGGATGAAGTAACTAAAGCTAGAACTGATATAAAAGCTGAAGGACAAGCTCCAGAACAAATTACTACAGTAGGAGAAGCAGCAACTGCACAAACTCCAGAACAAATTAGAACTGAAACAATAACAGATGATGACCTTACACTAGTACCTGAAGAAGCTCAAGTAGACTTTGCAACTGGTAAAGTGTCTGACAAAGCTATTGCAGAAGCTGCACAAGTTGATAGAGTTGCACCTATAGAAGGAGCTGAAGTTGAGATACCAGAAGGTGCTTTAGCTGAAAGAGTTGTAGGAACTATTAGCGAAGGTGCTAAAGCTACTGCAGTTATGAACGTAGGTACAAGCTTGTCAAGAATTACAAGAGCTAAAAAACAATTAAGTAGAGCTGGATTATCTGATGCAGATATAGAAGAGATAGGTAATGACCCAGAAGCATTAGAAGCTAGACTAGCAGACTTTAGTGAAGAACAAAGAGGTATAATAGAAGGATTACCTCAAGAAGCTTTAGTATCTACACAGATGAATAACTTGCTTGAAGGTATTGAAAGTGGAGAAATACCGACATGGGCTAGACCTGCTGTTGCACAAGTAGAGCAGATGTTAGCACGTAGAGGTATGTCGGCTTCAACTGTAGGACGAGATAGTTTATTTAATGCTATTATTCAATCAGCTATGCCTATAGCTCAAAGTAATGCTCAAGCTATACAACAAAGTGTTAGTCAACAAAAAACTATAGAAGCTCAAACTGCTGAAGCTAATGCACAAAGAGTCCAACAGACAGCTATGCAAAAAGCTCAAAATGTATTCCAAATGGATATGGCTCAGTTTAGTGCTGACCAACAAACAGCATTATCAAACAGTAAGTTTATGCAAACTGTTGGTTTAACTGAAGCTAGTAATGAACAACAAGCTACAATTCAAAATGCTGTGCTAATGTCTCAAGCTAATTTAGCAGAAGCTGATTTTTATCAGAAAGCACAAATACAAAATGCTCAAGCTTTTTTACAAATGGATGTACAAAACTTAGCAAACGAGCAACAATCTAATGTATTAAAAGCTCAACAAACTCAACAACGTATGTTATCTAATCAATCAGCTCAAAATGCTGCTGCTCAGTTTAATGCTGCTAGTGAGAATCAAACACAGCAGTTTATGTCTAGTTTGAATGCACAGATTGACCAGTATAATACTTCACAAATGAATGCGATGTCACAGTTTGATGCAACTCAAAAAAATGCTGCTGCAGCTAGAGATGCTAATAGAGCTGCTGATGTTGAAAAATTTAATACTCAACTTGAAACACAAATAGACCAGTTTAACGCTAACCAAGATTTTGCAAGAAATCAGTGGAATGCACAAAATAAAGCAGTAGTAGAACAGTCTAATACTCAATGGCGTAGAAATATGAATACTGCAAACACTGCAATGCAAAATCAAATTAATGCACAAAATGCTCAGAACTCTTTTGCAATGTCTCAAACAGCTCAATCATTCTTATGGCAAGAGTTAAGAGACCAAGCAGATTATGATTTTAGAAATAGTGAAAATGAAAAAAATAGAATTGCACAACTTGTAAATACTGCACTAGCTTCAGACCCTAAAAAATATGGTGGTAGTGTTTCAAGTATTGAAAAATTAATAGGTGCAATAACAGGAGACTTATTTTAATTAGGAATTTATTATGGGATTATTTAAAAAGTTAAAGAAAGCATTTAAAAAAGTTACAGGTGCTGTAAAAAAAGTAGTTAAGAAAGTAGTTAAAGGAGTTAAGAAAGTAGTTAAGAAAATTGGCTCTAGTAAAATTCTTAAAGCTTTAGCAATTGCTGCTGCAGTCGTAGTCACGGGAGGGGCAGCTATAGGAGCATTTACTGGAGGAACTGCTGCTAGTGGAACTTTTGCAGGTTGGATGATGAACGCAAGTCAAGCTGTAACTGGTTTTACTGTAGGGGGTGTAAATGTAGGTGCTGTAATGAAACCTTTTGCTTCTGCTGGTAAGTTTTTAGGTAAAGCTGCTGCAGGAGTTACAGACTTTACAGGTCTTACAACTGAAGCAGGTAGAACAGGAAGTGTACAAGCTTCTACATTATCAGGACAACCTTTTGGTATAGAAAGTACTGCAACAGAAGGAGCAGTGTCTTCAGGAACTCAATTAACAACTGAACAAGTATTAGCTGGTGAAACTCCTGCAAGTATAGCTAGAGCAAGTCAAATGCCTTCAGCCCAAGGAGCATTAAATTTACCTTCTACATTACCTTCTAATGTTCCCGGAGCTACTACAGTTTCTGGATATCAGTTAAATATACCAACTACTATTCCCGGAGCTACCGGTGTTAGTGCTGGTGCAGGAGTTACAGAGCAATTAGCTGTAAATGTTCCTAAAGTATTAGGAAAAACTCCAGCTACTGAAGCAGTTAAAACAGGATTCTTTGATACTACTGCTGGAAAAGTTGTATCAACTGTAGGTAGAACTGTAGGAACTGCTGCATTAACTGGAATGACTCAACAATATATAGCTGGAGACCCTGAACAACAAGGTTCTATGGCTGGTGCTGCTGTTGAGGGTGCAGAGTATTCAGACCCTTTAAAGGTATTTGCAGCTCAAAAAGGAATTGATACTGATGGTATTTATCAACATATAATGTATGGTAATTCAGACCCTAGTAGTCAGTATGGTAATGATTTATATAGACAAGCAACATTTGGAGTAGCATCATAATGGGAACACCTAAAAGAAAAGCCAATCCTGTAGTTTCATCAAGCTTAAGTGAAGCTGCTGGTCAAATAGTATTAGATGGATTGGATGCAGGATTTGATATAGAAGATATAGCACCTGATAAAGGTCCTAAGATAAGAGGTGAAGCTAAGTTTAGTCAAGAAGGATTAGATGAGCTTGTAAATTTATCGAGTAAAGGAGCTGTTATTCCGGGACAGTCTCTTACTAATAGTCCAGAAAATCCTTATCCTTGGGAAACTCCACCAGAGTTTGCTAATCCTAGAGAAGCTTTAGATGATATTGTAGGTTCTTTAATGCAGCCTGAAGCTATGAAGAATATAGTAGATGCTTTAGCTAAAGGTGGAGCAGTTGCTGATATAGGTACTGCTATTTTATATGCAAAGTTTAACGAAGGTAAGATAACACCAGATGTAATGATGATGTTAGCTGAACCAGTTATGTATACTATTATGGCTATTGGTGAAGAAGCTAACATTCAATACAACATAGAAGGTAATGACTTGGATGAGTTTGATGATGAGGATAATAAAGAAGATTTTGATAATAAAGTAAATGAATTTAGAAATGTATTAAGTGATATTAAAAAAGGAGCTACTAAAAATATAGAGCCTTCTAAGATTGATAGTAACGTAGTACCTGAAAGCATACTAGCACAGGTAAAAGAGAAAGGTCCAGAGATTAAAAGTTTATTAAGTAAAGGAGAAGAGTAATGGCTATAGAAGATTATTTTAAAGGTAGTAGTCAAGCATACGGACAGTTAGCTGGTTCGTTATTAGCAGGTAGAAGAAAAGAAGATAAGAAAGAAGCTAAGAGAGCTTTACTAGCTTCTACAGTTATGGCAACTTTTGGAGCTTTACAAAATCAACAAAAGCAAAGTATTATTGACGGTGCTAATGATGTTAAAGAACAATACAACGACATATTTAATTTAAATAAATCAGAGTTTGAAGCTTATTCAGATGAACGTGCTTTATTAAAAAAATATAATAATCCACAAACAAGAGAATCATTTTTAAATGAAGAAGTTGCTAAGATTATAAATAATACTGATGAAGCTACAGCAGCTAGAGTAACATGGGAGAATATAGATAATGAGCCTGATGAAGAACTTAGAAAATCTATGTACGCAGCTCACAACAGCGAAAAACAAAAACTTGTAGATAGGATGGAAAAATTAAAACTAGACCCCCGTGCAACTACAAAGACTTTTACAGAATATAATCAAAAAGCTACAGACGAATATAGAGCTGCATTAGCTTTAGTAGAAGATGACCCAACTAAAAAAGGTTTAATAAAAGCTGCATGGAATAGAATATTTAAAACTAAAAGAGATGATGGTGGAGAGTTAGTTACTACTAATTCAGAACTATTAGATTTACAAGAAAATTTAAGACTAGCTAAAGAAAATAGAACAACTTTTAAAGATTTAAAAGATAGAGAAGTTGTAAAAAGAAGTTTAGTTAATCCTTTAGTTTTTAGAGATAAAGATGTTGACATGTCTAAAGTTTATTTAGAAGTAGGTAATAAACTTGCAAACGTTGCATCAAGATATGAAAAATATAAAGGTACAGATAGAAGATTCATAGATAGTGTTATTGATACTGTAATTGCAGAAGACGCTACGCTTTCTCAAGAAGAAATATTGAATAAAGGTTTAGGTTTAATTAGAGGTGATACTTTAAATGCTAGTGCTTATTTAACAAGACAAGCTAATAAAGAAGCAACTGGTAGATTACTTATAGAAACATATGATAACCAATCTGAAGATGAAAAAATAGAAGCATTTAAAAAGAATCCTTCTTTATTATATCAAGTAGCAGATGCTTATAACAATGCTGGTGATAGAGCAATGGCTGGTAATATTTTAGAAACTTATAAAGATATAAATCCAGAGTATGAAAATTACGAGCCTAACCCTAATGTATTAACAAATAGAGTAGGAACTATTGAGCAACGTATTAAAAATGACCCTACTCGTGATAAGTTAATAATACAGGATAGAACATACATGGGTAATTTAGCAAATAGAGTAGCTCATACAGAACATCTTTTTAAATACAATAACCCAAATTGGAGTGAAGAATTTACTGAGCCTGAACTTACAAACGCAGCTATCTCTTTTGTTTTTGATAGAGATGATAAGCAAGACCCTACAAATGTTAGAATGACTAAAGCTCATATGCTTCCTTATAAACAAAATATTACTGAAGAATATATTTTAGAGATACTTCCTAACATGGTAAAAGACTTTGACAAATCTTATCCTAATGAAAAAATGAAAGAAAAAGAAATACTTAATTTTCGTAAAGGTTTTATAGGAATGTTAAACGATAGAGAATTAGAGCCTGATGAAGTAATGACAATAACTGACAAGCTAGATAACTTACTTCCTATTCCACAAGAAGTTATTGATGAAAATAATATTACTTTAGAATCAATACCTAACATTACAGATATGTATAAAGAAAAAGGCGTTATTAAAACACATAAAGGTAGGAAATTAACTTATCTCACTAATTGGGAAGATAACATGGATAAGTTAGATTTATCAAATTTATCTATGGATGATTTAGGATATTTAGCAAGTATACGAGGAGACGAACTTTACAACTATTTAGGTTTGGATACAAATGTAAGCTTAACTCCTTTTAGAGTTCAAGGATTAGGATTTAAAGGCGGTATAAAAACTTTACGTGCAAATGCTAGAGAAGCTATGGAAAAAAGAATAGCAAACGAAAGAAAAATAAGTAAATTTAAAGCTGATGGTATAGTGTCTGGAATGTTTATGAATAAAGATAACGACTGGAACACTTTAAAAAACGATGAAACTATAAATACATTTTTTGAAACTTTAAAAACTAATATACTATCTTAAATGGCATACGATTATTTTAACAAACCAGCTTCGTTAGGATATACGTATGGAGCTAAAAGAACTTTAGACGATTTAGAAAAAGATGAAAACTTTTTAGAAGTCTCTGAAAGATTTTTACAGTCTGTAGGTGAAAACTCTGATGATGTATTTGAATACTTAAGAGATTCAGATTTTAATTTAGCATCTGGAATGAGTAGAGCCATGCAAAGTGGTAAATTTAATGAGCAACAAAAACAAGACTATGCGTATTTAAGACGTGAGTTTGATAATGCTGATTTAGGAAGTCTTAAACAATTTGCAGGTTTAGTAAAAGATGCAGGTATTGATATAGCAACCGACCCTACTTTTATTGTAGCTGCACTAGCTGCTCCTTTTACAGGAGGAACTTCTTTAGCCAGTAGGACAGCCATAGGTACAACAGGTTTAAAAGTAGCTAAGAATTTTGTAGGACCTACACCTGCTTTTGTAGGACCTGCACGAGCAGTAGTAGGAAGTTTAAAAGAAGAAGGTAAGAAGGCTGTAAAAAAAGCTGCAACGGTTGGTGCATTAGAAGCTGGAGCTTGGCTAGGTCTTGACAATCATTTTAGACAAACTACAGAATTAAATACAAATATAAGAAAATTATATTCGCTTCCAGAACTAGCTGGTTCTACTACTTTAGGAGTATTAACAGGTGGTCTTGTAGGTGGCGGAATACAAAAAGCTAATTTATATTATAGTAAAATGAATAGGCTTTATTCTGATGATGAGTATTTAAAAACTAAAGAAGGAAGCTTAATGGATAAAGTTTACAAAACTTTAGAAATTGCAGACAAGGCTAAAGGTAGTGTTATTCCAATAGGCTCGGCAACATCTTTATTAGATACTAAAGCAAAGTTTTCTCCAAGTACTAGATTATTAGGTAATTTATTTAGAGAAGATTTTGATAGGACATTTACTTCAGTAACTACAAAAAAAGTAGAGCTTGGTCATGGAGAAATGTTAGATAATCTTAGGTCACAATATCATAGAGTGTTTGATGAAGCTACTGCTCCTCTAAGAAAAACAGGAGCTTTTAAAGAAAGTGATGAATTAGCTGTAATAAGAATTATGAGGGGTGCTAAACCTGAGAAGTATGGAGCTGAAGTACAACAGGTTGCTAAAGATTTAGAAGCTTTCTTTAATAAAATATTTGATGATGCTGTTGATGCAGGTCTTATACAAGAAGAAAGAAAACTAGCTAATTACTTTCCTAGAAGTTGGAACAGAAAAGCTATTGAAGATAACAGAACAGCATTTCAACAAAAGTTAATAAATGAAAAAATTGTAAAGAATGAAGCAGAAGCATCAAACTTAGTTGATGGCATGTTAAATAAAAAAAATGAATTGTTTTCTTCTCATTCTGTTTTACTAACACAAGCAAGGGCTTTTAAAAATTTAGATGATAATGCATTTGAAGAATTTTTAACTACTGATTTTAATACTGCTATTAATTATTATATGAATGCAGCTAATACTATTCAACATAAGAAAAGTTTCTTACTTCCAAAATTTACTCGTAAATCAAACGAAGCACAGTTTATAGAAAGGTGGCTAAACCCTATGGATAAAGAACTAAGGGAAGCTAGAGGTCAAAGTAGAGGACTTACTTCATCAGATAAAAAAAGCATAATAAAATTGTATAAGTCTGTAACTGGACAAGTTGATTATTTTGATAGTGGTTTAATGCAGGGTGTTTATGATGCTACAAAACTTGCAAACTCTATAGCTTATCTACCACTTGCAACAGTTTCATCATTGACAGAAGCAATAATACCTCTTACAAAAACAGGAGGTTCTATAACTGGTCCTGCTAAAGATGCACTTAAAGGAGTAGCAGAAGGACATAAAATATTTGTTCAAGATATACCTGTACTTCTCAAAGCAAAACATAAGATGAAAGACTCTGACATTCAAAAAGAAATGCAGCAAGTTTTTATGGCAATGGACGAAGCATTTGCAGAATCTACAAACAGATTAACTGGAGAAGGATTACAGAACGAAGCACTCAAAAAAATAGGTAGAGGATTTTTTAGACTTAATATACTAACTCCTTGGACAAAAAGTGTACAACTTGCTTCTTTTAATATAGGCAAAGGATTAATAAGAGAAAACTTAGAATCTCTTGATAAACTTGCTAAAGAAGGTGTAGATATTTTTGATGAGTCTAAATTGATGGAAAAAGTTTTAGCTGATAAACGTGCTAAAGTAAAATCAACTAGTAAAATAAAAGAAGTTCAAAGATTAAAAAGTGAACTATTTGATTTAGGTATAGATGTAGAAGATGGTATTAGATGGTTAAATAGTGGAGCAAAGACAACTTTTGGTGCTGAAAGAAAAAATGGAGTACTGACAGGAGAAATAAAATATGCTGATGATTTTTATAAGTCTGTAATTCAAGGAGCAGGTAGGTTTGTAAATGAAGTAATTATGCCTGTAGGAAGAGATAGAGCTAGAATACCAGTATTTATGACTAATCCTAAAGTAGATATACTTACACAGTTTTTAAGATACCCTGCTGTTTTTAGTAATACAGTATTAAAAAACTATATAAGGTCTGCAGTTGTAAACCCTAAAGTAAATGGTGCTAAGTTAGGAGCATTTGCTTTAATAACTGCAAACATAGCTTTAGCTACGAACTATTGGAGGTCTAATAAAGAAAATAAAGATAGAATAGTTCAAGACGGACTTGAAGGTAAAGATATAAGAAAAGCTTTTCAACGTGTAGGTTTGTTAGGTCCTCTTGATTATGGTTATCGTTTTAAAGATTCTATAGAATACACAAAAAATCCTGCAGTTTCTAGTATTAGTCTAGGTGGTCCAGTTATGACAGATACCTTAGGGTTGCTTTTAGGAAGAAGAGGAGTTACTGAAACAATAGCTAGAAAAGCTCCATTAATAGGTACAGCCGGAATGATAGACACTTATTTTGGAGAGTATTTTGAAGAAAATCCTTATGATGAACTTATAAAAAAAGCTAAAGAAATAGATAAAGAAGGTAATTATCTTTTAGGTATTAAAGACAGACCAAAAGATAGGAAGTACACTAGAACATATGAAAGGTCTTATAAGCAAAACTATGCAACAGGTGGTTTAGTAGAAGGTAAAGATGATGTTCCTTACACTAAAGAAAACCCTGCTGATAGAGTAGACCCCAATACAGGTAAACCTTATTCTGACCAAATGGCTAGGCTTGGATTAGCTGAAGGTGGTTTAACAGAAGCTAAAGTTTTATCTATGGTAGAAGATAAAGCATGGTTTCAAAGAGCTACACAACCCGGAGGAGAATTATATAAAGGTAAACATACTTTATTAACAATGTCTTCAGGAGATGGTCAAAAAGAATATTTATATCCTACTATCAGAGAAGTTAATGGTAATCTTGTAGATTTAGGAAACAAAGCTTTTGATGTAGCAATGGAAAAAAAAGATTATATAGTTTTTGAAGGTAAAGATAAAGAAAAAAAAGCTACAGAAGTTTCTAAAAAAATTAGTGACCTAGTAAAACCAATGAGAGAACTTAATAAAAAAATGACTGAGGATAGACTTGGATTAGCTGAAGGTGGTAATCAATCTACAGTTAGAATGATGGAAATAAATAATATACTTAAAGAGTTAGGTTATTCTAAAGAAGCAAGAGCAGCTAAAATAGGTAACATGGGTGTTGAAACAGGCTATACTTATGATTATCAACAAAAACAAAAAAATGGTAGTGGTTATGGTTTATATCAATATGATTTTCAAAAACCTTATTATGATAAATATTTAAAATCTAATAAACTTAAAGATTCTCCTCGTAATCAAATTATGTTTACCCATGAAGTAATAAAAGGTAATGATAAAATAATGGGTATGAATACTAAAGATAGAAAAGCTTTGCAAGATGCTTTTAAAAGTAAAGATGTTAGTTTTATAACACAAATGTTTTCAGAAAAATATGAAAAACCCGGAGTACCTCATTTAGAGGACAGGATAAAAACAGCTAATGAAGTATATAATATTATAGACTAATGATACTTTACACAGAGATACAACTTGAAACAGCTTATAACATTTATAGGCTACACCAGATAAGTCAAGGTATAAACTTTATGGACTTAGAAAGCTTTAGAAAACTATACGAAGAGTTAGTAACAGAGATAGTATAATGGGATTTCCGTTTGAGATAATAACTATGCTTGGCTCTACTGTACTTGGTGGAGTTATGAGTGTATGGGCAGAGAGTCGTAAAGCTAAACAAGATAATCAGAAGTTACTTATAACACGTGGCGAGTTTGAAATGAAAGCTCGTAAAGCTGCAAGAGATGTTAAAGATAAAGGATTCCAATGGACAAGAAGAATCATAGCTTTATCATCTGTGTTTGCTATTGTTATACTTCCTAAACTTGTAGCTGTTTATTATCCTAGTGTAGATGTTACTGTAGGTTATACAAACTTCCAACCGGGATTCTGGTTCTTCAAAGAAGGTAGAGATGTATTTGAATGGATAACTTTTCAAGGCTTGGTAATAACACAATTAGATACCAACTTAGTATCAGCTATTATAGGTATGTACTTTGGTGGTAGTTTAGTTAAGAAGTAATATGCAAGACTGGGTAAACGCTATAGAGACTATTGGTATTCCGGCAGCAGGTGCAGCAGGGTTAGGATATCTAGTATGGGTACTCTTTAAATCTTTAATAGCAGACATACATAAGAAGTTAGATACGCAACACGGTATGATAGTTGCATTAATAGATAGAATAAGACAGATGGATAACGACATGATTAGAATAGATGCTATGTGTCGTGCAGCAATGGGTTTGAAACCTGATATAGATAGGATAGCTAGAGCAGATGGACAGAAAGACCAACGAAAAGATTAATGAAACTAGATGACATAGAAAACGTACACCCGATGAAACAAATTACAATAGCTTCTATAATACAAGTAGTCGTGTTTGGTTTTATGTTATTTGCATTTTGGATAAACGATAAAGTATTATGAAATTAATACCAACATTTAAAAGTGAAAAAACTTCAAGGAACTGCAAGTGGTGTATGTTCTTTTGGTCTATGTTAATTATGTTTTGGTCTGTAGGAAGTATTGCAGATGAAATAGTATTTAAGTTTAATAGTCCTAGCTTTAGTGGTATAGGAACTTCATCACATTATCTTACAATTCAAAACCAAGAGTTTAACAGAAAAGAAGCATTAAAGGCAGAGATAAAAGCTTTGCAAGACCAGATAGAAAGAGACAAAGAGAATACAACACTTGCAAGATTTATAAGAAATTTAGAATCTAGAATATATGCACAATTATCTAGACAGTTAGTAGAAAATTTATTTGGTGAGACTCCGAGTGATAATGGCGTACTAGAATTAGAGGGCAACAGAATAGAGTATAGTGTTGTCGATGGAATAATAACTTTAAACATAACGGACAGTGATGGGAATACGACAACTATATCTTTGCCTATCGGTAGCTTTACTTTCTAGTTGTGCTGTACTAAATCAGAATCAAGACTTAGTATTAACACAAGATATAAAGCCTAGTTCTACATTAGATTTACAGTCAGAAGAATTAAAAAACTTACCAAGTGCAAAAGCAAGACCGACTATAGCTATATACCCTAATAGCTTTAGAGACTTAACAGGTCAACGTAGAAGTAATAGTTCGTTTGCTTTGTTTAGTACAGCTATTACACAAGCTCCTGAAGCATTTTTAATTAGAGCTTTTAAACATGCAGCAGGTGGTGAATTTTTTAGAGTAGTAGAACGTGTAGGTTTAGATGACCTAACAAAAGAAAGACAATTAATAAGAAGTACTCGTAAAGAATTTAAAGAAGATAATAAAATGCAACCTCTGCTATTTGCAGGGTTATTGGTTCAGGGAGGAGTTGTTAGTTATGAGGCTAACCTCAAATCTGGAGGTGCTGGTGCTAGATATCTAGGTATAGGTAATAGTAAACAGTACAGAGAAGATACAGTTACTATATCATTACGATTAGTTTCGGTGTCAACTGGAGAAGTGTTGATGGAAACTTTAGTTTCTAAAAGCATTATATCCACAAGTATTTCTCAGGATGTGTTTCGTTTTATAGAAGCTGGTACTGAACTGGTAGAAATAGAAGGAGGAGTTGCTGAGAACGAGAGTGTTTCTATAGCTTTGCAAAAAGCAATAGAGACTGGAGTATTAAATATAATATATACAGGAATACAGAGAGGGTATTGGGAATATGAAAACATTTAAATTAATGAGCCTAGTTGTGATGGCAAGTTCATCGCTACTATACGGGGCTGATAATGAAATATATGTTGACCAATCAGGTGCTACAGCAAATATTGATTTAGAACAACTTGGAAACTCTAATATTATTGGTGGACTAAATTCTGTTGCTGGTACTTTAACAGCACTAGACTTAGACGGTTTGAATCTTACATTAGATATAAATCAAATCGGTGATTCCAATAAATTCTTAGGTGATATTCTTGGTGATAACATCACAGGTTTCTTTGAGTTTGATGGAGATAATAATAACTTCACAATACAAGGAGACCCAACAAATACATATGGAATAGATAGTTCTAATTTCAATGTTGATGTTACTGGAAGTTCTAATAACTTTACATTAGATGTTGGTACATCTGCACTTGCAGGTACACTTGATTTAGATTGGATTATCAACGGTGATAGTAACACTTTTGATTTTGATATTAACTATGATGGAGCTACTAACTACGTAGATGTAGACGGTGATAGCAACACAGTAAACTTTACAGGAAGTGGATATGCAGATGGATATTTTTACCTTGACCAAACAGGTGACAACAGAACATTTAACATCATCCAATCTTCAACATTGGTTTCTGACTGGTTACAAATCAATTCTACCGGTAATGGTGGCACTATTTGTGTTGTTCAAAATGACGGTGGTACAAGCACAAGCTGCTAATATTGGAAACATAACAGAACTTAATGGAGCTGGTAGAGTTGTTAGAGATGACACTTTTCAAGCTTCATTAGATTTTAACATAGAAAGTTACGATAATGTCCAAACTTCTAACGGGAGATTGGGCATTACTTTTTTAGATGACAGTCAAGTTAGACTTACTGAACATTCTGAATTAATAATAGATGAGTTTATATACGACCCCGACCCATCTAAATCTAAGATGGCTTTACAATTTGCCAGTGGTACTGCAAGATTTATCACTGGTAAGTTAGCTACAATAAATAAAGAAAATATACTAATACAAACTCCTAGTGCTACGATAGGTATTCGTGGTACAGATTTTACAGTTACTGTAGATGAGCTAGGTAGAAGTTTAGTTATATTATTACCAGACGATGACGGTCTTCCAAGTGGAGAGATAGTTGTCGCAACAGCTATGGGACAGGTAACACTTAACAAGCCTTACCAAGCTACAACAGTTTCAATGTACGAAACTGAACCAACAAATCCCGTTATCCTTGACTTAACTCTTGAGTTAATTGATAACATGTTAATAGTAAATACACCAAAGGAAGTACAAGAGAATGAACAAGGAGAAGATGGAGGGAGCAGCACTAGCATTCTTGATGTTGATTTCCTTGAGTTTGATGATTTAGAAGTAGACTATCTTGCAGAAGATGAATTAGAGTTTACAGAGCTAGACATTAATTATCTTGATGTAAATTTTCTTGAAGACTTGTTAGACATTATAGAAGATGTCAATGAGTTAGACCAGACTGAAACACTTTTAAAGACTGATATAGATTTAAAAGGGACAGAAGTCGGGTATGATGCTAACACTCAGATAAATACTTTTCTAACTGATAACCTTATTACATTCTACAAAACTTTAGAAGATACAGTTAGATTAGATTTAGACAAACAGAATGCTTATACTGTTATCTTAATTCAAAACGGTAAGAGTACACAGATAGTTGTTAATGGTGGAGGAGACTCTACTATAAAAATTACACAGGATAATTAATATGAAGTGGTCATCCTTACTATTAGCTTTACTTACACTACCATTACTATTCAATAGTGTCCCACTTGAAGTACTAAGACTAAAAACATTTGATGCTCTTGTTACAACTCCAGAACCTACTGGATACTTTACAATCCTCAACATTGACGAACAATTCCTAGATGAACAAGGTGGATATCCCCTGCCTAGAGAAACACTTGCAAAGATTCATAACGATATAATAAACAAAGGTGCATTAGGTGTAGGATGGGTTATGTTATTTCCACATCCAGATAGAATGGGTGGAGATGATGAGTTTTCTAAAGCCTTACAAAGTTCTCCAAGTGTCATAGCTATGCCAGAAGTAAACAACAATAGTTATCCTGCTACACACGGTACAGTTATTAAAGGACCAATAGTATCCTTACCAAAAGCTCAAGGATTTTTAGAGAACATAGATGTTTTAAAACAGTCAGCTAGTCAAGGTGCTATCTCTGCACCAGTAGATGTAGATAATTTAGTAAGGCGTATACCTTTACTACAACAAACTAATAATGGGTGGGTTGCTTCGTTTGGAACAGAAGTTTTAAAAATACTAGGAGGTGGTCGTACTTATCAGATTGTTACAAATCTGAATGGAATTGAACAGGTTAGAGTAAGAGGTATTCCACCCATTACCACTGATAGTTTAGGACGTAAATGGATTAGCTGGGTTGATACACCACAGACAACACTATCTGAAATGAATGTAAAAGGTAAGTTTGTATTTGTAGGTTTTACAGCAAAGGGAATATCACCACAACTTGCAACACCTATAGGCTTATTAGAACCACATAAAATACAAACAGCTTTATCAGAAAGTATGTTGATGGACACACCGCAAATACCAGACTATAGATTGTTTGTTGAACTATTATTATTAATAGTCTCAGGCTTACTCACAGTTCTTGTAATAAAGTATCTTGGTATCACTAAGGGTGTTATATCATTCTTAGGTTTGTTCTCTTTTATGGGCTATATGGAGTATCACTTTGTAAGCCATAATATCTTGATAGATTTTACATGGCCTCTAATAAGTATGACACTTATTGCTACCTTACAATTTTATTTAAACTTTAGAACTCAATACAAACTTAGACAACAAATCAAGAAACAATTTGAACATTACCTTGACCCAAGACAAGTCAAACAACTCCAAGATAACCCAGAGCTTTTGAAGTTAGGCGGAGAACGAAGACGTTGTACGTTTTTATTTACAGACGTTAGAGGCTTTACAAGTTTATCAGAACGATTAGAACCTGAACAAGTTACAGAGATTATGAACAAAGCTTTAACGATTCAAGCTAATGCAGTTAAAGAGTATGACGGTATGGTAGATAAATATATTGGTGATGCAATGATGGCTATCTTTAATGCACCTATAGACTTACCTAACCATGAGAACAAAGCCATCCTAGCAGCCCAGAAAATAAAACAAGATATGGCTGAAGCCAATTTAGGAATAGAGATAGGTATAGGAATAAATACAGGAGAGGCAGTTGTAGGTAATATGGGAAGTGATACAAGGTTTGATTACTCTGCTATTGGTGATGCTGTTAATCTAGCTGCAAGGCTAGAGAGTTCTACTAAAGAAGTAGGAGAGGATATAGTAATTGGGTACACCACAGCTATGAACTCTGATATACCCACTAGGTATCTAGACCCTATAAAAGTAAAGGGTAAGAAAGATGAGATAATTATCTACACTACTTTAGAACATTAAGTTCTCTTTGAAAGTAATCGTGTAAGTTTTCTAATTTAGCTCTACCATTTCTAATAATAGTTTTCATCAATGGTCTATCATCAATAGGGAAAACCTCATCAACCATATTCTCCGGAAGCATACTAAACTCTGTCATTATTTTATTATCTCTTGTTAAGATAATTTTGAAACTAACTAGGTTAGCTTCGTCCTTATTAATCATGGGACTCCTCTAAATTTGTAAATTTAATATTGTCCTGTCTACCTCTTAGCCCTGCCTTCATATAGGTAGTAGCCCTACCTTCAAAGAAGTTCTGGTGTTCTACACCTGTCACTTCATCAATCCAACCAAGTGGATTTTCTCTTTGGTCATAATTAGTTTTAAGACCAAGTTGTAATAATCTTCTATCAGCTATGTATCTATTGTAAGCATACATATCTTTTTTAGTTAGTCCTTTAATATCTCCCATATCAAACACTAAGTCTAAAAATTTATCTTCAAGCTCTACCATATGTCTACATATCTCATATAGTTCTTTCTTAAAATCATCTGTCCATATTTCTATGTTCTCTTTTATAAACTCTCTAAATAGTTTTGTCATTGCTTCAACGTGCATAGACTCATCACGAATAGAGTAAGTAACTATCTGTCCCATACCTTTCATCTTACCGAACCTTGGAAAGTTTAATAAGATTGCAAAGCTACTGAACAACTGTAGTCCTTCTGTAAAAGCTGAATAGACTGCTAAAGTTTTTGCAATGCTTTCTTTCTTAGCTTTAGAAGGTTTAAAGTTTCCTACATAGTCATGCTTGTTTGACATCTCTTCATACTCTGAAAAAGCTTTGTACTCTATCTCAGGCATTCCAACTGTATCAAGTAATAAACTATAAGCATGTTGATGTATTGATTCCATGTTTGCAAACGAACCCATCATCATTCTTGCTTCAGGCTTTTTAAAGATAGGCATATACTTATCTATATATCCTGCACCTACATCTACATCTGATTGAGTAAACAATCTAAATATTTGTGTAAGTAAATTCTTTTCTATATCTGAAAGTTCCTGCCAATCTTTAACGTCTGTATGTAATGGTACAGATTCTGGCATCCAGTGCATTTGATTCTGTAGTACATAGTAGTCAAACATCCATGGATATTCAAACGGTTTGTAGTAATCTCTCGTTGTTAATAAGCTCATAATTATCCCTCACATGCGATACATTCTGTATCTTCTAAATTTATTCTTGGTACTTTAACATTTACATTCTCTACTGTACGAGCAGCATTAGAACGGAAATAGTAAAGCGATTTAAGTTTGTTCATACCATACCAGTGAACATCATTTACGTACTGCATATATTCATCATGTACTTCTTGAGGTTCAGTTGCCTTTGGTAAAGTAAAGAACAGGTTGACAGACTGTGCCTGACACACAAACTCCTGTCGTTTAGCAGCGTGTTCAACAATCCATATTTGGTTTATTTCATTTGCTGTTTTAAATATTTCTTTCTCATCATCAGTAAGAACATCTAAGTGTTGGACTGAACCATCACTACCCGATATGTCTTTCCAAATCTTTTCTAACTCATCTACTTTTAAACCTTTTGATTTCAAAAGCTTTTCTAAGTATTTATTTTTAACTTGGTAACTGCCGGATAAAGTCTTGTGAGTATAGCAGTTAGCCCTGTAAGGCTCAATGCTAGGAGAAGTCCCACTACAAATGATACCACTACTAGCATTAGGAGCAATAGCAAGGAGATTAGCATTCCGCTTACCACTGCCGTGGATATCAGGAGCTTCGCCCCTTTCAATAGCCAACTCTCTAGTTGCTTCTTTCGCCTTTCCTTTAATGTAAGTAAATGCCTTATAGTTAAACCCAGATGCGTAAATACCTTCGAAAGGAATGTTCCTAGATTGAAGATAAGCATGGAAACCCATAGCACCGAGACCGAGACTCCTTTCTCTATACGCTGAGTAGGCACTCTTGGTAAAGCCTTCCTTACCTTCTTTAACATATTTTTGAAAGCGTTTAAAATTTGCACTATATTCTCCTAACTGTGTTGTATCTATTGCATTGTCAATATAATGTTGTAGTATATTGTCAAGCATGGTTATTAAATCTTGTATAAAGTTATCATCCTTTGACCACTCATCAAAGTATTCTAAGTTTACAGATGATAAACAACATACTGCTGTTCTCTCTTCATCCGTTGGTAAAGTAATCTCAGAACATAAATTACTTTGTCTTATCTTAAGTCCTAAATCTTTTTGTTGTTTGGGTAAAGCTTCGTTACATTTATCAATGTTGACCATGTAAGGCTCACCTGTTTCTGCTCTGGCATTTATTATCTGCCACCATAAATCTCTAGCGTTAATAGTCTTAACAGCTTCGTTAGTCTTAGGGTCAATCAATCTCCAGTCTTCATCTTTTTCTACAGCTTGTAAGAAAGCATTAGTAATGTTGACACCATTATGAAGATTAAGATTCTTTCTGTTTATATCTCCACCTGATTCTTTTCTCATGTTAATAAACTCTTCAATCTCCGGATGACTTATATCCATATAAGCCGCATAAGAACCACGTCTTGTAGTGCCTTGATTGAAAGCTAACATCTGAGAATCAACTACGTGCATGAAAGGAATTGAACCAGTAGAACGACTGCCATGAGTAGTAGATATACCGTTACTTCTAATGTCTCCCCAATATCCACCGATACCGCCACCCGAACTCGCCAACCATATATTCTCATCATAGTGAGCTGATAAACCATTCCTACTGTCAGGAACATAATTAAGAAAACAACTGATAGGAAGCCCACGAGTTGTTCCTCCGTTACTAAGTATAGGAGTGCTAAACATGAACCACCTGTGGGAACTGTACTCATAAAGTCTTTGAGCCAATTCAAAATCTGTCTCGCCTTTAAAAGTTGCTCCGAATACTGAGGCTCTTGCGAATGCTTCTTGGGCATGTGTTTCTCCTTCCCAAAGATATCTATCTCTGAGTGTATCTAAACTAAACTTATCAAATGTTTTTTCTCTATCATAATCTATCTCTATACCTAGGTAAGGTTTCTTTCCTATCTTATCTTCAACCATTATCTTGTTCCTTATTGTTTACGTATATTGCTATTATAGCATAGTGTATGATTTTATATAAGTCTAAATTGTTTTTACCGTTCTTTTTTCCAAACCTCATAGCATACTTCATAATGTTTCCAAGACAGAATCCTTCTCCATATCCAGAATCAATTATCATATCTGTTGCTTGATACTTACCATTAGCATAGTGTTGGTCATACGTATTACCTACGTAAGCTTTTAGTTCATTTAATATTTTATCTTCGTTAAACTTATAGTTCATCATTTCTCCAATTATCCGGTAGTGTATCTTCACTATACCATCTAAAGTTATTTGTCTCTGCCCATTCAGCATGAGTTCTTTTTGTTTTATCTTTCCTTACCTTTGCACCCGGCATTGGAGAGAAAGGTTTCTGAAATAAAAACACTAACTCATAATCATTAGGTATAGCTTCTCTAATATGTATGTACTTACTATACTCTGCATAGTCCCAGAACCTACCTTTAGCTTCTAGTAAAATTGTTTTACCATCTATAACCTTTACAAAATCAGGTTCGTATTTATGCTTAACAACATAATTAATATTATCCCAATGATGTTTCCATTCTTGTAGCACAGTCTCATGTAGCGTTGCTTCCCATAAACTGTCATACCCTTTAGGTACACCAACCTTCTTTGGTCTTGGTTTTCTTGGTACTCTTTTAGGCATCTAACTCTTTTAAATGAAAGTTAGGATTTTGTTTTACTTTCTTATAAAACCATCTAAGACTATAAGCACTTAACATAAATTTATTATTAGCAAAGATATGTGTTTGCTCTGGTAGAAACTCATGTAAGTTTTTCTTATTAATCTTACTAGCATCTTCTCCTTCTGGAGTCATACTTTGAATCCATCCTATAAGTAATCCTTCAGCTTTACGCCTTAACAGTTTTGATTTCTTACCACTCATATATTCTTTACCTCTATAACATTAGGAACTTTAGGTACTTGAGTTAGGTATCTATAACCTGTTGAATATTTAAACACTCTTAAACCTTGTCCATCGTTAGCATCTTTATGACAATCATGTTTAAACCTACACCAAGTACAACCCTTTGCAAGTTTCATATTACCAGACTTACCATCTGGTACATCATCATAACATTTATCCGGAGGTGTTGCTAACTTAACAGCCTTTTTAATATCAGTTATTTTCTTTTTGATATTAGGTTTATCAAAGTTATCAGGCTTAAACATAGCTAACTCTCCTGACTCTTTATTAAGAGCAAGGAAACCACCATGAGTAGTTCCTTCTGCTGATTCGTATCCTGCAAGTTGAGCCATATATCCGAATGGGTCATCCTCTGCTAAAGTACCATCTTTAAATTTCTTAAAGGCATAACTTGAAGCAGTCTTTATATCAACAACCTCTCCATCAATAACACAATCCATGTGTCCTTTAATTCCAGAAACTTTTATTTCTTTTTGTTCACTCGTCACTTTATGTCCAGATAACTTAACAAGAAATAAAACTATCTCTTCAAGTAAGTGTCCGTATAAGAACTTAATAAATGTAGGTGGAGATATGACTTCTGTATTATCAGAATCAGAGTTCATCTCATACCATAACTGTCTAGGTTGTTTGCCTATGTTAGACATACGTAAGGCAGGTTTACCTCGTGGACTAGGATGAGACCAGTCATAAAGAATCTGTTTCATAGACTCTCCAAACTGCTCTATTGTGTCTTCATCTATGTTAAGATGTTCGCCTTTTCCTAATGCCGACAATTCATTATATATATCTTCTACTAACGTGTCAAGTGTTTTCTTATTTTTTTTCATCTTCAGTCTCCTTAAATGCTTTGATAACATCTGATGAGAATAATTTCTGAAGATTAACTAAGAACATTTTACTAGCGTTATGGTCTCCGCCACATACAGTTTTAAAACTATCAAGGTCATCAACAATAGTTCTAAGTACATCTGTTTTAAATACAAGAGTACAAAACTCGTTGTCTCCTACACATAAGTTATGAAACCAATAGTCTGATTCTGTTGCTCTAATTCCTGATGGTTTATTCCAAGACTCATACTCTATACATATGTTACCTGTCTTCATCCACATACCTTTCTCTGATTTAACTTCTATCTTCTTACCAGTTAGCAT
>JACKZZ010014257.1_pt1 | contig 33858 bp, 17 predicted proteins | sample 8027871 | NCBI WGS metagenome assembly JACKZZ01 (sample SAMN15724774, study PRJNA655200) | protist metagenome | isolation source: fluorescence activated cell sorting (FACS) single amplified genomes of... | place: USA: West Boothbay Harbor, Gulf of Maine | collected 2000-07-19
AGACTCATCTGATCAAACTTAAGGCGATGATCGATCAAAGGCGACCAAAGGGTCGACGAGTCAGAAATCTCATGGCGATCATCAGAACGGTAACCTGAGGCGATGTCAATCAGAGGGCCGGCGATCAGGGCGGAGGCGATCAGAGCAGACTCGAGGCGATCAGAGCAGAGACGGTGACCACGACGATCATCCGAGGGCCAGACGATCATCCGAGACGATCAGATAATATAATTATTCAGAATCATCCGAGGCGGTCATCAGAGCCACTGCCTGGCCCTGAGGCGATCACCAGGTCCAGAGGCGAGCGGAGACGAACGGAGGCGATCGGAGTGGAGACTCAGATGAGCAGACTCAACGGAGACGACCGGACAACCCCACGACTTGAATGTTTCCCAGTCATGATAATGACGTCGAGAGATCACCTTAACCACAAGAAGCGCCCGGGCTAACCTTGTGAATAGTATACACAATGTGACATGTCACAATGACAGTTACACTCTAGACAATTTAAATTACACTCTAAGCTCGGGATTAAGAGTCAGACTTCGAGTCGTAAATGTCGACTCGAGAATCGCTTTCGGTTTTCAGCCCTGCACGTATGATTGTCATGACACATGACCACTGACTACTGCACACACATCATGACACCACATTGTGACACAACCCCATTTGATTGACATTCAGTGCGTTTTCTGGGTTGTGTCGTCTTGATGATTCGAGTCTTCGAATCTAATAGTACACCCTGGCCATATGATTTGAGTTCTAGACTGAGTCGACAATGGACACGTGGTCGGTGACGTCATGACTCATTACACAATGTACACGGCACGACCGTCGACTGTAGTGTACGACACATGTCATCCGTCGGCGCGAGCGTCTGATTTTTTTGGGTTGTCGTTTTTTCCCCGACCTGAATCTGACTTAAGTTCTCAGAAGTGGTCTTCTGGACATGATATCATACACACGACACCGAACTGACAAACTGTACACCGGAACGGACGTCACACGCGTCCGCGTCGCTGATTTTTAGGGTCGTGCGGTTTTATTCGCCCTGATTTCTGAACAATCATAATGGGCACGTCGCACACCAATGATACGGTCTGGTTTTTTGGGTCTACGTCATTGACATTGTGGCGTCGCCGAGCCTGGTTTTTTGTTGTCGCCGAACTTCAACCGTCATGGGCATCATGTGTCAACGTCATTGTACGCGCGTCGTCGATGTTTAATTTTCTGCGACTGTGTCGTTTTCTGCGCCCTGATTTCTGGATCCGATGTGTCGTCACACACACACACCGGGGCGGACACCGGACGTCATGTGACTAACAGTCTGAGTCACTGCCTTGGATTCTCTTTCACTAGGTCATCATCTTCCGAGTTTTCCGACATCTCATGTATCGTTTTAGCATTATGTCTCACAGCAAATACACTCAGCAAAAATTCTTTCACACGACAACAACATCGCTCCCCAAAAACAAAAACACACATGACACTGACTGCCGCAATAACAAACAAAAAGCATGACACCAGACTTACTGCTCCACAAGTTCTCGTTGCCAGGATTAGAATGATATCATCGGACAGCAGCAATGGCACCCGCCGGAATCACAACACCTGACTGACGCCGACTGTGAGTCGATTCAGTATCACGAGAAAACACATTGGCATTGCACGGCGCGTACTCTGACTTTTCGGATCTAAGAGGTCCGGATATCGGATACCCATAACCCTCCTCAAACTCACGTCAGGAGAATGCACGTCGAAGACAAGGTCAGAAAGATTTTCATAACTAGTATCGGAACTAATGAATGAATCAATGACATTGGACAAGAAATGTTCCTGAGTCTGAAAGCTAGAATATCACCACACACATCCATCAGATGGAAGAAGCATCAATTGGTAATTTTACACACAATGGCACTGAAATCTCAAACCGTTACCATACCTGACCAAATCATATTTGCTCGTAGGGACGGCACACGAAGCCTGTCAAGCGCACAAACAATGACATGCACACAAGTCAGACATGTAGACACTGCAATGATGACTCCGAAGTGGATGCTTGGAGATGCCTCACAGTCTCACTTCAAGACGAAATAGACGCAAACTACTAAGAGGAGAACAGAAGAGACATCCAAAATTTCGGAGGTTCTTCTGCAATGAGACGCAATCGTTTACTTTCTTTTGTAATTGACCCAAGGAGAAATGCATGACTCACGACCTAAGCATGGAAACATACTAAGCATGAATGATACTTTATATTTTTAAAACGCAAAAAAAAAAAAATCAAACTGATGTGCGGCGAGTTTCGATACTACCATGCAAATGAAGTTACAATCATTCAAATGACCACTCCAACCACACCCTTACCCAATCGTTCATCTAACGTGAGTGCGATTGTATCGTGAAGCACATTACCTGAACACGAGACAAAAATCCGCTCGACAGTCACAACTTAAGGCTAGACTTTCACCATCATAGAGGTGCGTGCTTAGAACGAATATTGCTGGGGATCCAATAATATTGATCGACGTATTTGTGTTTTGTAGTTATAAGCAACTGAATCCAGACAAATTTAAAGCCGTAGCGAAGTTGAATATCGTCCCAAATATGAACTGTACTAAGACAGGAAGGACCAGGTTTATTGTGCCTAAACGATGATCAATCGCTGGAAGATCGGGCGGTGCACCTGTGTGACTCACGGGATTGACCTTCGAAATGCTCAGCGCATGCCAGTTCCTATATAACGCAAAAATGAAGAAAATATGACGTAGTCTGGAGATGCACTTTCGGACGGAGATGCCTCGTACTAAGCGACTTCTTCCCATGTAGTTATTAAGTTGGCTTCCTTCTGGAAAGCTTATTCCGTTCACGTGGGGGGGAGGGGGGGAAAATGATTTCGACCATTACTTGAGCATCGACAAAAATTCAGCTTGAGGAGAGTATCGCTCTCCTCTCTTCACATTAATCTCCGTCCGCTTAATATTAGTGCGCGTCATCTCCGGGCTGAAATGCGTCTCCAGCCTACGTCAGTCAGCCAGTTTGGTTTGACACGATTTTGCCTCACAAACGGCTTAATAAGTGTCAAGCCAAACCGGGCGGCGTCATATAACCAGAAATAATAATATTCAGAATCAAAGACCAATTATAATAATCCACGACATTTTGCACGCTCACGAATGTTTCTTCGAAATGTGTATCCCAATATGGCAATACTGGAGTCGAGTCAAAAAGTTGGATCCGCTTTGCACTAGCCACCGACTATGTTCGGAATCCACGTTCGAACCGAAAATACATAATTAAACTCTCCATCCTTGCATGTCAAAAGAGTGCATCCATCTTTCTTATCAAGTTCAACTGTCTTGGATTGTTTCACGTCACCAACCATATAGTCTACTACAGTGGAGTCCTTCCCCTGAATCATATGTTACAGTGACGGTCAGCATTGCACGCATACTCGTTAGTATTGCACGCACATTAATTTTTAGGAATTCTTCGCGCCCATTCTCGCCGTCTCCACCCTAAGCATTCTCCGCAGTGTCCAGCTTCCTTTTCTTGTACGGCGGCGAGTTGATATCGTCGTGTTCGGCTTCAATGCGGTTCTGGCACAGTAGATTCAAGAACGCAGTCGGCTTTGTTCGTCGGGAAGCCTGCACTCCATCCAGCGTCCGTCTACATTTATCCAATCTCTCGATAGATTTCACCAACCTCTCTCGCTTCATCACGACTTGAGGATCCTGGATCGTATTCGCTGTGATGAAGTCCATGTCTTTGGCCCTTAACTCCGCCTTCAAGGCTTCCAGCATCTGCGTGACAATGAAAAAGCGAGACATCTTCACGACGCGATCGAAGAGCTGGTGATGAACCAAGCCTGAGTAGGCCGCGAGAGAGCATTGGATCTTGAAAGCCCGCGGATTTTGTTCATGCACGGTCTGGAGCCCCAAGACTTGCTGGACAGAAATGCCCAAAGTCTTCCCCGGCCATTCAGCATCGGTGGCGGATTTTCCGGTCTTGACAATACTTTCCATCGTATCCACGATCTTCTCGTAGTTTGCTTCGTCCAGAGTTGTCGTGAATGCGGTTTCCGACGTGAACATGAAGCCAAGCATGTTGTCAGTGACCTCGTAAGCATCTTCCACGATGGACTCCACATCCGACTTGATGGACGTCTCGAGACGCGGGAAGCCCGCCATGACTTCGGAGACAAACTGCTTCAAGACTTTAAGCAAGTACTCCCGGATGTTCGTGAGAAGCTTCGCCGTCGCAACCGGCATGACTTTTTCGAATTCCTGCACGAAGAGCGTCGTGAAGACTGGGTCTGAGAGAAAATTCGGAAGGCATCCGCCGCGGTTCTCGGAGTCTTGCTCTGCTACCAGCTGGAAATATTCTTTGGACAGGAAGTCGGGAGTTGTTTTCTTCACATCGGACTCGAATTCCCGATAGAATTCAAAGAGCCTCGGCGTGATGTGGCGTTGCTTGTCCGCGCAAATGCGCCCGCGGTATTCACCCCGGACGCACGCCTCAATCGCGGTCGTGAGATCTGTCGTCAGTTTCATGTACGTGTCGCGTTTCTTGCCATCATCGTCGCACGCCTCACCGATCTCCTTCACTTTTTTCTCCAGCACAAGCAGACGGTCGACAATCTCGGCTTTCACCTCCGGAATCCACTTGTCCACGGTTTCGCTCTGGATCTCAACCACGCGCTCGACGAGGGTGTGCGTGCCCCAGAATTTGTTCTCCAAACCTACCAGCAGCGGGTGAGACTGGACGAACTCCTGTTCCTTCTTGCGCAGGTCTTCTGGGCCGAGGCCTTCCTTCACCTCGGTGGGCGTGCGGCAGCGCACCGCGATCCAACCGAGATTGAGCTTCACGTCCGAGTCGCGCTCAGCACGCAACTTCATAACTATATCAGAATCCTGCTGGATAGTATCGATCTTGGTCACAACCCCGATGGTTCGAATCTGCTGAGGGTCGACTTCTTTCGCGAGCTTCAACGCCTCAGAGTTGCCGAAATCCGAGGTCGCCGATACCACCGCCAGGATCACCATTTGCTCGTTCTTGATGTACTTTTTGATCATGTTCACAATCACGTCGTGAATGTTGCTCTGCTGCGGCCCGTTTAGCCAGTGCGTGATGCCGGGCAGATCAATCAGCGTCAGCGTGGGGCCGCACTTACGCACGCCCTTGACGTGGATCGGAGCAGGGATGATGATCATGTTTGCGCCGGTGCCTGTGTGATCCACGGTTAGGCGATCGATCTCGGGGCCGATTTTCTCAAGACCGACGCGACGCCCGGTCTTCTTGACATCGGCTTCGTTGGACACGTAGGCGTACGCATCGCCGCGCAAGGAGGGTTCGCACTCCATACGAAGAACGCACGGCCTTCGCGTGCACGTATTCTCGCCACGCGGAAAGTTCACGCCCGAAATCGACTCGAGCACGGAGGACTTGCCCGCTGACTGATCACCGATGACGACTACGCCCGGAACTTCGATGCTTTCGCGCGTCAGATCCGAGCGGACCAGCTCCATCGCATCGAGTTTCGGTTTCAAGTTCGAAATGTCGAACGCCCGATCCAGATCGGAATGTTTAACTGCAGCATCGCGATTGCAATGCTCCGGCATCCTCACGGATTAACGCTTTTCGAGAGAACTGCAGTGTCGGGCACTTTTCAAATGCAGTCATTGATGTCAATGACCGACAGAAACTCAAACGAACGGCGCCTTCGCGGCGAGCCCATGTCGGCTCACTCTCGACCTTCCAGTTTGGCAAACTCTGCTCACTCTCGCGACGTCCTCAGAATCAAGAGCCACTCGCCTTCTTAACAGTTTCAGGCCATCGAGTCATGACTCATTTTTCTTAGACATCGAGAATCGTTTATCCTTGGGCCTTTATTATCCCGATTAAATTTAGTGGACGCAAGCGGCGCGCCCACAACCTTCGACAGATCTCTCCGAACACCACAACCTGTTCCGAGACCTCACTTTCAAATCTACTATGGACGATGAGATGCGTAAGCTATGTACAGTCTTTCTAGCTCGGCACTAACTTGTTACTTCACACAGAACTTGGTTCGCGCAAGGGCCACCGATAATACGGTTACGAGAGGAAAGCCCGTCACCTTCTACTCCGCACCCAGCTTTCTTCTCTTGTGCGACGGCGTACTGTTGTCATCGTGCTCGGCTCCACGCTTCTGAGACAATCAATGTGCACAATGGAAACATTGAAACGTTAACTTAAGGGTGAAACCAACGACAATCCGGAGGAGTTCCGAGTTAGTCTTCTTGGAACAAATATTAGATGAGTCCGACTCCTATCTGTCATCTCTTCGTAACTGTCTCTCTCTGCGAAGACATGTGTAGTGCAGGCAAGTTCCAGAGGAATTCGGCTTGCTTTGCATCTTCCGTCGCCTCCGTAATCGGTTTTTTCCGGGGCCGGAGCTTGTCTAAGAAGAACTCCTTCACTTTAGCTTCTTTGCGCTCTTCCTCCTCCTTCTTCTCCTGCGCGATGTTGTCTAGGTTGTCCCACGGAATCCCCCTCGCGTTAAGCTTGGACGTCTTGAATCCACGAAACACGACGTCAAAGTCTCCGACGTCGTCGAGTTCCTGCGATTGGTAGATTCGCAAATCGCGCTTAAGTCGCAGCACGCTTGTCGCATGCCATTGCTGCTCGAATTCCGCGGCCGTTGAGACATCCCCGTTCACCATACTTTCCAGTTTCAGCTGCTCGTCGAACAGACCCCGCATGCTTTTACAGTCCATCTGCGAGCGCCGATAGTAGTCTGCCAGTGACAACAAAGAGGTCTTCGTCGTTGAGATGCCAGATCCAATGGCTTCGAACTCGCTCTCCTCTGTAAAGCCGTCGCCGATTCGGATCTCGGTTTCGTAAGGAATGCTCTGCAGTCGCTGCTGCAGACAGTTTATCACCTGATGCCTCGAGTCGCCGAACAACAGGCAACACTCCTGTTCGGAGAGCCGGTGGATGGTCTTAGTCAGAGACTCGGAGATGAGAGGATTCAGAGTGCTGCGGCCGCCCCGAGTCCCCTTCATGGTGGAGTCCCATTCGGTCCGGGTCCGCTTCTCCTCTTGAATGCTTTGGAAGACGTTGCGTCTGTAGATTTCCCACCTCTTCTCCCGCCGAAGCATCTCCACGATCTGTTCGTCGGTTGGAACGATCGTGAAGGACAACAAGCGCATCTTGTCCAGGAGCATCCGGTTTATACCGCGGTACAAATCGTGCTTGGGGACGAAGTAGATCTCAGTGTCCTATATGGTGATTTTATGTCGACAATACTGAAATCTCACATTGATTAAATTATTTCTGCTTAGTGTAAATCATTGCTCGCACGCAGCGTCGGACGACGAAATCTTACGGATGATACCCACATCATCATGCTAATCTTAGGGGCTCGCACTGCGACACGAAACCATGGTGTGATACAAAAACTTAGGGAAACTGAACCAAAAAAGCTTTTTACCTGTGTGCCAACGAGAGAAACCGGCCAGAATGACTTGTCCATCACCTCCTTCATCCCATAAAATTCGTAGGGGCCCATAGTACCAACACGAATCAATACAGGAGTTGGTTTGCCTTTCTGAGGTTTTTTCCCATCGTTTCCTACATCACCCTGCGCGTCCCCCGTCTCTTGCCTTTCAACCATTTGCTTTACAAGGGTGTTAATGGGCTCCCCGCGTGGCGTCATGTGAGATTCCTCTGCGGCATCTTCTACGTCTGGCAACGAGCCAATGGTCTCTCCCCGGACGTCAAGAGTCACACCAGTTGCCTTTGTGTCAAGAGTTTCCCCGGTGTCAAGAGTTACACCGACCGTGAGCCTGACGGAAGAAGTGGTAGTGTCCGACGTTAGTGCGCTCCCGCGCTTGTTTGCGTGGGAGTGTATTCCTGGTGTGCCATCTACTAAGCCGTCGTCTTCAGTCCGAAGTTGTTCCAGAGCAAGCTCCCGAATGTGTTTCTTCTTTACGGATGCCGCCACGCTCGGCTGCTTCTCGACCTTCATTGGATCAACTACACTAGACCGGTTAGGATTCCCCCGCAACGAGGATTTGATCGGCGCCGCCGCACTGACCGAGGGGCGCGCTCGAGACCGAGCTCTCAGCACTTGAGAGTCGGCAAACTCGGTCAAGTCAGCATCCTCGGAACTGAAGTGCGCGGACTTCCGAGGCTTCGGTGAGGAAGACGGAGGACTCGTGTCTGAGTTCGACGGCATTGAGCCCCTCTTACTTGCTCGCGATCTCGGCGTGAGACTCACGGTGAGTGCCAGGGACCCCGACGCACGCTTGCTAGGTGGGCTGGTCGTGTTCTCACCTTTGTTTTCGTGTTGTTGTGTGGACCCCAATACACTGAACTCGCCAGCACCACCCTTCGTTTTCCTTTCTTCCGCCGAGCTCAGGGGAATAAATGCTTCGGACTTTCCTGACGCCAATGGAGTGATGGGACTGGTCGTCGCGTCGCTATTGATCGAAGTGCGGACTTTCGATCCTTGGGACGCAAAAGAACTGCCTCGAGATGACGCATCGCCCGTTGATTCACCGGCACTGCGGGCAGAGTTTTGGTCACGTTGCGCTTTAGATTCGCCTTTGTCATCTGCTGATTTCTTTGATTTGTGGTCCTTATCGCCTTTAGATTTTGGGACCTTAGACTTTGGAGATCGCTTCTTGGTGTGCTTTTCATGACGTTTGTCGGGGGTTTTCACTGGATGCGGAGGAGGCTTTTCTGTGGAACTGATTTGCGGGCTGATTTCCTCTGCATTAGAAACAATAGCGCGAATACTTCCTGCCGACTGAAGGTCGTCTTGAGTCTTTGACGTCTCACTCATGGTGAGTCCTGCACTATTTGTTTTCCGAAGTGCCCCTCCACTATTTGTTTTCCGAAGTGCCGAATCGCTCTTTAATGATTCCGCCCGCTCGAGAGTAGAGTCCACCGCTACGGTTCTTCTGGCACTATCGACTTCAGCTTTACTTGCGTCATCTTTAGTCTCTACAGACCGAGAGACTGCGACCTGTTCTTCAGTTTTCGTCGGGTGAAGTTCTTCGCTTTTGCTGGCGCTAATTCGTTCTTGGCTTTTCTGCGGAACAATCTCATCGACAGCGGGGGAACTTTTCTTCTCCTCTTCGACGACAGCCGTGGGCCTGGCACTCAGCCTCTTCTCTGCTTGCTTCGGCTGAGGCTTGGCGGCAGCCGGAGGTTGTGGATACAGCTGTGGACGAAGAACAGGGAGCTGGAGGTCGGGTTTAGTTTTCTGCTTACCGCGAGCTCGGAGTTTTCGCCTTTGTGACATCGAGCCCAAATTAGCGTCAGCATGAGTTTCCCGTCCACCTGGCGAAGGTTTGGGCGACGCCCTCGGACCTCGACTGGACACATTAGCCTTTTCCGCCTTTTCCCGGCCCTTTCTAGACGAACTCGTGTTGGAGCGGTTACTCCGGGAACTCATGTTGGACCGGTTACTCCGGGAACTCGTGTTGGACCGGTTACTCCGGGAACTCATGTTGGACCGGTTACTTCCAGAGCGCGCCGACGACCCTTTGATGCTGGCATTCGTAGGCGACTTTTCTGACTTCGGAGAAGCCGGCGTTCGGATGCGCCTTGCGCTCCTGCCACTCCACCCGCTTCGGCCGGACCTCTGGCCGGACCTCTTCGCCATAGAAGACTTCGAAGTCGCTTTCGGACTGCGGGCCCGGAGTGAGTCCTCCTCTTCCGCTTTCACAGCGGCTTCGTCCACATCGTCGTCCGCTTCGGCTCTTGCCAAGTCATCCGAAGTGCTGCTCCTCATGCTGAAGCGAGCCAGTCCTTTGGGGGCGGTACTCGCTCGGAGACTGGCTGCCACTTGTGTGCTCACCCGAGAGCGCGATTTCATACCGCGTCGAGCAACCGTCATGCGGGAGCCGCCCGACTTCTTCCCGCCGGGAGAGTCCGGGTCATGGTCGCCGAATCCCGGCAGGAGATTGCCGGCCTCGTCCACAAACACCTTGCGAATGAACTCGGCGCGCCCGCGCCGCAAGAAGATGACCTTCTCAGCCCGTTCTCCTTGTTCGAATATCAGCGTGGTCTTCGATTTCCGCTCGTCTGAATGGGTGTACTTGCGCTCCTGAAGGACATTCGCGAAGTTCGCCAGGTCCTTCTCCGTGATCTGACCGAAAGCGCTGCCCGGGGCGGCAGCGGAGATTTCGTAAATCGAGGCCACGACCGGGCAGCGGTATAGAAATCGCATGCACTCTTCCATGTATCTGGCATACAACGCCCCGGCATGCAGCTGAAAGTTCGCAGCGGTCAGGACCAACAGTTCGCTATCGTTCGAACAGAGCACCGTCGCCTTCCGAGTCGTGTCGTAGCCCGCGATACCATGCTGAAGGGCGGCCTCTCCCAAACCGTCGCCGGGCCCGAACAGACCGAGGAGCTCCTGCACTCTACCTGGACACTTGCACATGGAGTCGTAAGGGTCGTGCAGACCTTGGGGACACGGCTCGCCCGGCTTCGGCTTCTGAACTTGCAGCCCTCCGGATAGAACGACGTAGTACTCAAAGCCTTCGTCGCCCGTCTCGCAGAGAACGGCCTTCGCTGGGCACCGGCGCAGCTCCATCACGCCTGCCAGCGCTCGGACCTGCGCCCTCTGCAGTTTCTGCATGTACTTCACGTCCTTGATGAAATTGAAGATGGCGTTGATGGTCCTGAAGTCGCGGTCCTCTGGGGGCACCAAAGCTGCGACTCGGACTGCAGTAATCATGTAGTCGCCCATCATCTTGTTGCCGTTGCCGCTCTCCATGTCACCTGGTGCGCTTCCGAGAGCGCCACGTTCGGCGCCGGCACCACCTAAAAGGCCGCCGTCGTCGCCCTCAATTTGCATGGAAGGCAGGTCGGAAAGCCCTGTTACGGTCTTACCAGCAGAGCTCGTTGTCTTCTTCACGGCGGCTTGGCCGCCAAGGGACCTGCTCGAGACGCCCGACGATGCCATTCTGGGCGGACGATTGACGCCTGCTTGTTGACCCCCTTACTGACTTTATTCACGGGTTCTCAGAGGATAAACCGGGTTTAAAACCTTCCATTAACACCACCACCATCATCGTAACCCTCGATGCTGATGATGCTCTTTCTCATTGCAGACGATTTTCTGCGTAAAAACACTGTTAGCAAGCGTTTTTCTTAGCTGTTTTGTTTTGGCTTCAAAAAACTCGCGGATTGAAATTCTCATCACCACTCAGTGCTGCATCTCATTAACCACGGGAGACCTCGTGTACGCACTCATTCTACGAAAGACAGAAACATGAGAGCCTCACGACTCAGTTGCTCGAATGTCTCCGATATCATCAGACACACAATCAAGCTGCAAAGCCGTCAACTTCGAACAATGACCGGTCCCATATGGTGATATTACGAAAAATCTTCTCTGAAACCGTATATCATGAAAATCTTTAGGTGACGCCTTTCTCTCGCATTGGCAAAACGATCATCTATCTGTCTCACTTCATCTCCAGGAGGCGTCGAACTCTTCTCTACTAGAATCAAATTACTCTGCACCTCCAGCCTGACTACACCTGTATAACAACAACTTTTGTTCAGTGTTTGTTCTCTTATCCGATTTCAACCGCTTCATTGAGACTTTTCATGAAATTCCGTCGGGATATGTCTGAAGAAATCCCATGAGGACGCACCAAAGTTGCACAGCCCTGCTTACCATGCAAAACGTGATGCGATCCACGTACGTTGACAGTGACGCCTGCCAGTCTGCGCCTTCCGCTTTGCATGCTGCTCTCCAATGACAGGACACCAATTCTCCGGAGAATGTTCATACCACGGAGCACATGCCTCATCTTATTTCGTTTGCGCGCGACATTTGCGATAGCATCACTGGCCAATTTGCTGGCGAAAGAAGGGTCCGCACTCTCGGAGCCTTGTTTGCTGAAACGTTTCTCTGCGGAGATTTCCCCTGATCTCATCTGCGCTTCAATCTTATCCAAAAGTTCGTCAGAAATCAGACCACTAACGCTGTCATCGCCACTCCTGTTCTCATTGCTTCCGTCTCCGACACTACCAAGACCAAATCTCTTCAGGGTCCAACTTCTGCGAACTTCCTCAGCCCGTTTCCGTTGCTCTTTGCGGATTCGCCGATCTTTCAGCCATGACAGTGCGTCTTTGCAACCTCGGATATCAGTCGCACGCGCGTCAGATGATAATGGCTGGGGGCCAGAATCTTCCAAAATCTGGATCGCTGCATCGAGAATTTCATCAGTTTTACTCGGCCGACTCTGATCGACCTCCATGATGAGCAGTTGCGCAAGCTCGTCGCCATCCAAATCTACCCTTCCGTCCTCCAAACACTGCCAGTACATGTCCTCGAGCGCGTCATCCTCGTGAGTGAGGGCCGGCGGCAAGCTCCATGGAATTGCCCCCTCCAGTGGATTGCCATCATCTGTGAACTGTTTGAAGTCACTCTTATCATCCCTTGTCCAGCGGGTAAGAGTGTCGCATATCTCGTTCGCAAGAGCGCGGTCATCGATCGTGATACGGCTCTTCAGGGACGCATATGGAGGGACACCTGGAGCGACACTTCGTGCACCGAAATGAACGCCGCAAATGAAGAGCTTTTTTTTCGCACGAGCAGCATCGACGAACCAATCGAAATCCTTCTTTGTGAACGGCTCGTCTGGGTCCTGGGTCCCGGCAAGTCCACCACCGATGTCTCTATGATTCTCCAAATAAAGTCGAGCGTGCTCGTGATCAGAAAACTCTGTTTGCTTGTGCCTGAGAGACTGGAGAGGGATTTGTCGTCGGCTCATTTCTAGCGTTTCGTGAGCATCGATTATCTTGTAAGAGATGACTGCGGCTTGCTCCACCACCACCTTCGCGAGATTCCAGTTACAAGGTTGGCGCACAACGAAGCCCCGATACTTCGACAGCGGAAGTCCTTCCGGTGGAACGACATACGGATGAGCCCAACATCTTTGCGTTACACATATCTGAGCATCATCTAGAAGAGCCACGCACGGCTCATCACCATGCCAATAAAAGTGCAGAATGCCCTGCTCGTCATCCCGTCTTGGATCTCTGCTGTATCCTGACAATATCGTCTTACAGAGGTTACCGCTTCCAACCACGTCCGGAAAAATAAACGCGAAAACCGCGCAAGCGAACGCGTTCACAGCCTCCGCGTTACGCGGAGTGCGTAGACCCGGTTGTTCCATCAAAAGCTGCAGCACTCTGTACACGTGACCAAATACGAAATCGTTGGGGCCGGGATGAAAACCATCACGCAATAAAGGAATCGACCGTTCCGCAACTGAATCACCCATCAAGCGGGAGCCGATACCATCCAAAATCACGCGCTGCCGGGTAGAAATGTCAAAGCTGATGTGCTCATTCTGCGTGTCATGACTTTCTTGAGAACCTCGGTAACGATCACTGGATTTCTTCTTTGAGTTCTTCGAGTTTTTCTTCTTCCCAGAAACAGACTGCTGAGACACGGAGTCACTAGTGCCGAACTTGGTTGCATTGTTGGCAGTGCTTATGGCTCTACCAACGGCATTGATCGTCTTCAGTACAGCGGTACCTGTCATAGGCTCTCCGAACATATTTCGACAATATTCTTCGTTGTGCGTGAAGCACATTTTGGACTTCACGACGTGACGCACAACATCCAACATCGACATCCCGTCGTTTCCTTCAGCGACCAGCTTCTGTTTTATTCGTTCGACCCGCTCTTTTGCCATCTGCGAAGTCCACTCAAGGAGCAACTCAGGATTCTGTCGAAGCTTCTCTTGCAGCGTATCGCGCGTATTTTCAGCAGTCACGAGAGTTTTTTTGAGACGTTTCCTCGTGTCTCCCTTCAGACAATTCAAGACGTCGGAATCCTGATGCATAGCCGAATTCGCAGTGGCGTCGCTCGGGAGAGTCGGGAATTTCGCATCCAGCAGGCCATGAGCCTCCGGAATGTATCGATTGAGGAGGATCAAGCTTTCTGCGTCGCGTGCAGCTGCCATTTCACATGTTAGGGCTGTGGCACGACGCTTGAACTCCTGGACCGTCAATTCCCGACTACCCTCGTCTGTGCGAGGATCCGACGGGTTTGCACTAGAGTCAGCTGCTTCATCGGAGGTACAATCTTGAACATTCTGCAGAGGAACGAGAGCTGTGGAGTCCGAGGCAGCCAATGCTTCATCGAGCTCTTCGATTAGCACAGTCTGTTTGCTTTCTGCATCTTCGAACCCTGCAGAAGTTCCTCGAACAGGGATCTTGATATTCTGGACTGTGCCTTTCTCTTCCGTATCATCGTCTGAAGAATCCTCCAACAGAGTGCGCAAGTTTTCAGTACGCAACTGCCCGTCGCGCATCTTCTTAACTCGCTGATACTCATCGCTTTCTGGATCGAGAAAATTAAGTCCTACCCGAGCGACCGTTTCGCCTCTATCTTCCGAATTCAGACCCAGGTGTTTCAAGGAATTTTCGTAGAACCGAAGTTGCTTGTTAAATTGTTCCGGATACACTAGAATTGCTAGCTTTTCGTTGCAAACAAGACCCAGATCTCGCAGTGAGTTCTTGTTGTCCCGCTCGTTGATAGAAATTCTCGCGCCAATCGGCTTGCCAGTTTCGAGACGACGTTGCACACGACCCACCGGAACATTCTTCCCCATGGACTTCACACAGAACTTCTCCACAATGTCGGTCATGTTTTCCACGAAATGCACTTCTTCATCGATATCCACAATGGCTAGACCCAAAATTTCGAAATAGCTTCCTGCTCGAGATTGACGCAACTGAAACACGAACTCCTGAGGTGTCATGTCGAGCCAACTTTTAGTGGATGCCGACCGATACAAGGCGTCGTCAGTTGTGCAGCTGAACTTCAGATATTGCAGAGAGCAAATTCCGTAGACATCCGGCAACTTGACAGCAAGAAATTCTCGCTTCAACGTTGGACATGCCTTCATGAATCTTTTGGCTTCGGCGACGGACCACGATTGGTACTCGACTTTAGTAGAAGGCGGTCTTTTCATTTCTGGACAGGTTTCTCTAAATTCCGCGATCTTCTCATCTGAGAGCTTGCAGTCGATATCCTCAGCTTTACGGTCACCACCTTCGGAACTTTTCTGCGAACGTCTCGCGTCGGCTTTGCCCACACCTGTCCTTGCGGGAGCGTTTCTCGATGACATGTTCTCAACACGGTACGATAATTTTGATCAGATATACTTGAGATCGACTATGCCTTCAAAAAATATTATCGAAACAACATTGACTTCAATGTGAACATGGACTTTCATTCTGAGCATATCACGCGCTACAATTCGAGTACGTCATACCGGCAAATGGGATGCAAATGACGAAGTACAAACGAAAATCTTGCGCGCCGAAAAAAAATCGCTCCCATGGAGTAATCGATTTCGCGGCAACACTTTGTTCCTGAAGATCGACCTTCTCGTCAGCAGAGTAACCGAGACTTGCTGACGAGGACATATCGAAAAGAGAGTCAATGTCTCACTCACTGGTTAAACAGCTGCAAGTTTCCATCGTCCCCGGCGCATAGGACGCTTGCAGCATCAGTCACGATCTCCAAACAACGAATTGCGTTGACACATGCTTTGAAACTCCACGACAGCTGCCCCGTGGCGATTTCATAGGCTGAGAGATTACCATGACCGTCACCAAGGAAAACCTGGCGTCCTGTATTGGTCATGGAATATACAAAATCAGGAGACACCTCCTCGACGACGTTCACAAAATCTTCCGAGTGATCATCGGAATCGCATTCGAATCCTTTCCGCAAATCCGTCCAGAGAAGCCTGTTGTCCGCCCCCACCGATATCATGGTGTCCCCGATCACGCAAATGTCATTCACGGCACCACCGATATGACCGGGCCAATTGCGCCGATTCTTGCGAATACGGGTGTCCCACAGACGTATGTGACCATCCTGTGCTCCCGTGAAGAATACACCTTAAAAGATTGATTACCGTATACCCACTCCAAATTTCAAAATAAAATCTGATGCACCAAGAGTTTCCATGAATTCATCAAATGAAACCTTCTCGGCTTGCATCCTCACGGATTGCGGTAATGTGCCCTTTGTGACCTTTCAAGGGCGCGATTTTCTCTGCACTACGCACGTCCCACAGAATAGCGTTTCCGCTGCGATCCCCGGAAACCAACCTATCATTCTGCCACGAAAATGTGAGAATCGGTGCAGTGTGGCCGACGAGGGTAGCGCTCTCCCGTTTCGATCGCAGATCCCAAATGCGCAGCGACTTATCATAGCTGCTTGATATGCCGATACTATCCGCCGCCTCCACCCTGGAGATGGAGCCCGTATGTCCTTTCAATGGAACGCAATTGGGAGCACCACCGGCAGGCCAGAGACAAAGGAGGTTGTCCGCGCCTCCGGAAAGCACACGACCGTCTGACGTATGCGCGACCGCTGTGACCCAATCGGTGTGGCCGGAGCGCTGGGTGTAGAGGGTTCGACACACGCGCATGGAGGCGATGTCCACCTCTTTGAGGGAGTGATCCGCGCTCCCGCAGACGACTTTTTGCCGACATACGCTCATGCAGAGAATGTTTCGGTCGCTCAGATCTACCGATTTTCCCGCGGACTCGTGTACGGTATCCACACCGTGCTTCACAGACTGCGCGTAGGTCCGGAAGTTGCTGTTTCGGGGTTGCTGCAGCATGCGCTGCTCGCTCTCCGCAGATCCCACCGGTCCTCCTCTTTTGAAATCATTTCCAGCGTACCCGCCATTCACCCCAGACGTGTCGCGCACAGGTTGAATGTGCAGATGTGGATTTAGATGCGTGTTTGTGGCGCCCATTTCCTTCAGCCCAGCCTCGAATTCCTGCATATACTGGTCGTTGGCCACGTGGGATTGCGCTGCCGGCCGGCGCGCATTGCTGCCAGTCTTGCTTGAAGAACTCCCGCCAGACAGCTGGACGGGAGCCGCTCTCTTTCGTCCAAACTTCTCGTCTCCCATAGCGTGAAGTGTATCGAGCTCGTTCGCACTGCTCTTGTTGCTGCTCTCAAGGGGCGCGGAGAAAGAGCTCCGCCCGTCGACTGAGAAATTTGCGAAGGAAGAACTCGAAGGGCCGCCCACCGGCTTCATCAGCGCCTTGCCTTTTGCAGACTTTATAGGAATGAAGATGTCATTCTCGCAATGCAGCCACATCCCATCGCTGGTCACCACACCTTCGACGATCTCCCCACTCTTGGCCTTTCCAACGAGTTTGTCATCTAGATTCGGAGAACCCCGGTGGAGTAGACCCGCGGACCAGGTCACCTCAAAACGACACTGCTGCTGGTTGACCATGTCCGGCCTTGCGCGTCGATTCCCTTTCGCCCGTCCTGAACGCTAATGTTAGTTTCGATTCCTTTGTGTTTCGATTTCAAATTGTGCTTGAAACTCCTCGTAACTCCTCGTTCATCAAAGTGAATGCAAACCTCAACCCCTGGTAGCACTCTCGCTCGGGTCAGATCTGAACACATGCGTAGATTGGACTGTTTCTCTGGATTGGACATCTCACGAGACCATTGGGAATCAGTAAGAGTGTCTCATTTCGAGTTTCAGATACATTTCCTTTTCAATGCCAAACAAAGCTCCACAACCATCCAAGTGTTCCTCTCACACATCCTCATGGTAGTTTAAAGTTTTACGACAGCAGGCGAAGATAACAACGTAGAAATCGATATAAGTCTGATTATAGTACTCTCTCAGTTCACAGTGCCACTCCTTTGTTCTTGGCATTCGCAACGGCACTTGATTGTCGATTCGATACTGCAAATCACTAGGTGTTGCAAGTCACTATTTCCAGAAAATGTCTGGAACGACCAAATAAGTTCATCTTCAATTTTCGTAAAACAATCCAATCAAGAGTTCACGTTCTGCCAGTGAAAACTTCTATCCATGTCTGGACGCAGTCGTCCTGCGGGCAGCAGAGCGCATACCTACGGTCATCGACAAACGAAACTCTCTTTTTGCTTGCCCGCCGAGTTCCCACCCGTTCCTCGCATCTCGAGTGTTCCGACGGGTGACCCGACGGGTCTCTAGCAACGGTTGGAGCGGCGCTGCATGCGTTGTTTACAATGATTCCCGTCGTGACATTGCCAGTAGACTTCTGAACTTTCGGCTGTGACACGACCTGGTTCTGGTGATGATCGCCGTGATCTGGAACTTCAACGTGCCGATAACCGACGAATAGGCTATGCAAGAATCCGAAAACGGATCCCAAATACGTGCCGTCTTTCGACCCGCCGGGTCGGTCGTCTCTTGGCCCGACACTATAACAGCGGATTCCATCTCGAGTGCGTCGAAGTACGCGAGAAGTTCGACGTTCAGAGGATGACCGCGTTCGACCCCTGGACCCTGTGGTCTCACCCGTGGTGGTGAAACGCAGACCACCGGGCGTTAATTGGCTCGAGGAATCCGACCTTCGCGCATGAGCTCCACCAGAGCCTGCCACACTGGCGCCTGCGACGCTCGCTCCTGCGAGACTGGCACGATGGCTCGCCTTTTCACTACATAGACTGCTGGCCCCACTCCTGCTCGATATCGGCGACGCGTTGCTTGGCAAAGTAAGGGATGTGTTTGCCGAATCGGTAGCGGACGAGCTCCCACTGATCGAAGAGGAACTACTCCCAGATTTTGCATTTGTGGCGCTAGACCCACTGCGCGACACGAACGAGACATCGTTTCGCGAGGTAGATTCGCTTACGGACGACGTATCCTCGGAACCAGGTGAGTTCAGGCTGGAATGATGCGAAGAGTTGCTGCGGTTGCTCGTTTTCCTCGAAGAGTTGCGATATCTGCGATCACTGCCACCCTGCGGCCGACCGCTCGAGACCACGAGGCTGCTGCTCGCGATGCTTGAGCTCTCTTCTGTGTGTGACGACGCTGTCTGTCGCGGAGCTTGTTCCCCGCTCTCGAACGCCGGCGTACAGAATGAGTTGAACAACACCTCACCAGACTCCGATGCATCCGGCCCCAGTCTCGCAACTGAAGACGGTCGTGGGACGATGTTGTTGTCGGGAATGTCGGGAATATGGATAGATGTGCCGCTGGGCAAAACGATGGCGTTGTTTGTCGTGGTAAAGATACCGTTGGAGGGGTTTAGGCGCGGAGTCGCACGCGAAAGAGGAGGCACACTCCGTCGCGCATCAGAAGACCGAATGCTCGGGGATTTCCCGGAGCGACCTCCTTTCTTCGGTGTTCCCGAGAAGGATCCGTTTCCATTTCGGATGACCGACCTGAGTGTTCTCTTTCCGGCTGAACCGTCTCTGTAATCCATGCTCTGGCGTCTCCTTCTTTCGCAACTCTGTCCCTTCCCCTCGCTGCTGCTTCGCTTGGCTGTTCTGATCGAGCGGCTAGCGCTCCGGGTCCGACTTCGGCGCGCAGTCGCGTCCGCAGCGAGAGCTGCCACAACGGGCCCTCCTGATAGTGCCCAGCATTGGCGTTCGGCAGAACGCACCCGCCTTGTGCCGACAAAAGAAACCGCGCCGCCAATTTTCACTCCCTTCCCCTGCGCTGGGTCCTTAGATTGGCTCCGGCTACGAGATGAAGGACTCCCACGCCCGTCTTCCGGATTTTCTTTAGAAGTGAGCGTGCCGACAGTCGGAGGATGAACGTCGGGAGTGGCACCGGTTTGCGAGACTTCTTTTTCAGGGCTTGCTGGTCGACAGTTCTGAACTTCGTTCATTTTTTGCACTTTTTCTGCCCACGTAGGCACTTTGAGACCCGCCTGCGCATCGTGGATCTGGATACTCGCATCAGGCATCAGGGGCACTGTTTCCATGATGGACGCATTCACGGCTTGTCCAATGCCGCTCATATCATCCATTTTGTCCGCGCGGTTTGCGACGTCACGATTTGGACCAAATATTTGCGGGTCGATCTGGACGACTGGCGTACCCAATAGCTGAGACATTGGAGTTTGATCGGGCATCTGTAAGAAACTGTCGTTGACACCCGCATTCGAAAAGACAGTGCCGACGGAGACGCTTGGCGAATTGTCCGGCCGCTTTCTCCTCTGCGCGTTCGGAGGGTCTGCAAAAGTCCCTATGTCGGCGCCTGCTCCCCACGTCCTCTGTTCTTCTTCGCATGCAATATCCAAAGGTGTTACAGTGACGGAGTTCGACCGACTTTCAGACTCCTTAGCATCGGAGCTCGAGATGCACGTGGAGAGATTTTCTCTCAAATCTGATGTGAAATCGGTGCTGGAGGAGGGAGCCATCCCTACTTTTCGGCTTTGCATCGTCTCCAATACCATGTCCTCGAAATCGCGATGCACTTTTTCCCGCGAGCGGCTCCGCGAACGCATCGCGCTCGTAATTTTGTCGAGCGACTTCGCCAGACAGTTCTCGGAAACAGACGCCACCGGAAGCTGGTTCAGTTCTCGGTTGATCCTGTTGATATCGGACTCCAGTCTGTCGCCGGGGGATTCCGCAAAAGGCTCGTTGAGATCTCCTCGCTGGGGCAGCGGCTGTGGTTGTTTCCGCTGTCCCTCGGCCATGAACACGGCCGCGGGGTCGACCATGTCACTGCCCGCAAGACTCGCACTGTCCAATACGTTCTCAATATCGGAGAGATCGATCACCTCGACTCTTCGCGAAGCAGAATCGTTACCACGGGCGCTCAGAAGAGCCGGCTGAACCCACAGATTGTCGCTATCGGCTCCATACAGCGAGTCTTCGCTGGTGTTATCTCCGGTGTCCATGGGCAGCACTTCAACGCCTTGCGAGAAACCATCGGATATGTTGTCGATGTTTAGCGCTCTCCGCACATCACTTGGCGGATCCCCCGCGTCATCACTGAATGCTGCGTCGCTGCTGCTGGAGTCAAAAACATTACCCCGCTGTGATGACATGCCTGCGTGTGCTGTTCCATTCATCGCGAATTCCCCACGGCGTATGTCTACGCCAATATTCGCGTCCACACTTGAGCAGGTATCGGTGTCTCGAACATCGTCAAGCGCATTCTGAACCAGTCTCTCCAGGTCCGAACCACCTATACTCAATTCGTCATCTCTGCTGTAGCCCAGCTGAAAGCCGGAGCCTCGATTTCCCCGTCCAGTTCTCCCGCGGCCGCGGGGAAACTCAAGAGGCATCGTTGAGGGTGCACTATCTTTCTTAAACTAGAATCAGATAACTTCCCTTCTTGTCCTACGGAGGATTGCTACCGCAAATCCCTTAAATTTTCTCACGCACTTTTTGTTTTTCATGACTTTGAAAGCAAACTCGAATTCACCAGCGGGGTCCTCGTTGCTATGACCTCGCAACTTTTGCGCTCACTCTTAGTGGAATGCACCTCGACCGAACCTCACCCCCCTGAACAACTTGGCTCCGAAGGACCACTACCGCAACACTTCCTTCGAAATGACTCAAGCACTTGCTATTTTTCTACGAGATTCAACATCGAAAGGGACGCCATAATTCTCCAGGAGGTCCCTTAAGTTGAGGGTATAACCTCGTGTAGAGACATCAAGACTTTCATTACATAAGATCGTACAAAATAAGTCCAAATTTTGCATACACGCATATTGTTCATTGAAAGGCTACAGCCGCGACATTTACGGCAGTGCATAATTCGTTGCATACCTTCGGCAATATTCACTGCGTTACCTTCTTAAGTTCTTTCGCCGATCGAAAATATCTAGGGTAGAAGCGGGTACCAAACTCCTTGGTCGCTTTCGTCCAATCATGATACACGTCATATCACTACAGAAACCGACACAGTAAATACGAAAATCGATACGTGAGACTGATCTAAATTGTTCTGAGACTGATCTAAATTTCGATTCTGAACAACGGGAAATGATCTAACTTCAATTCTGGTCTAAATTGGTCTAAATTTGAAACAACAGGAAATGCTATGTTTAGTTGCGATAAACCGTCCGATGGTGGTGCGAAAGGAATGAACAAGAAATATTTACGGTATTCTACGGCTTACTACTTTTGTCGCGGCGTTCTCGTGCTTCTCGGAGTCGCGCGCTCGCCCAGCCGGGGACTCTTGTTGGGCAACGGTGTGTTGCTGCACGCATCGTGGGTTGCACTGTTGTTGCGACGGTCTCGGAAGTGCCCCGTAGGTTTTTGGTACGAGGCGGCGACGCCTGGGTGAAATTTCAGCCCGGTCTTACCGCAGTTGGGTTTGTTGAAACCTGTCGACGTCACACCCATCTGCCCAGGCTCCTGGAAACTCGCCGTAATCGGACTCGTGTTGATGTCGGGAAGCATAGATGGTAGCATGTCCGGCTGCACGAGCGGCTTCACGGCGAGGTCATACGGCGCCTCCTCGCCCAGCATCGACTCGAGATTCTTGATTTCGCCGTTGGTATCGTGTCTCTTGACGCCGTTGAGGACGCTGGAAGTCCTCTCAGAATTCATCTCTAGCACACTAGCGCCCGTTTGCATCAGTATTCCGTTATTGCTGCCGACACTGAGGACACCGTTACGAAACACGCCGTTCAGGTCATCACCGTTAAGGTCGTTTAGGTCGCCATGTTCGTCGGGGAGAGGAAAAGTTTCGGCGGTGCCTTCGTCTCTTCCACTGACCTCGACGCCCCGTGGTCGCCCCGATGGAACCATGTGGCCTCTCGGCACATGCCCTCTAGGAACCATCATTCTAGGACCACTTGCCGGCACCGACTTTCGGGCGGAGTGGTTGCCGGAGTGGTTGCCGGAGTGGTTGCCGGAGTGATTGGCTCGGGGCGTGGTAGTGCTTGACGGAGTATTGTGCGAGTGGAGACGCGGAGTATTGCCTGATACCAAGGCCGAACCACGAGGGGTTCGCGATGTAGTTCCTCCCTGGCGCATGTGCTGCCTCGGCGTCTTCAGATTGATCGGAAGCGACCTTTTGAAACCGCTGTTTCTCAAAGCGTTCGCCTGCCGTTCGCTCGCGGCCGCGTTGCCCGTTCGCAGTGTATTCCGCGGAAGCTGGTAGTTGCCGTCCAGTTTCAAATCCATCAGCGTCTCCGCGATGAGCTGATCGAAGTTCAGGCTGCGGCCCGGACCCTTGCCCGTCGGCGGAGACTCTATCGTTATGCCACCCTCTGGTATGGTCGAGAAGGTCGAGGATAACATGTTGGCCAAGCGCGCGTTTCTGCACTTGTTCTGCTCGGAAGGACCCTGCGGCTCAGGTCCCATGAACCTTTCGAGCGTGAAGTCGCCCAGTGCCGGCCTTCTAGCATTCGCCTGCTCCAGCCTATCCATGTGATTCTCGCCGCCGTCTGTCAAGGAAGGAGTTTGATCTGGGCAAGATTCTCGCATGCCGCTCTCAGAGCGGCTCTGAGCGGTGCTCACAGAAGATGGCATCGCAATTGAATAATTCTCGATTGAAGTTGCTATATCCCGAAGGCTACATGAGCTCGTATTCGTTGTTCGAAGACCGACTGTGCACAGCAAACACGTAGTACCGTCAACAAACAAACCGAGTTAACAAAAAGCATGAACAAAAGCACTAGTATCTCGATATACCATTCAGAGCGTCCGCCTCCTGCGTCGTCGCAGAAAGGAGCTGGTCTTGAGCAAGAAGTTCATTGACACCATTGATACCGCAACCGTCTTCGCGCGGAAAGCGAAGGTTGACTGTGCCGCTCGTATCGCCCGCATGCGTTTCGCGTTGCTCGTTGTGCACGCCGCTCGCAGCGCGCGTGCTTTGCCCGGCGGACAGTTGGAGCCAGCGATTTGTATGCAGTTTCCGAGGCGTCGCGCCTGTGCTCGTTTTACTCGGAGACAGTGGCGGCGCGGACGGCGTCAGGGTTTTGCTCAATACGGCTGACGGGGTTAGAGTTTTGCTCAACATCGGAACTCCGCTGGGCGAAATCATGGGCATAGGCCGCCCCGGGGACCGAGCGCCCTTCATGCCGCTGGAAACCTGAGACAAGACGCTGATGGGTACAGGGTCGGTTTTCTCGCGATTACTGCGAAAATTGATGCTGGTGCTGGCGACTTTCAGCTTTTCCGGCGAGTCCTTGGTCCCGATCGGCGCAGTGGTGTGCAGAATGTCTTTTTTCGCGGCAATCCCTGGGGACGCCAATACGCTCGCACCGTGACTCTTGGCTGGACTCTGAACAGGCGTCACGTCCCGGCTGTGATTGCCGAGATACGCGTAGTTGGGATTCAGAGCGAGGAACGGCGACTGTGTGTACTTCTCAGGCAACGTTCCCCTCAGTTTGCTCGCTAGGTCGGCCTTGGCCATTTCCTGACGATTCTTCTCGGCTTTGATCTGCTCCCGACGCTTGCGCGCTGCCTCGAGCTTCTCGTTCAAGTCATTCGCGACCTTCACTTTGCGCTCCTGAACGGAATCTTGGTCTTTGGTAACATCCCATTTCGGAGGGGCACACACGGCCGGACTAATGGCATTGCCAGCCTCCACAACCCGATCTGCGAGCTCAGCTTGCTCTCCCTGTTCACCTCGGAACCGTTCCGGGAACGGAGCACTGGATCGTGTTTCGTTCGTTTTCCATGATGATCCTGACGAAGCCGAGTAGTTCTCCATTTCGGACGACGACGAAGCGGAACTGTTCTCGGCGACGCTGTCTCCACAGTTCTCTGCATGCAGGCCCGTCAGGCCCGTCATCGTACTCCCCCCCGAAGAGGATGCTGCGGACGACGTGCGGAGCTTCGAAAACTTCGAGATGAGGTCGAGGTTCAGTCGCACCAAATCCTCCGCGCTCTCGATCAGCTTCTGCCGCTCAGCACTGCCCTGATCCGCCTCGGAACTCGCAGCATTCGGCGCGGGGGCGCGAGCATTCGCACCGCTGTTCTTCACGGTATGTTCGCGCGTGTCGTCGTCTTGTCGTTCCTCCTCCTCGGACTCCGCAGTCAGTCCTTCTTCTTGAATGGCCGACAGACCAATCACGCTGGCGCCTCGGCGCTGCGTCTTGTTCAGCTCCTTCAACACGCCGTCAGAGATGGTGCCTCCATTTTGGGGCACACAGGCAACATCGAAGCTCTCCACCTCGGGGGCCCCACGCAAACCTTTCTTGAGAGCGTGAGTGCAACTGCCATCGATATCCCGCCCTGTTTGCTCCCTCGAACGCTTCTCGAGAAAGTCGGCTGCACTGGACACAACCTGCACTCTGTCGTCTTTGTCATCGATTATCTTCTCTAGATTCTCGTCGTCGAAGCGGATCTTCTTGTCCTTATTCGCTTTCTTCACGGCTGGCGAGGGCGCTTTCGCTGCCACAGGCACGGTGCCCGGGATTTCGATCGATGCGACCGTTTTTATCATCGACAACGACCTGGCTCTTTTCTCCGTCGATGGCGGCGTTGAAGAGTTGGGCTCCTGGCTCTTGGCGGCGCCGTTTTCTTCTTCCTTCCTCCCTTTTCGTGGACCTCCTTTCTCGTACACCTTCTCGGCTGCCGGGTCCAGAGTCTCTTCTGCATCCACCATTGCGTTATTTGTGTTGTTTTCCCGAATCAGGGATTCCACCGTTGACATCAGCCGATCATCGTCGTGCTTGACGGCGTACTGATCACTCGGACAATCGCTCTCTGTGGATCCGCCGCTATTGCCGCGTGGAGCAGCGACGTTCCCAGGTCTACACTGCGAGGACACTGCACCACTGACTGGAGTCGGATTTTCGGTGGCACTTACGACGTTTCCACGAGCGATACTAGCAACAGAACATGACGCAAGTCCCGGAGTGTGATAGAGCACCGGGTAGCTCGACGGCGCGACGGACGTGAGACACTCTTGTGACGAGCCCGACGAGGAGAGCCTCTCCGAGAGATGTGTTGAAGATATGTTCGTCGGATCGTCGGCCTGCTGCATCCTGGCTCCTGCAGTGCCTGCTGCAGAGGACTCCAAACCTGAGTCCACAGCGGTGTCGCTTTCAGGCGATGCGTCGCTGCCAGCGATCACTGCATCTGCGGTCATCTGCTCTTCATGAGAGTCTGCATTATCGTGCAAACTACCGTGTTCGATTTCAACGCCGGGACTTTCCTCTAAAAGGCTGTCCGTGCTCCCCACCGCCGTAAGACGGTTCAAAAGGAAGTCCATCTTATCAACGTTTTAGACTATCTCCTTTCCATTCCACTATAGACGCCTCCTTTCCCATTTTGATCAGATCTGCTGAAGTGAAATAAGAATACAGTCACGTGAAGTATGTGTAGGCAAGTGACAGTCGATTGATGGCTCCACCTCTCGGTATAAAGACCAACTCCTCGCTCTGGGTCCGCTCTCCGTCCCCGCTCAGTCACCCTTCCCAAGAATTTCCCGCGAGCATTACAGAAGATAATGCTGTCCAGGCTCCACTCTCTCTCTTTCTTTCGTCTCAGAACGCGCAAACGGCGAAAGATTCATTTTATAATTCTGTCCGATCGTTGGCTAACCGCGAATGGTGTACTTTTCGAAACGCGGGTCAAGTTACGATCAGAGTTGCTCTCCCAACACAATCTGGGCCAAGGTCACATTTTCTACCTTGCCTCGCCATAGTGTTGAAGATTAACTGTTCGAACGAACACATAAACTGTCGAGTAGAAATGAATGACGCTGCACGGAAATGGACTAGAATTAGAACGCTCAACACCAACCGACGTCTGCATCAACACACCGGCCTCCCGTTCCATGTGGCACGATACGAAGATAGACCGTCGGCATTACAACCAAAAACGGCGTCCTCAATCACGAGCACATCGTAAAAAGGATTTCTATCGAAACTTCCGTTGTATGCGACGACCGGGTCCGGAATCACGACACTATTCGCGTCCAAAATGGCATCATCGTAGCGAACTGTCGAGAGTCCTTGAGTGTCGGCCACGACTGCGAATCCCGGTACGCGCAAATACCCTAGCCGCACCGCGACATTCCCGACGCGCTGCGAAGAGCCTGCCTGCGAAGCTTCCTTAGTGGCCTGCGACGATGATGGACTCAGCATGCCCCCCGCTATCGGCCCTCTCGAAAGCGCTCTCCGGTCAAACAGAAACATCGCCTCGCCGGCCGCGAGGAGGTGATTTGGCTGCGCCACGTTTCCGAAGAGAGCGGGTCCCCCGTGCACGCCACCGAGGATGGCGGTCAAATCCGTCTCCGGCATGCAAAAAGCGGCTTGCGACCTAGTGTCGGAACTGCACCGCAAGTCGAATATGGAGACGCTCGCCATGGGAGCGCGGGTCGTACAGCCCACGCAGTAGTGGTCCAGCACGGTCACGTCAGAGACCGGAGAGAACGTGGGAAACCGCCTCAAGAGCGTGCTAACACCGTCGAATACCGATAGCGACGCGGAATCGTGCTCGACAACCCCAGCGCACACGAGGTCACCGAGAAAGCAGAGACGTGAAACGTGCAGAAAACAAGTCTGGTCCGACTGCCACCCTCGGTCCACCTGCCAAACGCCGTCGGTGTCTTTCCACAGGTGTGCCAATTGGGCTCTTTGGCAACCAGGTCCACCAGCTTGCAGCATGCCCGCGCACATCTTGTCTCCAGTGCGATTTACGGTCATCGAAACGACGGCCACGTCGACGTCACTGTCTTTGCCGCAAATGTCGATTTGGTCGACGCAAACTTTGTTCCGAAAGTCTATCTGCAGAATCCGGTTCCGACAACCCATTAGAATGCTCGTCCGTCCATCGTCGGGCGCAAGAGAGAAACCGACGCAGGAGTCCGCATCGCCTCCCTGAATCTCCTGAGCGATTCCACGCATGTCCATCACCTCCTGTGCCTCCAGAAGACAACCGTAAATCGAACTTGTCGGATCACCGTCTAACGCGCGTCCACGGCCCCTCTGGTCTGACGCTTTCCCAGCGGCCAACAACACTTTCCGTGCCATCTCCGGAAACAAGTCGCGATGCTCAATTACGATACGCTTGGTTTGCGACGATATCGTGGCTCGCGGACACACTCGTAGAATGGACTGCAAGAGGAGAAGATAAGATTCCAGATAGGGAACGCACGGCTTCCCCTTTGAGCTGCGCTCTCCCGCAATGTGATTGCTGTTCGTTATTTCTTGCTCCTCTGAGACCTGTGCCGGCGTAGCTGGCTTCATACACTCCTCCAGGCTTCGCAAGAGTCCCTTCGGGTGGATGTGTCGGCCTCGGATGAGGAGCTCGACTTGATGGCAGAGACGCGGACCGATTTTCTGCGGTCGCTGGGCGAAATGATCTGCCAGATACGTTGCAGCTACTATTCTCGCTCCGGAGTGCAAGCTGTCGGAGTGCACGGAATATATCGACTTACAACGCTCCACCGCTGCGACAGATGACTTAGGGGAGACTGACGCGTCTTCCAGAATGTCCTTGACTGCACCTTTGAAGTCTGCCATGTCCGCTTCCGGAACGTTCCGAATGACACCATTCCTCAACAGCTGCCTCCGATAGTCTTGTTCCATTTTATCCGTTTCGTTGTTTTCTCTGGTCTGAGGCACCACACAAATCCGAAGAACGTTCTCTTTCTTACGAGCTAGACTTAGCGCTTGAACCTTCTTCTATCTCTTCTGTATCGAGTAAGAGCTCGAATCGCTTCTCACTCTCTGCCAAATCTTGGCTCATACTATCAACGCAGACAAATTGAAATTTGAAAGAGGCCGCCGAAGCGGCGAAACGCTCCGAATCTCGCAAGAAACTAAAGTTGGAAACTCATTCTTAACGCTGGCATGGAAGGATTTCGCAAACGAAAACCAACTCTGAGTCCCACGCACTCGACTACTTCCTCCTCTTCCTCCGTCGCATGCTCTTTGGCATTTCTTCTCAGGCTTCGCGTCTTACACACTTCGCTCCATCCGATTCCTTCCGACCCACGGGCTGCGTCGGCATGTTCGAAGGCCGTGACGCCCCCCACTGCCAGGACGGCGCGCGCACGCGATGTCCACCCGCGCGGACGCGCTCGAACCGCGCAAAGGCGAACCCGCGCCCGGACGTAGTGCCCGAGCGCGGGGCGCGGCCGGCGGCGATCGTGATGGCACTTGGCCTAGGTCAGTACCGAGGCACCGCCGCAGCTGAGCGCCGCGAGGAGACGCGCGCGCGGCGCGTTCACTTGAAACGCCAAACAAATAACCAGAAGATCTGCGTAAAGCTTGACACACTTTTCGCGTGCCCGGTCCTCTCGACAGACGCTTCACTTTCAAATGAACATACGAATAGATGAAGCCGGTGCGAAAATTATGAAAAATTGTTCGCATTTTTCACTAGACCGCACTGAGCACTTTTTTACATTTTTTTCCTACAGTCGCACCAACCTAAACTTTCTCGAATAACGATACAATTCAACGAAAATGTCTCCACAATCGTCCTCAGATTTCGACCACGCCGTCTCCTCCTACTAGACTTAGGTGGTGTGTACCATGACGTACTATTAGGACATTTCAACATATAGTAATCGGGACGTTTCAACTTTTTACATCGTTTCGAGACCGCATCGAGATGAGGAGTGCGTGAAGAATAAAGATGACATCGAGGAAAAACTTTATTGCATTCTTCTAACCCATTTCCGTTCGAATCATCATGACACCACCTACAAATCTGGTTGCCCCTCCTGAGTCCTTGGCAGCCAAGCCCTAAACCGGGCAGCCGGTTTCAGATGCCATCCGGGGCGGTGGTTAAAATTTCATGACTCCCCCTACAAATCTGGCTGTCCCTTCTCGGCAGCCAAGCCCTAAACCAGGCAGCCGGCATCAGACGCCATCCGGGGTGGTGCTCGAAAATTCATGACACCCCCTACAAATCTGGTTGCCCCTCCTCGGCAGTGAAGCCCTAAACCGGGCAGCCGGTATCAGACGCAGTGCGTCAGACTGTTCGCCAGGTTGCTTTGAGGTCTTTGAAGTCTTTGAAATCTTTGAAATCTTTGAAATCTTTGAAGTCTTTGAAATCTTTGAAATATTTGAAATCTTTGAAATCTTTGAAATCTTTGAAATCTTTGAAATCTTTGAAGTCTTTGAAATCTTTGAAAGTTTTGCAAGTTTTTTGGGGTTCAAATAATGGCAAAAACAAAGGAGGATCATGAGGCTATGCGGCTCTAATGTCCAAATAGTACGTCATGGTACACTTATCCTAGACTTAGTACCAGCGCTCCACTCAGTGAGAGTTTTGATCTACTCGGCAATGCTCGGCTCGGCTCGGAGTGGACAGTGCTCGGCTCGAACGGATACAAACTGCGAGACAGGATACTATCGACATTGTTGACAACAAGCAGATCCACTGGCGCGACTAAAACATTGTGGTTGGTTTTGAGCTGAAACTTTCACACATTCTCAGTTAGTTCATTACGGCTACTCCCAGAGATTTCAAAAAGCGTCGTAGATCTTTCACAAAGTTAAACAAATTCTATTCTTGTGAAGCTTATAATCGAAGTGAGAAGCTTATAACCAGAAACAGTCAAAATTGTGTCTTTACTTTCTCAAGTATGGATGGACACACAAAACAAGTACGCCGACCGCGATTACTGTACGTCTTCACGTGCTACGGCGAAGATATTTTCCTCTACGTCGGTGGGTGTCAGCTCTGCTTTTGCGGCGTCACCGCCGACGAATCGACCCCAGAGCACCTTCAAGTTTCCCTGGAACTTCAATTTGCGCACACCTTTGCAGAACTCCATGTACTTGACACTCTCCTTCTCAACGCCGAAGAGAGAGGACCAGGCCATGTCTGCCGACATTCCGTAGAACCCGCGAAACGTATCCAAAAAGGAGTCGACTTCCGTCCAGCGTTCTCCTGGAAAATCGGCACACTTCGGCACTTCTCGCTCCCTTTCCTCCTTCTGCTCCTCCGAAGGAATGAAAATCTCCTCGCCCTGGTCATAGTCTTCGTCTTCCAAAAGTGGGGTATCATCGTTCATCATGTCCAGAGCGTCCAACTTTGCGGAGACATTCGCATACACTGACGCTGTGCTAGTCTTTGCAGCCGGTTCTTGTTCGCAAGACCCATGCACTCCATCAGCTGCGTCTTGCACTCCCTCCGGAGAGGCTATGTTCTCACTCGCACCATTATGCGGCTCTGCGGTAGAGTCGGCCTCTCCTTGCCAGTACTGAGTTGCAAACGCGGACGCCGCAACTTCCTCCGACGCTCGCGGATCTTCAATGACGGGTCCGTCCTTTCCTGACACCGCGGAAGAAGACACTTCGTCTGCGCTCGCGCTGTTGGCTGTTTCTTCCGCCGTGGCGTCGCCCTCGTCGGCAGTTGAGCCGAAATCCTCAGCTGAAGTTGGCTTAAAGATGGACGCCATAATCTCGGCGCTTCCGCCTCTGCCTCCAATCTCGTCGGCAAGAACCTCGTTTTCTGCAACCTCGGTGGCACCAGTCTCGTTGGCTACCATGAGGTGCGCGAAGGGATCTTCTGTCGCGCCCAGGGCGCCGTCCAGACTGTCATCCGCTGATCCGAGACGCGAGCCCATCAAATCACGGCTGCTAGACGACGGCGACGAGGAAGCCATGTAGGCGTCCAAATTGCGAGTCCTACTCTTGCGCTCCAGGAGTTTGCCAGACTTGGCTTTTGCGTGAGTCGCATCACTGCCACGACTGGAACTGCGGCCCGACGAGCACCGTGACTGCGTCCCTGTTCTGCGCCGCTCGCTGGATTCGCTGCGACGCTCCCTTCGCTCGCGCATTTTCTGGACATCCAAGGATAGAAAGTCGTCGCGATTTAGCGTAGCCGATTCACCCTCGCTCGACTGATAGTACTTGAAGAGACGACCTGAGTTGAATATGGGAATGCGAGGTCGATGCAGTTTACAAATTCAGGATCAATGAAGTCTGCTATGGGGATAAAACCACATTATACTCCCGAAGTCGATGCCAAACTTCTCCGCGCAAAACTCGGAAAACCGCTTGGTGTCAACAACCTTGACGGCTCCTTCCTCGCAGAGGGCTTGCCAGGCCTTGGTCTTGCTCCCGAACTTCTCTTCACATTGGGTCTGGAACGACTCCAACTCGTTCCATGACACACTATCTAGTTCCTTCAACGAAAGAAGACCACTCCCATCTGCATCCAAGGATTTGAAAAGCTTACCTGAGAAAATGAAAATGTTCACAAAATGTCGACCGACGTTGGGAAGTGATTTAGAAGAATAGCACTGATGGTGTACCTATGTCCCCGATGTACGCTTTGAGGTCTCGGCAGACATGGGTGAATTCCGATAAGTTTACTTTCCCATTGCCGTCCTTATCAAGCGCCAACCGCCACGCGCGCGGGATATTCTTGTAGCGGCGCCTCAGAAAGCCGTAAAAATCCTCCTTGGATGCCGCGGCCATATCTTTCGCGGACTGCCGCTCTTTCTTGGTATTCAACTCTGCAATCGTCGATTTCGCCAGGTCTCGCCGGGTGTTTAGAATTTCGTGAGATTGCTGCCTCTGCAGAAACCCTGACAGGCTGCGTCGTCTCAATGAAGTCGTTCCCCCGCCGCCACCACCGTCGCTTGCATTCGAGTGAATGCTACTATTCATGCTCGTATTCAGCGTGTGATTCGAACTCAGACTCGCGTTCAGAGCATCGTTGCTCTTCTCCAGTAGCATCGCTTTTCTCATTCGGGCGAGGTCTTCGGGAATGTAGCCGTTCATGTACAGATGCCCGGCGCGGACATCGATATCGCTGAGGTTCAGATACTTCTTGCCAGCGTCGGACTGCAGTAGCCTAAACAAAGTGTGCGCCTGCGTCTGCTCGTAGCCATACTCGCTCACCAGTAACCGAACGAAAACCTCCTTGTCCACCCGGTTGCTGCCGTCGAGATCTAATCCGATCACCCATCCGGTAATCAGGTCGTTGAATCTTTCGAGGAGCATACACTTGAAATCATTAATTAGCTTACAGCCCTGCGGGTCCAAGTCTGCGTAGCACAGCAAATCGTTGGTTACAAGTTCCTTCCAGAGCGTCTTAGTCTTTCCCTCCACACCCAGATTGCGACACACCTGTAGTTAGTTGAGGAACAATTGTCAGTTCTCAATTGATATCAGATAAGGGTCGCACTATCGAAAATACATGTCTAGTTCAACGAATTCACAACTTACTCACGACAGACATTGAGTAGCCCAACAAAACACCTTTGCGAATTCCTGAAACCCGCAACTTCCTTTGCCGTGGGGATCCAGACTTTGTTTCCATGCGATTGAGAGGTTGCGGAACTTGCCTACCAGCAGCCTGCGAAATTTCTCGACTAAACCCGGAGTCCCCGGAGCTTGCAGCTGGCCTTGCGGATGACCAGGCACAACGGGCTGCGTGCCAACGTGCAAACCGATGTCAACACTACGATCTTCCGGAATTGTCGACATCAGCGGATTTATGCTCCCCTGCGCGTTCTGCTTGGTCTTGTAATGTTGTGCATGGCTATAGCTTCCAATGAATTCCGCGGGGTCGACCCTGCTTCCACTAGACAGGCTGAAACCCATCGAAGACGAAAGATCTTCCCATGACTCCTTTTGGAATGCGTCGAACTCCGGCGCAGTCAGAAGAGATTCCACACCGACTTCGGACTCTCCTCTGGCTAGAAATTTCAATACCCGTTTCGCCTTGGCCCTGGGAAAGTTGATCTTCTGAAGACACGAGAGAAACTCGTCAGCAGACATGCTACCGCGGCTCCCGAAGAGTGCTCGTAGACCCCTCTGCACCGTTTGGAAGGTGTCTAAGATGCGCAGTCTCAGGAGCTGCCAGTTTTTGTAGCCCTCCGCGTCAAAATCTTCGAGTGTCAGGCGCCCCGAGAAGGATCCCGTCAAGTCGTGGAAAGTCATTTTCAGGTTGTAATCGTAGTCGATATCGTGGCAAGCGGCGATGAAGTCGTCTAGCGTAAGCGACTCGCTGTCGCTAGCGTCTAGCGTAGCGTTGGCGACCAGAATCTTCCACCCGAGCACCACATTCCCGAACTTGTACTGCATATAGTCCACCAGTCGTTGCTTCAAAGTCAACGGAAATTTGTTCTTGCCGTCTTCCTTGGTCCCGTTCGTTTCGCTGGCGATGGCGTC
>JACKZZ010019284.1_pt1 | contig 33791 bp, 15 predicted proteins | sample 8027871 | NCBI WGS metagenome assembly JACKZZ01 (sample SAMN15724774, study PRJNA655200) | protist metagenome | isolation source: fluorescence activated cell sorting (FACS) single amplified genomes of... | place: USA: West Boothbay Harbor, Gulf of Maine | collected 2000-07-19
TCGCAGCTTCTTTTGTAGCCTGCGCAGCCGCCTGCGCAGCACTCAGTGGGTACAATCCACCCACACCGATTCCGAGGAGGAAGCGGAAAACGATGAAGAAGAAGAATATCCGACTGCCTGTGGTCGCAAACGCGACGCCCAACTGCGAGACGAAGGAAATAGCTGTTGTGACGCACAACGCTTTCGAGACACCTATTCGGTCGCCGAGGAAACCCATCGTTAACATTCCAACGACGTTCCCGATAAAGATGACAGCAAGCAGGATCACCCGTTCCGCTTCTGTTCTCTGGGGATACTGGGCTGACGTCTCGATCATGAGGATCGCCACGCTTGCGCAGGCAAGGTTATACTGAATGGAGAAATTGCTGACCTTGCCACTCCATCTGTCCTTGAAAGTCTGTGCACTTTGCACCGCAGCATCCCGCGGAACGCTCATACTGCTGCTCCCGGAACCCGAGACCGAACCTCCGACAACTACTTCTGCGCTACCGTATGGTCTCCCGACTACGATGTCAGCGGTGTTTTGACGATCCGTGACGCCACCCTGCTGCTGAGACTTTGCTGCATCCACATTCTTAGTCGGTTCGCTGACTGGCAGTGTGCTATTCGGCACTGCGGTTCTGTCGTCGTTCATCCATGCAGCACTAGAAGAACCAGACCCACAAAAAAATGTGGGTTGTCCGGAAGATTAGGTGTAAATTGCGACGCCGAGAAACTTGAAACCCCCGCCGTCGCTCACGTCGCTACTCTAGAACAACTTTGAAACTCCACAGCTATTCAATTCTCTCCGAACGAACTTCCCTATTTTTTTTGACACGTGCGGGGGAGAAAGGGTTCCGCAGACACTGCTTGCCGGCGACTAGCACTCAGCTCATCATGTCCGACTCAATCAACATTTGAAAACAGAGCTCCATATTGTCGTTGCCTCGCCAGGAGTTATCAGCTGCCAGGTTTTTGCAACGTGAAGAACAGGAACCTCTCCTACGAACAAGAACTGCGTCGATTTTTCAAATTTCTGAATCTGACGTCTGGAACGTTTCACGCATTTACTAAAGGGTCTCCTGACTAGAATTCTTACAAGATGAGCGATATCCGCAAACCCGTTCATGTGGCACATCAAGCATAATCTCATTCCTACAATTAGAGTACTGCGTATTCATTTGACAAAACTAACCGTAAAAACTAAACTTCGGAACAATGCATACTTACTTCATACTTACTTACTGTCTTTACCTGCACTAGATTCACCACTCGTCCCCAGCATTCATGATTGGGCGAATTCAAGAGCAGGTCGATGTGTAATTTTCTCACACAGTCACAGACTTTTAACTGGCATTCGAGGAACAGACTGCAATGGAGCTTAGGATTGAAATGTAACGAAATGTAACTGAGCTGGGTAGGTCTCTGGCACGTGCTTCTGTGAGTACCTGTCCCAAATTTCGACGAGGGCATATTTAATGATCCCAATCCCAGACCAGGATTTTGCACGAAGAGACGAACTCTAGCGGCCATAAGGCGCCGGTCTTCGATTCGCAGCTCCACCGGCCCTCTGGGTGACATTAAAATTCCCGATATTACTAGGCGACTGCTTGAAATTTCGCGCCTGCTGTGCCTGCTGCTGTGCATTGAGCTGCCCCTGTCCTGGCTTCTGCGGAATAAGAGGCGGCGCGCGGTTCTGGGCGGCGGGCCGCCCTGTTTTGAAAGAGAATTTCAAATTTGCGTTTTCATCTCCTGCATCGAGCCTGTCCTGACGCTTTTGGCGCTGATCCTCAGTGAACTCGATCACTGTTGCAATATCCGCTTCTTTATCCAAAGCTGGAAGCACCAGATCGAAATCGGAGATCAAGACCGACGTGTCCCTTCGCAAAGCGTATTCGCATTTCACTTGCGTGTGCCGGCAAATCTCGGGAATCAACCTGCATTTTGAAGTTTCGAGTTCCAACCGATAAGAGAAATACTATATCAGGTGAAGATGATCATGATCGCTGTAATTAACTGTAAGTACCTTGTGAGTCCCTCCAGATTCTTGCATTGGAACTGGTTCAACAGCAAATTGAAACTCTTTCCCGTGTAGAACTGGTAGTAGTATGGGAAGTACACGCAGGGAAATGAGACTCGTTCTTCGTCGTTGACGTCAGTCTTGAAAGCCCACAGGACTGGAAAATGTTTTTGGAGTGAATTGACGAGCAATGAAGCCAGGATCTTGTGGAACAGAATCCGCACAAAGAAAAGAAAAAGTGAATACGTGCATGCACTTCTGCTCTGAATCCCGCCAGCATCCAATCTTCTTCGGAGAATTCCTCGAGGACCGGAGGAAGCTCATCCACCTCCTCGTCCTCTTCCGCTTCGGCGTGCGCTTGGCATTCTTCTTCGTGTTGCTTGACTTGCTCCTCCAACTCGGCACCTTCCAAGCCGGCTTCTTGCAGCTCCTGCCTCCTTGTCGCGATGGCGTCTTTTTTTTCTTGCTCCTTCTTGGCCTTCGCCGCCGCCTTTATGCTCTTCTTGGTTTCCTGCTCTTTCTCCCACTCCGCTCGCGCTTGAACCGCTGTGCTCTTGTGTTGGAAGCGCTTCCGCCTGTTGAAGGCGTCCATCGTCTTGCTGAAAAATGGTCCCTTCTTCAAGTCGGTAACCTTCGATTTCAGCTTGCAATCCTTCTTCCAGGCGGTGAACTTCGCGAGACACAGCTCGGCCAGCTGCTCCTGTGAGAGCTTGGAGAGCTTCTCGTCCTTTGTCAGATAAACGACCTTGTCAAACCCCTCCGGCTCTCCCAGACTCGGCATCGCCAAATGGTCGTAGAATTCTCGGACGGCTGCGGACACTGGTGTGTTATTGTCGACTGTATGAATTAGGTCGTCGACAGACACTATCCCGGTCATTCTCACGTTCAGACCATGATTTAGCTTGCTGTGAACGTCGATTCGCTGTGCGGGATGCAGATTGTGGGTGCTAACAAGGCTGAGCAAGTAGTTTCGTCCGCCCCGAAGCAACATCGGGAACACACTCATGGGAGTGTCCAGACAAGCAATCCCCCACGCGGCTTTAGCGTTTGGATTGTTCGCTGGTCTCTTCTGAAGTCCCGATCTCTCCGCCCATTCAGAAAGCGTCTCTTGCGTTAAAACTATCCCGTCCGGGTTCTGGGCTTCCCATTGCTTGATGAGATTCTTCACCTCGAAACCTACCGGCACTGTCACGTCGACAAGATTGATTCCCATGTCTTCCGCAGATTGCACTGAATTTAGGTTTATTTGGAGTTAATCAGATTGGAGTCAACAATATTATCCAGTATCGCAAGTTGAGAATGAGAATCATGATAATTCCTTCAACCCAATCCTGCTCAATGCAGAATACCTGTTTCTCTCTCGCTCGAGAACATCACGACGTCACTTTTCCTCGCGCTTCCGATCGTCCTCACCTTGAAAGGCAGCTCCTTCCAAGTTTTCTTGCTGAAGTTGCACTCTACTGCTGTTCCTTTGGATGCTACGGCTGGGTATAGTGGTTCCTTCAATTTGTCACCCTCAAACAAGTTGTCAGGCATATTCATGATGTGGTTGGAGGCTGAGCCATTCACAAAGAGTTGCACGGTCTTGGCATTCACATTCAGCATTATTCCGATCACATCGGTACGGCTCCATCGGGGGTTCACCTGTTTTTCTTTCTCCCCCAAGTTAAAAGCATCTCCAGTGGCATCGAAAGAAAAGCTGATTTGGAAAAAAGTGTGTGCATTTCATGATAGACTTGTTTGTTTTGTATTTGAGCTGAAACAGTTTTTCGGAGACGTGTAGTGACGTTCTTCTTTCCTAATGAAATGAACGATCGTTGACACAATTAAATCTCTGCGTGCAGAAAGTACTGTACTTTTATTGTTGATATTGCAATGTGAACAAACAAAGGAAAATACGTGTTCTTCTCAACCAAGCAAAGCGAGTCGTGTGCGGTAGCAAAACCAATTCGCACGACTTTGGGAGTGTCGAGCATTTTGGTTTCGAAATAGTATCGTCCCGCTTGGATGCCTTGATTTGCGCGCATACCCGATAGTAGCGCCGGGAAACCTTCCGATTGCAGGCACATCATTGCGTTTCCTTTCTCAGACGGGTAGGCCGTAAACGTTGAGTCCCATTCTGTTTTTTTGAGAGATTTGGAGTCATTGTTATTGCTATTGTTATTGGCGTGTGCTTGCGAGACCTGAATGCTTGGCGTATCAATAAACTTTAACTGTGGTGAAAAATAAAACCGGAAAGGAAGCTTACCGTTCAGCCTGACGCTTCCTGCGGCAATCAAGTCTTCATTCTCCTCGAATACTTCGTCTTTTTCCGTGCTTTCCACTTGCGCGTCCGCATCCGCATCCTGAGGCTCGTCTTGTTGCTGATCTTCGTCCTGCATCTCATCTGCCTCGTCGCCCATTTCTTCGAGAAACTCCTCGTCCTGCATCTCATCTGCCTCACCATTTTCCATATTTTCCATGTCTACGTCTTCACCATCTTGCATGCCGTCCTGGCCGTCCTGGTAGGCCATTTCCGCATCGCCCTCGTTCGCATATTCCTTGCTGAGATCGGCATTTGAACCACTAGCATCCCGAGCAACCGCCATCATGTTCGTATCCTACCTACGACAAAATCTTCTCCGATAGTTGTTACAACGTTACGCACGCGGTATGTTATGAGATCGCTAATCTGATTTCAGTTATATGTGTAAGTCAATTTAGCCTTATCAACGCCGACTGTGAAGCATTTTTTGTTGTCGAATTGTTGAGAAAATGAATTTCGTTAAGTTATGTTGAGACTACACCTGACGCTGAAAAAAACCTACCCATAGCAAAAGTACGAGCACGCGGACGAGCTAATCGACGCAGACAAGCTAAAAGCGTTAACGCTTTGAGGAGACGGTAAGCATCATACAGAACACCGGAGCCTCGAAGTTTTGAAGAATTTCCTACGTCACTTCGATTCATGTTAAATGTGGAAAGCTACTGTACGGATCCGTATACCTAATTTTGCGAACTATCTCAATCAATTTCGAAAAAACACTACGACGAGAAATATAAACCTACTTCATCACTCTGATTGAACTCTTAGAATATCTCATAGAATGTCACCCGATAAATGTTACTGATTGGTGTAGGATCGTGGAAACTTAGTTGAGAACGTCCGCGGCCGGGTTCTCTCAGCACTGTGCTGTAGAGGAATAGAGTGATTCACACTTCGTGTGGTAGAGCATGGCACTCGAGTCCCATAAAATTGCGCACTTGTGTCTGACTTCTCCGGAGGAGGGTATCCTTCTGTCATCGCAGGGTCTGCCACACCAGTAGCAGTGCAATGTGAGTCAGGAGGCTGTGCAGGGGGGTGGTTTCTCTCTTTGCCATACGTCGATTCGCGATCTTAACAGGGGCACTTCCCATTTCACCCGACACGACATTCATACTTCGCCCTTTGGGTCGGTTCACCTTAGATCGTTTCACGTTGATATCTTACACAACACTCATTCACTTCACTCTTCGGATGTCCCGAATTCGATGAAGTTTGACAACCGCTCCCTACGCAGTCCTTACTCTTTCATCGGCGCGACATGGAGTTTGACCAACATGCGCACGAACTCGTCCATATCGATGGTTCCATCGGCGTTCGAGTCGTACTGGTCGAACATTTTCTTCACCGCGTCCATATCGACCTTCTCCAGGTCCGGGCGCTTGGGGTCGTGAACTTCCTCACCACCTGCGATCTTGCCGGTTTGCATGTGCTCAGAAACCGTTTCAATGAAGGCCTCCGTGGTCAGACCCGACGGGCCACACAAATCACGCGTGCCCTTTCCGGCGACCTGATTTTGATTGTTATTAAGTGTAAGTGTTGGTCTGTAGTGGAAAAAGTCGAGACTGCTAATAGTTATTAGCATACTAGCTTGCCAATCGAGAACTCTATTTTACCAAATTGAAATTTCCAACTTCACTGAAAAAAAAAGTCTCTAAGTACCATGCAGGCGTGCATCGACTTGCGCAGGTTGTTCCCCCACTGAATGATCGCTTCATTGTCGCCGGCCTTTCCAGCGTCAATCTCGAGTTTCGCGGAGTGCTGCATTGCGCCGATCAGGGCCTCAGCCAGCCCCAGAGGATTCAAACTCGTCTCCTCCCCGCGCAGGTGCATGTGCCACAAGTCGGCGACCGTCCCGTGGCTCGCTTCGAACTCCTTGATCATAGTGCCGTCGGCCTTCTTGCCGATCAGGTTGCTGGTGATGAACCCGGGAGAGCGGTGCACCTGGGCGACCTCGTCGGTGAGCATGTCACCGTCGTAGTTGTGCGCCGCCATCCCAAACCCGCCGCCGGTCCAGCGGATGATCTGCATGGTCGCGGCGTCCGAGATCAGGTGTTGCAACTGACCGCCGCACTTGTCCAACAGGTTGGTGCGTTTGTACTTCTCGGCGTAGTGCTCGTCGAAAACCGTCTTCATGATCTGCCAGAAACCCTCCTGCCATTTGAACACGGTCTTCTTGGTCACGACGTAGGGAGTAACCTCCGCCTCTAAGCAGCGAGCGAAGAAGTGATGGGCCAAGTCCTCAACGTTGTCGAGGGGGTTGTGGTACGTGACGACAACGCTCTCTTTGTCGGTCAGTTTGCGCGAGTCCACGATTTTCGTTTCAGCGAGCGTCTGCATGTTCTGCGGGTAGAATCTGTTAGTAATTTCAATTTCGGAATTCGTTAATGAAAAGAGTACGTCCTAAATGAGTCGAGTTTGCATGTCGTGCGAATTAGTTCCGACAGGGTAGACCGCGCTAAGACACTGTTACATTGGTACTAAGTATTGCAGATCGATTGTTGACTTTCTATTGATCCTATTATTCGAATAGTAGTACCGGGTCTCGATGTGTCCCGCGCCGACGGCTTCCCACCCGGCCCCATACTCGCCACCGACGGCATGGCGCTCGAAGAGTACCGGGCGCTCGAAGCCGAGCTTCATTCCGTCGATGTGGATGGTGTCGCGGGAAATGGTGATCCCGTTCCACCCGCGGCGCATGGCTCCGTTAGGGCTGCCCCAGGCCTTCTTCAGCCCCAGCTCCTTCACCTGATCGGCAGTGGGCGTGATCGTGGGCTCCTTGAAAATCGCGCCGATGCGGGCGCCCGCTGCCACAGCGTCGTGGAGAACCTTGTCCTCGGTGTCGTCGCGGGCCTTGCAGTCCGCGGAAAAGACCCATCAGATCGACTGGAAAGTCAATGCAGACGACGGCCGGGAGTTGTACTGGCTCTTCTGCTGTTTCTAGCGCCGTTTTAGACTTTTCAGGACGGCCCCAATGCGCTTTTATGGTGACGCTACTCTCCATTCTGTTTCGAATGCTCTCACTCGTATCCTGACTTGCAATACTCCACCCCCGGCGACCCGCGTTCGTGCGCATGATATCTTTTCCGCTCTTGAAAGTAGACAAACCCCCGATGGAGAATCCGATTAGCGCAATCGGAACGTCGCGCCCATACTTTGCTTGGACCATTCGGATGCAGTCTCGTGTATACATAGAGTCGGCAAAGTGCACCAGTCCGCTTTCCTCGCTCTTCAGATTCCCTGCAAGGCCAGCCTTCTGCAGCACACAAAAGACACGGTTCGATCTCTGCTTGGACAACTGACGCACAAATTGTTTAACGTAGTGGTCGTTGCCTGTGCCACATCCTCCGGGCTCAATAATGTACACGACGAATCTCGACTCGGACCCACACTCATTACCATTGGCTACGCCGCTTTTCGTCATGCTTCTTTCCGCCCACCACACGGTCGATTCGTTCCCGTACGGATCATGCGGATGTGTCAGCTTTGTTGCTGACCAATAGATATTCGGATCAGGCGTTTTCCGGAAATCCAAGTCTGACAACATCGCTTTCAGCGTATCGAAAAAGCCGCTGAGCATCCAGCTTTTGAAACCAGAATCAGGAAACCCAGGTGCAAACTTCCTCCGCCCATCTCGTTTAGAACTTGACACATCAACTTCGCCCATTGCGAATTGATCTCTATTGCGGGAGAGCCTCTTTCGTGGATGCTTGAAGCAAAGTGTCTACGATGATGACCAATGCTCGACAGTCAACCATAATTTCGAACGTACCTGCTCTGTATGGACCAAGCTCGCAGAACTGAACTCGCCCTAATAAAGTTGCGTTGGACTTAGCAATACTGCTGCGGCTGACTCAAACGCAAAAGGTATCACCACCAAATGGGACTGACTCCTCAATCCAAATCAAAATCGCTTAGCGTGACAACAGTAACATTTACGTTCGCTTTAATTTTAATCACACAGAGTCGTCATCAATAGGGTATTCATACATTTTCCTCCTCTTGGAGCCACATACTTCATGGCTATGTGTACGTAATTCTAACTTTCAACCATGTACGCCTAGAGAGATTCATAACTTGGCAATTGGCATTGAGCGGAAGGTAGGTGCCACCTTACCCCAGGCCGCCACGTATTCGTTGACGTGTAGACGTCCAATATGACCTATCTGAATCTTGGCGAGGTGCAAACGCGTGTAGTAAGAAAGGTCTTAGACTGGTTGGTCCTTCTAGTTGCCATCATCAAGCAGTTCGCATGAGCATTCGGCAGTCGTCCCTAGATCACGATGGTACCCCTGGTCCATAAGGTAAAGGATCTGCACGCGCCTCCCAAAACAATGATGGGTAAGACCCGGCATGTAACCCGCGAGTCGCGTTTATCCGGAGTCCGTTTCCACTGTCCTATCACAAAGCACGTAGTACGCAAGACATGTTTTGCAAGATAGAAGCGAGCATCAGGACTTTGAGTAACACAGTACTAGCGACAAGGAGCGGCTTCTCGTGAGTGGCTGAATTCGTACCAGAGAGACGTCTCGAGTCGGATCTGCAGCTGGAGCGCAGGCTAGTCACCATGCTTCTTGCGCTTCAATATCAATGCGTTCGACCCGCTTAGATGCTTGAGACAGACGCAAAAGTAGGTGGTGCCACACTATCCGGGCTCTCGCGGCTTGTCTGCAACTGCTGAACTTTGATGACGGCTTTCAGTTTTCAGACTGAAAAACCTCATGAGAGTAGGAGGATATAGGGATCACAACATCGCACAGACGCATTGCACGCACACGCTGATAGCTACTGCCTTGAGGAACACCCGAATGATTGCATCAAAGAAAGAGAAGTTCCAGTAGCTCGAACTACACGGTTTTTGCCAAAGAAGGTTTCTGTAGACTCGCTCGTGAATACTCGCTCGTCTATAGCTCGTCATACTCACTCAACCTCAACGAACAGGAATATCGAAGTTGCCTTCTCAATTCCCCCCGTCCTAGCTGATTTCTGTTGAGGTTGATAATAGTCGTTGTCAAATCTTGCATGTAATGCCTGGCTGAAAATTTTCATACTACATCAAAACCGCAAATCGAAAAACCCTCTAAAATCAAGTTCTCTCTATTTTTTAGAATCCTCACATCGTAATTCTGAGACAGCTTATCACATATTAGCTACCTCTGGAGTTTTTTCACATCAAGACACGCAGTCTTCTTGTTAAAATCCACACAAGGATTTTCCAGCGACTTGTCTACCGATATTCACACAGACTCACAGCTCGGCTGTCACTGGCACTGCTTTTATTTTCTTGGCGATGTCCCCTAAACGCACTAGATCTTCCTTGTCTCGAAAAAAGCTTTTGTAGAACCAATGAGAGGCACGATAATTTTACTACAATTCCAAACAACCATACTTGCAAGGTTCACAGCTTCTCTACATCCCTATACACAGAAAACCAGCTTAAATACATCATGATTTATATTCCATCAATGCTCTTTTTCAGGTCTTTTTCCAATTTTTAGAATCAGGTAATGCTAAAGACGAAAAACTTCCAAAACTGATATATACAAGAATACGAATAAACTCGAAAAATTCAAATTGATCGTATCTTCCCCCCCCTTTTTCGAACTTATTCTTTCTACAGCTCTGTTTCCCAGCTTAAAAATCTGCTTCTGCACATCGATAAAATCCCTTTCCTATTTCCTGTAGCACACACCGTGAATAGTCCTGCCATTAGTCCTAGGAACAGACGCTGCTTGTCCTTGCTCATGCGCTTCGTCATGCCGTCGCTGGTGTTTAGCCTGTCACTCAGGAACCCCACAAACAGTTCTCTAAGTGCGATGTAAAACTGCAACACCATCAGCGACCGAAAACTTTTCGAATCCGACACACGCAGGGACGTCTTGCTCAAACACCGCTTGATGAGTCCTTGATTATCGAGGAGTCCTTCCAGCCTGAGGTTTCTTCCGGTAATCTCCGCGATCTTCCGCTTAGTCATGGTGTTCATGGACGTGTAGTAGGCCGCGGACTGCGCCTCCCCTGCGTAACTCGCTTCCGACACCTCTTCCGACAGAAGAATGTCTTCGTGGATTAACGCTGCCGCAATTGCAAGCTCCTTCTCGATGCCATCCGCTTCGTGGATGTCTTTCAGCTGCTTGTCCATTGCTTCTTCCCACTCAGATCCACTGACAATCATTAGACGCATGCCTAGAACGGGCCTCATTTTCTTCTTGAGGTCATCAGTGCTCTGCACCTTGGCCTTCGCCTGCTCCATGATATTGTGAAACATCTGTAGTCCTTGGAACGATGCATCTGTCAGCTGGATCAGTACGGGGCCTGCAATCCCGTACCTGAGCGTAATTCCTTGCTCCGGGCTTGCTTTCACTTCTCGGGAAAGCTTGTTCAGATCCACCAGGTCCTGGATCGTGCGCCCCTGGTCTGATCCCACACAGCAGGAGCGCTGCCACAAGGCTAAGTCCGGCCTTACCTTCTGTGTGATGAGCCCTATGGCTGTCCTCATAGACCTGTGTGTCGTCAGCTCCCTGTTGCTCAGCTTCTCTGACGGTTTCGACAGCCGCTCTTTGTCCTGGAACAGCTGTAAAGCCTTTGCTTTGTCTTGCATAGTCAGCCTGTGCTGCTTCTTCTCCGCATCATGGACAATCTCAATTCCGGTAAAGACTACCTGCTCCTTGCCAATGACTGTTATCTTGGTTAGCCCGAATTCCTTAGCTAGCATGATCTTTATTATCACCGCTAGAATGCTCTTGCTCGTGATCAGGATAAAGTCGTCCACATGGCTTGCTATCATTGCGATTCGCTGGCTGGTGTTCTCTAACAGCTTTTCTTTCAGCCTTTGGACTTCTCTCATAGCTTCTCCTTGCTTGGCCAACTGAGGGGGGGTTTTCTTCCTTTGGCCAACAGCCATGATCTGCACATCAAGTCCTACACGCTTGAGCTCGGTCTTCGCCCTTTCATTGACCATTGCTGCGAGCATCTCAGCATTGCAGTTTTCTTTGTGCTTTTGTCCACTGCAATCACATCCCAGCTTAGCACCCGACAACTTATGCAACCTTTTCCAGAGCTGCGGGGTGCTCTTGATTTCGGCTTCCGACTTGCCGGCAAAATCAGAACACGCAATCGCCACATTTTCCGGATTCTCGATTTCGAAACAGACTCTGCGATAGTGGTCTTCCCCGAGCTCTTGAGCATACTTCTTGTCTGCCTCTCCTAGCTTCCTATTTCCGAGCATTTCTACCTCAATTGCATTGCAGAAGAACTCGGCTTCGATGTTCATGCTCCTTCTTGGGAGTCTGGATGTCAGCTCTTCAGTTGATTTCCCTTTTACATTCACATCCTCCAAGACCATGCCCGTGTCTAGGTCCGTTGTCTTCCGTCGGTACACGTTCCCCCACATCTCCTGCATTGCATGCGGATACTGGAACTTGGACGCGTCTCTGGAGATTCTTTTCATCGACTTCTCTGGCTGTACCTCCGGATCTTCTTCGCCAGAAGACTTTTCTTCCGGCTCCTCCTCGTCTGGTTCTTCCATGATCGTCTCAAGGAGGGCCGCGACCTTGCATTCAAAGAGCTTTTTCACCGTTGCAACAGGGTCTGCAAGAACTTCGACCGCCAGCACTCTCCAGCGCAAACCAAGCGCATCCATTGCCATAGCCACGATCTCTGCTTTCTCCCAAAATGCTGGATCTGACATAAGCACATAGCACGCCGGAGTCACTGGGCTCAGTGTGAAGCCCATGATCCCGAGCGCATGCTGGGAGGTCCTATACCAGGACACCGAACCTGTGCGGCTTCCGTAGAGATCTATGTTGATGACTAGGACGAACTCTCTGTGGTAGTTCATCTCCTGTAGCACAGCGTCCAGCACCGTAATTCCAAACAGCTTGGGTCCGCGAAAACGTAAACGCTCATGACGTGGTACGGTGAAGGATTTGTTGAAGGCTCGCGGGACATCAGTGGTGCTTGGTTCAACCTCTTCTGTCTCGCCAGGGATGAGGATGGCGTCGGATTGCGCCAACATGATGCGCAACTCTTCGCCGCTTACTACTGGGCAGCTCCCCGAGGAAAGGTGCGGTAGCTCGTGCTGGCCGCCATCCGGGACGGTGCGGGCCTTCACCTCCACAAATCCTTTGTGATGAGCTATCCGCTTCTTCAACTTAAGATCAAAGATGAGTCGGCTTACTGTGGCTGGAGTACTAGGATCGTAGAGACTTTCATCGTCCTCTTCAGCTTTGCTTAGAATGGAACAGACGGTGGAGCCACTTGCTTGGGTGGTATAGACCGCTCCATTTATCTCTTTCCGGAGTGCATAAGCCGCCGCAATTGCTGCACCTATCTCATTCACTAGAAACCCTGGAGAGATCTCAACCAGTTTCTGCGCAGCTTCCAATTTGGCGGACATTTCATCACTCCGCCCATCGCGTGGGTACTTCAGAATTCCAATGGATTGGTCTTCTACCATATCGGCACTGGTGGAAGTTTTGAACCTTAGAACAATCACATTGCCTTGTCTCATGGAGTTCGCCTGTACTTCCTTGATCTTTCCTCCATGAAGTTGCAGATACCGGCTCTCGCACCCATCGGAAGTCTTGCACGGCTTGATCACAGGGCCTACTGTTTGGAGTTGGATCTCCTTAAGCTTCTCGGGCCTGTCTAGCAGCTTTTCGACCCTCCTGTAGATTTTATCATGTGATGCCCAGGGCCTTGTGGTAGCCTTGAGCACTTCTTCGATTTCTTTAGGGAGCTCCTGGTCTTTGAGAAGCTTACTGCCCACATAGTCAACGTGCTCCTCTCCTTGAACCGCTCCTACACTTCCTTGGCGCTGGTACTTCTGGATGAACTGTTCCAGGTTCCCTGCTGCCACCACATCTACGAGTTCGGCCAGAATCTCTGCATGGCATAACTTGGGCGCACAGCAGCATCCTAGTCGTTTGTTTTTCAGCTCTGTCCCGATCTGCTTCAGCTCTGCTTTGGATTGCTTCGCGAGCTTCTCGGCGTATAGCATGACCGATTTCTCTCTTCCTTCCTTCTTGACCAAAAAGGGGTTTCCATACTTAGTCGGCCTGGACACCAATACATGGTCGGGGGAGAGTTGTTGCCACTTTCGTTTCGCTTCTTCTGAATTTTTTGGCTTGATTCCCGTTTCAACAAAGATGTTAGCAATTCTTCCACCATACACTCCCCCCTTTTGAGCTGCTTTTAACATTGCCAAACTCCTTCTAGGAACCTTTCCATAAAGCATTTCCGCTGTCTTGTCGTCCATTTCGGAACATGCCGCTCCAACCATGGCGCACGTGAGCTGATTTTGGTACTTGGCTTTCTTGACCGAAGGAGAGTCTTCCAGGACGCGGAGGGCTCCACAGCACGACATCTGCAGATAGTTCACTCCGACCCGTGCTTCCTCCTTGATCTCCTGGTTAACTTTGGCTTGGATTTTCTCTTCGAGCTTCTTCACTCCGACATCGCTTTCAGCTTCAGCATCTCTCAGATCTTCCGCATAGACTGGTCGGCAGCTTTGGAGATCAGCGAAGCTCGACGTGTCGACATCTCGCCTCACCAGTTCCTTCATCACAGACACGCGATGATTTCCTGCCCTGTTGGTTATCGCCACACGCTCGCTGGTAAGAGCTTCAACGAAAATCGCGCCTTTCCAGTTGCCACTCTTGTCGATGAACTGCACTCTGTCTCCTGCTTTATATGGCAGCTTGTCCATTTGCCTCAACAGCCTTGTCCGGATTCGTTTTAGTTCCTTCAGGTAGCTTTCCGACACTGCTACCTCTGCAACATGCTCACGCGCTCGTGTGAAGTGCTCTGGCCTAAGCCCAGTGGTGTTCACATCTTGCTCCGTAAGCGTAAGAAGTGCATCTTCCTCCAGATTGAACATAGACTCCTTTTTTCCGTACTTGCCATCACTCTCGAAGGCACACCGACTGGTTATGCGCTCGTTGCGCGCACTGTTCGCGAGCATGGCCAGTTGACTGAACGGAAGTTTTTTAAGCTCTCCGTCTCCGCTGAACGAGTCCAGCAACTGCTTAATGGTCAAAATGCTGCGTTCCACAAGCGCTGCGCCAGACTTATTGTTGAAGATCGCCATCACGTCTCTGTTTAGCCGCTCCAATATCGTTAAAACTTTGACATTCGTGTTCTCCAAACCTTTATCGAATATAATGGTCTGGCCAAGCTTCCCCATCATTGCCATTAGCAGTAGGAAACTTACGATGTCATTGCCTGTAGGATGAGCAGACTCTTCCTTCGAAAGGAATTCTCTAAACTCTTCCACCGCAGCGTCAATGTCGTCTTGGGCGCCGAGTTCCTTCTCAATCCACTTCTTAACATAGCGGGCCTTCCTACTGGCCTCTCCTTCCAGACGGCTCGGTTCTTCTCCGACCTCTTGAATCAGGTCTTCCATGATTTTCTTCGCCTTGGCCATCTTTTTAGGAAACTTGAACCTACGCGGCACGTGCTTGGGCCCCAGGGCCATTCCGAATCCTTCTTTGTCCGCCACATTAACAGCTTGCACAAAGGCTTGGTCCTGGTGATAGGCACAGTCAATCATAGTTGCTTGTCTGGGATGAATCGCGACATGACCTCCACCCCCATCCTTGACACGGATGCGGGCTCCCCTCATGTATCTCCGTGCATAAGGGTCATCCGCCTGCAACCTAATCGACAGTTCAATGACTTCTTCCGCTGTAGCATTAGTAGCAATCTGCTTCGCCTGCTCCTGCAGAATCAGCCCTGTGGGAAAGCCTTCACGCAAACACATGTTACGAAGTTGACCATAAATTTTTTCAAACTTTTGAGGCACTACTGTGTTTCTTAGCAATCTGGCCAATCCCATCTCGTTGAATTCCTGCATTGCTAAGGTCTGCCTCTCCATTTGCGCAATTCTGAGTATTTTGCCGTTTCCTAGCATCTGTAACCTATTTTCCAAGACGAACGCCCGCAACGCGGTATGATGCGGCAATTTTCTGTAGGAGGTTTCCTGCACTGCTGCTTCGGCCAATGCAATCGCCGTAAGAACCCCCGTACTACACAAAGCTACTACGCTCACGCCCTTCTCCGTCAGGTACTTTCTGACCCTGGCCAATTCCTCCTTAAACTTTTTCTTTACTTCTGTCTTTACGTTGCTTTCGAAGCCTGTTGTTTTTGGGATTCCGTTGGCATCGACATATCCTTTTTCCTTCACCCAGCTTTCATCATGGATCTTGACGACTTTGTAGCTCTGCGCTCCGAATCCAAAGGAGCTCTGATCTTGCTCCCTCAAGCATCCACTCGCGATCTGCGTTGCATTCGGTACTCTGTACCTCATGGCGCATGGGATTTCTTGTTCTCGTGCATAATCGGATTCCTTCCTTACATGCTGGTATGTTGGAACCAGGGCTTGGAACGAAAGCAACTGCTCCACCTCAGTGGATCCTTTCACATCCTCAAGAGTGTAGTAGTCCACTACGACATTAGTTGGTTTGCTCAACGCCTTTTCCAAAATCAGTGTGTTCTGCTCTCGTGGGTGCCCGATCTCCGAGATCGACTCCAGAGTCTCTAGCTCATAGCACCTTCGATGCAGACATCTCTGCAGATCTTCTGGGAGTTTCGGCAGCGACTCTACCATGTAGTGGATTTCGCGTCTGACCTTTAGCGGTTTTTGCTTCAGATCCTCTTGGAACTTTTCTCTTAACCGAGGCATGTCTTCCATGGTCGCTAGCTTGACTTTTCCTCCCAGCAGAAGCTCAATCTTTCTCTCGATTTGCTTCCGCTTCTCTTGCGAGAGATCCTCTTCCTCAATTTCTCTGGGAATTAAGTCAGCATTAGGCACACATTGAGTTGCTGGAGCCGCTCCTGTCGATGGCCCAGCTTCCGGATCTGCTCCCTCTGCAACTTCCAGTTCAGCAGGAAATGACTCAACACTTGCCACCTGCTCATCGCTGAGGATTCCTTCCTCGTAGACTCTTTTTATGGCTGTTACCAAGGGAATTCCTCCCCGCATCATGGCCTTGATCGACTGCACTTTCCTTTTTTCTGGTTCGAACAAGTACCGAAATGGTCTCATAACAACTTTCTCGAGCGTATTCATCTCATTGCTGTACTTGAATTCAGGATCGGAATTAGCCGTGAAGTAGGACCTCTCATCATCCGGTCTCTGTGGACCATTGATTCCGAGTTTCCGGTGCCCCAACTCTCCTAGCAAATTGGGTCCCTTTTCCACAATGTGACCAAAAGAGTCCCGCTGCTTTGCTGCGTCCTTGCTTATCGGTTAGTACGACTGGCAACTCAGGAAAGCTTCCCACAGAGGTCACCGGGCTACCAGCGGTTGATAACACGCTTCTCTCCGAACAGAACTCTAGATTAATTCCCAGAATGGCGCACTGCCTTTTGATGGCTTGCGCGGTAGCTCCGTTCAAATAGAGATATCGGTTGTAGCCGGTGTCTGAGATGATCACAGGCCCCTGGGATTTCTTCTGATTAAGAAGCGTGACCCAGTTGCAGAAGTTTGTGCTTTTTTGCCATTCTCCTTCTCGCCCTTCTTTCCATTGGGACTGATCTGGGATGGACTCAGATTTTGTCATCTGCTTCGATTCTTCTTTCGTGCCATCTTTGTCAACTTGGAGATCAATCACCCTTTCGTACTTGTCCTTTTCATTGGTGGGAGCATTTTTTGCAAGTGCGACTTCTACGATTTTGTCTCCAGCAATTTTTATTCTGATGTCGCCGGCGACCGTTCCACTTTCAGAATCAACTTCATTCCCGGTTGCTGTTTCTAGAATCGCGAAGACATCGTCAGTGACTTCTTCCCCCGTCTTGAGTTTCAGCTTCTTCCAGGTCTGAAGCACTTTGCCGGCTTGCTCCTGGGAGATTGCTCGATTTGAAATTCTCTGGACTGGAATGTCCTCTTCATACTTGACCGCGTCTTCTAGCAGGAAAAGCTCTTCCGCAGCACCATCCTTGTTTTCTCCTACATAGAAGACGTCTCCTCCCTGCGTCAGGAAGCTGTCTGCCTCCTCCATTTCAGTCTGCGCGGACACGAAGTTGGCATCAGGGATTCTACCTTGTTCAAGCTCGGCAGCATTTACTTTCACTTTGGCCTTTTCCTTTTTGGTGCCTTGGGCTGCGGCAACTTCTTTGCCCTTACTGGATTTCTCAGTCTCGGCGTTATCGTTTGCCTGTTTATTGTCTCCAACAGCGTTTGCCTCTTCCTGGTATTCTTGTTCTTCTTCTTCCGATTCGGACTCAAATTGGAGTTCGTAACCGTCACTCTGCGGATCAGAGGCTTCAGGACAGTTCGACGAGAAGTCTTCGTCGTTGCCTACAAAGAAGGTCTCGATCTTCCCGCTCTCATCATGTGCCGTCACGAAGTAGTTACGCCTTGGTCCTTGGTTCCGAAACCGGAAATTGCCCTTACCTTGCTTCCTGAATTTGCCATCTTTGCCTTTACCTTTGTTTCTTGTACGGGCATTCCTTTTCTTCACCCACTGCCTCAGCGCAGTGTACAGGACCTCGTTTTTGTTGATCTTGCCTTGGAGTTTGCAATCCCTCGCAAAGTGGCCATATCCATTGCAGTTGTAGCGCCTTTTGCTTCTTAGCCAGAATGGGATTTGTTTGCTTCCTCCACTCTGGTCCTTGTCGTGCGAACCTCCTTTCTGCCACGCGGCCGCAGTCTGCGCTTGTAGGGCATACACTTCTAGCTCATCTGCAGCATAGACTTCCGAGTCATGTGCCTGCACCATAAGAGCACAGCACTCCACTCCGTTCACTTTGACTGTAGGGTGTTTTAGCAGCGGCTTGGCTGTCTTCAGAGTGCCCTCGCCCTGCACTTTCCTCTGTGCCTGAATCGCTCTGGCTTCTGCCAGCATCTGGTCTAAGGAGTGCGTTCGGATTCCTGGCTTCTTCAGGTTGAGAATCTTCTTGAACTCCTCTGGAAGTCCTATCCTTCTGCTTATGTACCTGCTTGACCAGATTGTGCTTTCGGCGGTGTCAAAGCCTACTCTGTTGCATACCCTTTTTAGCCTCTCCAGTTCTCCCACGATATCCACGCCGATCTCTGGCACAAAATCGTCGAGTGCATCTGCTGCATTCAATTCGGGCAGCGATATCATCACGTTTTCTGCCACAACACTCCATATCACGCGTGTCATTGTGTACGTTGTGATGTCGTCTTCGATGACATAGTGGGTACGCAGATAGGGCATGGCTTCTAACATCCTCGACACTAGACTTCTCTCCTGTAGGACTCCACAAAGGTACCCTGGATTGACTTCTGCTCCTACATAGAGCTCCAGGTCTTTCATCCAGTCCGTTATCGTTTTGCATTGCGACGGGAGTGTGAACTTAGCATGATTTTCCTTCCCAACATAGCGACTGATGTCTTCGGGGAGATAGTCTTCCTCGTACTGGTCTGTTTGAAATCGGACTTCATCAAACTGAGGAATCACTGCTCCAATGTTGATGGCTTTCATCATATCCATTAAAGCATTCGGCCTCCACTCTGCTTGTCTCTTTTTCCTCGCTAAAGCTGAGGTCATCCTGTCTTCGCCTCCGCCACCTCCTCCACCGCGTCCACCTCGCCTATGGTAGTCCCCATAGTCATCGGAGTCATTTTGGTAATCGCGGTAGAGTCCTTGCTTTTCGGATTTTCTGTGGCCTCGGCGACGAACCTCCTGGTACTCTCCCCCCTCTGATGGGGTGACGTCTTTGCTTTGCTGTTTGGAGCTGGCTTTTGATTTGTCGTCCTGGAGAGTTTTCCACAGCCCCATTCCCCTTAATTTGCCGTTGGGATAGGCTGTTAGCACTGTTGGGCTACTATTTTCGACTTCGCTGCTCTCTTGGCGTCGTTCATTCACCTTTTTCAGTTCTTCCTTGTGTTTCTTCTCCAGCTCCGCTATTGTGTTTTGGATTTCTTTCCTTTGCTGCTCTTTAGCTTTCTCCTGCTGGTCCGCCATTTCTGCGAGAGACTTTTTCATTTTATCCATTTCTTCATTTTGTTTCTCCATTTGCTGCTGCTGTTCTTGTTGCTGATCCTGATTTCTGAACAGCTGTTGTTCCACTGCAGTGAAGTTCTCCTGGATTTTCTTGGAGCCTCTCTCGAGTGCCGCGTCCATTGCCCCAAATCCTTCTTGGATCCTCTTGGAACCTCTTTCCAGGGCAGCATCTGTGTCTGCCCTGGTTTCTCCTAACATCCCTCTCGTGCTAATACTCTCACTCTGTGCATTCTGAAATCCTTGTCCAATAGCATTCCTATCTTTGGTGAATTTTTCTGCCATTTTCACCATGAGGCCATGCTGCTGCTGCATCCGCTTTTCTTGCTCCTGAAACTTCATGTCCATTTCTTTTTTCCACCAATCTTGATTTGAAAACATACCTGTGCCATACCCTCCAGCTTGCATCATTGGCTGCTGCACCGGTCTCGCAACCATGGTTCCGTCAGGTGCTGCAAAATACTGGATTGCCGGGAACTGCTGCTGTTGCTGCATTGGAATCTGCTGAAACTGCTGCTGTTGCATTGTAGAATTGGCTTGGGATGGTACTGTAGGTTGTGGCGCTGGTAAGGCTGCTAATCCGGGTGGTCCGCCTATCTGCTGCATAGGCGGTCCTGCTGTAGTCCCGGGAATGCTCTGGACTCCAGACATCGGCACTGGTGCTCCGTACATGCTTGCTGGGTACTCCGAGTAAAGACCCGTGGATGACATCATGACTGTTGCAGCCTGAGCGGCGCTCGAAGGCAGCACAGATGTTTCCACCGCTGATCCTTCCTGTTGCTGCTGCTCAGGAGGCTGTTGCAGCTCAGGAGGCTCTACCTGCTGCACCGCGGGTACCGTCGGCTGTACCACCACGCTTGGCACCTGCAGTGGCGGTAGGAGCGTTTCGACGGCCTGGGGCTGGTTTGGCACCTGCAGTGGCGGTAGGAGCGTTTCGACGGCCTGGGGCTGGGCTGTTGCCGAAGCCACCGTGTTCAATTGCGGTGTTGACGAAGGAATCGTTCCCTGCTGCGTACTTGGGCCTTGCACCGCAGCAGGAGGACCTTGGTTGTTCGGCCAATACCCTAGATTGGTGGTCTGCTCCACCTCCTCGTCGGAACTGCTGGTCTCTTGTGGTGGTGGAGGGGGAGCTTCTTGCTGGGAAGCCGTGCCGGCTTCTGTGCCTGGCGCACACGTTTCCTTCAGGAACTTCGAATCCAGCGACACATGCGCGGCTACGTTTCTCAGCAACTTCGCCCTTTCCGCATCGTAGTCATCCGCTGCGGTACTCTTGTACAAAATAGTCTTCCACTTTTCGACCAACTGCTGCTTGGCTTTCGCAACTGCGTACTTCACGTCCACCTTGTCGAAGTTGCTCGACTTCGTGGTTTTCACCACGTGCGTGAGTACCTCTTCGTACATGGTCTGGACGTGCTCTCTCGTGGCTTCCATGTGTTCCGAGAGGTCAACGCTGTCCTTCCACTCCTTAATGAGCTTATCCTTGAGGCTGGAGAACGCGGCCCGATATCCTCCTGGAGAATTCGCTGTTCCGGGAGAACCTGCAGGAGTAGTGGTAGGACTGCACTGAGGGGCGCTCGAAGCCGGCTGCTGATTGGGACCTGCCGGAGCAGTGTCAGGACCGGGCTGAGGAGTGCTTGGAACCTGCTGTTGCTGGCTACCTGGCGTCTCTACAGTGGCCGTCACTGTAGCGCCCTGCGGGGGAGTCCCGCCTGGATCGTTCTGCTCCGCCAGCGCCAGCTGGGCAGCACTCTTGGCAGCAGCGCGCTTCCGCGCTTTCTGCGCTGCTGTCCTCGTCATTCTGGGTGGAAACCTATACAATCTTCCTTCGCAATTGGGTTTCGCAATTTAGTAGTCTGCACTTCCTGATTACCCTGATGAGATAACCTTTTGTGTGTAATTCGTCGAGATTACCTTTCTTGATAACCTTCAAGTTACGCAGGTTTTCGTGATTACCTTGAAAAAGAGAGAGGTAACCAGTTGAACAACGACCTTGAAACGGAATTTCTCTCACAAACTACCTTTCTTCTTTAGAACTGAACGAAAATTCTCTCGTACAACGGTACGACAGATGCGGCTTTTAAAGATCACTACTACTTCCGGGGGAACGATCTGAACAGATATTACAACTAAACACTTCCAGTACTACTACCACCTTTTTGCCCTTCCCCCAAGGGGAGGAGCCGCTTACTGCACCTATCCGACTCTCTGCTCAAAGGTTCTTCTACTACAACAACGATGGACCGATCAATAGCGCAACAATAATACTCCTCAGCACACGAGGAGGTTAAAATCGAGGTTTCACTTTAGTGCAGTTCAAATAACACTACTTATTTCGGTGGAATACGATCAAAAACCAATACTTCTGTCTGCCTTCTGGTATTACGTCATACTATTACTGCTCTTCGTTCTCGCAACGTCGGACCTTTTTGTAGAAAGGCCCTTTCGACTATTGATTGTTTTTCTACTTAGCATTCACATGCCTTTCTGGGTCTCGCCGTACATCATAAGCGACATAACGACGTGGCGGAACGTCTTAGCAAAGTCTGCGTCCCTCGCGGTCAGTTTCCGGGCCCAGAAAGTCAAACAAAACGGCTTAGTATTTTGGCTACCGTAACGGTTTTGGACGGTCACAGCAATGACTTTCTTGCTCTCGGATTCCACGATACTAGTATAAGCCCAATCAGTGCTCATGATATACAGTATCTGACACGAAGCTTTTAGACTCGCCTCGAAGGATAAAAATCCCGCCTGCGTTAACAGGTCGTCACCACCCGTCAGGAAATCCCCGTCAAACGTAGTCGTCTTCTTATTGTACTTGGGGAAGAAGGTGGCCACGCTGTCGTAGATCTGGTCCACGGTCACCGTCTCGCCCTTGTACTCGCTCCTGGGATTAACCTTCGGGTAGATGGGCAGCGTCTCCAAGGAGCTCTGGTACTCCTGCAGGCAGATCCTGTAGGTCTCGCTGTCCGGCTCCTCCGGTTCCTGGCTGTAGACCTGCTCGATGTTCGGCTGCTCGGCCTCCACAACCTGGGCGCCGCCGTCTCCGTTCTCGAGGCTGGGAACCGTGGTGTTGTTGGATTCGACCGGACCCGGGCGAAGACCTTGGGGATTTCGTCGTCCTCCTCGTACAGTTTCTCGAGGATTTGTTCCGCGTGTTGAACTGCCTCCTTACGCAGTTCCTTCGATAAAGTAATACCCATTCTCGCTTTCGTTGGTAACGCCAAAAAACTGCTTCACTGTCCAGCACTTGCTGTTTACTTTCCTATCACTCCTATTCATGAGTTTTTGGGTTTTGAAGAGAATGGATAGTTCTGAATTTAGAATTTGCCCCCGGAATGCTTCTTGCACGCAAAGAAAAAGTCCTTCTTAAAAAACCGTGTTCAAACGTCTCGATAGTATGATATTACCCTAATACCTCCTAGTTGCTGTACCTCTTAATACTCTAATACTGCTAATATGATTTCCTGTGTTTTGGTGGGTACGGCAACCGTTGCGCTTGTCGATAACCACTCTCCGCTACCACTGAGAGTAGGAGGATATAGGGATCACAACATCGCACAGACGCATTGCACGCACACGCTGATAGCTACTGCCTTGAGGAACACCCGAACGATTGCATCAAAGAAAGAGAAGTTCCAGTAGCTCGAACTACACGGCTTTTGTCAAAGAAGGTTTCTGTAGACTCGCTCGTGAATACTCGCTCGTCTATAGCTCGTCATACTCACTCAACCTCAACGAACAGGAGTATCGAAGTTGCCTTCTCACTCAATATTATCTCGAGCGAAAGGAATCAACCACCATGATAGCCGAGTGTGAGAGAGCGTTTCCTGTTCCGTTTTGCGTTTCTCCGTCACTCTCAATTCCAACTCCATTCCTCCCCTATTCCACAGTCCATAGTGTCGTCATAGAGTGGATATCGATACTCCAACACAAGATTTGATTCCTCAGCTCGGTCCTTCACGGTGTTCAGGAGCAATGACCTAGTCATTCGACACTATGGACTTGAGTCAAAATTGAATCTCGGAAATAGTGCGGAATTTGCGACCAGATTGATTAGGCCCACGGTCACGAAAAAGTAACAGCTGCGAATGAATACAGGATAACGTCGTCTCAGTACTCGCTACACTCCATGTCCATCGGGTGTGTCGTGGGACTCAACCAGTACTCTGATTTGCACCGTACCGCCGTGACGGTGATGCCCATCGTCACGCACCGCACCATCTCCAGCAGGTGCACCACGTGCATGTGACGCCACTGGTTCTTGATCGCTCGCTTTGACGTGAAGAAGGAGGGAAAGTGCCGTTCTTTCTCTGCCAAAGTCGATAATGCATCTGAATCGTTCCGGAAGTACGAGTCCGAGAAGAACCTGCTTCTGAGTCTTTTCAGTCGGTTGGGAGCAAACTCGTTCCTTGTGGTCAAGTCCGTGGCGCGGTCCCAGAAATGTGAATCCGGATCGATTACACCCTCGAGCATATTATGCGGGCTCAGGATCATGAATTTGGACTCGCTAACAAGTGAGAAGCCTAATTTGTACATGTCTCCCTTTTCCCTTCTTAATCGCTGGTTCAACCGGGCGAAGAAGAGCACCGCGCGAAGGAGTGCGGTGGGCTCTGAGCAGACCATGTAGAAGTATACAAGGTCAGCAGGCTGGAAGCGAACATGCAGGGGGGTCGAGGGATTCGTCGGGGATCTAGTGATGAAAGGAGGTTTGCACGTCTTCAACTGAGGTTTCACGCCTTCAACTGAGGTTGCTGTTACTTTGGTTGTCTGGTTGAACTGCGTCAATACTATGCTCTGCACTTTCCCCCACGTCGTGGGCGACGACTCGCTATAATCCTTTGTATCCAGATCATCATCGCCCTGAGAACAAAGCCCGGGACGCCGCAGCGTTTCCTCCGCTAATCTGCGAACAAGTTTTCGATTTTGATGCATGATATCGGCTGCGCAACCACCAAAGAGAAGCTCACTCGCACCTTGTAGGTGCAGATCGAAACCCCCTACAGTATGGAGCTTGGCAAAATTCACGCGCAGGTCGACTACGTTGGCTCTTGCATCTCCGCCTGTTTCCACAACATCGAGTCGGTCGAACTCCCCCCCGGCTATCGCTCTTATCTGCTTGTCAAAGACGTTCAGCCACCAGGAGTCCACGCTGAGTGGTTCGGAGTTCCGTCCCCAACTAGTAGCGCTGCTCGAAGGCCAGGCCCTTCGGAGCAAATCAAGCGGATCGTCGGCATTCGTTCTGCGGGCGAGAAAGTCGAACCACTTCGGTCCCAACTGCTCCGACAAGGTGGTGGACTGCACGAGAAGCTCTTTGAGTTTTACACCGGGGATGAGGACGGGGTCAGTATCGGCTTCCTCGTTCTCTTCTGCTTCCAGCTTTCGTTCCCTCCATTCCTCAACCATTTCACTCTTCGCCGAAACATGATGCGCTTCCAGCTTCGCGTTACCATGGTGGAAGAGAACATCATTGGAGCCAAAATACTTGCGGTTCATAGTCACCGTCTCACAGGCGTGTCTTACATGATCCAGAGCGATGTCCACGCCGTGAATGTTGGGCTCGAGGGGAGGAGAATTCGCTCCTCCACCCTCATGATGATTCCAGTGGTGCAGGAACCAGCCGGAGAGGAATTCGCAATCGCCATAGTGAGAACCCACGTCGATTTGAGTGAAGTAGTTCGGAGCGTGGGGATACTGTTGCCTCCGCATAATCTCGATCTGCCTTCTCTTCGTGATCCGATCTGCCAAGTAGGCCAACTCTCCGGTTCTCTCCCTGAAGCAAGCGACAGAGCCGCTCGCTCTGGTTTTCCTCGCCAGCAGGTGGTTCATGTTTATCGAGGTGAAGCACCCCACCCCGCCCCGCATGAGCACTGCGGGAAAGAGTCGCTTGCCTTCTCGACCCACTTTCGGGTAAACCCTGGTCCACAGGCTCTCCTCCATTGCATTTAAAAGGAAGTAGAGCGGCGGAAACAGAGCGGCGTTCGGGTTCACGGCCGGCGAGCGACCACTCTCACCCGACACGAGATTGCCAGAGAGAACTACTCCTTGGGACTTCAGGGCAGTGACGCGGTCTTGGAGCGAGTGTGGGGCGTGACGTCGAGGGTACACGAGAGTCTCTGGGTCGTCTGGTTGAAGAATCTTAAGAATGGACTCAGAGTCACCGGCTACCGTGGATCGGAACAGGAGCTCGTAGGCTATTCGGAGAGGGTGGATTGAACGAGTCCACCCGAGGAGTCGGCTGTCAGCGACGAGACCGTCGCTAGACACGATCCCAGGGGGTTTCCTTGTCGTGGACGAAGTTGCTTCTTCCACCACAGCACCGACGAGATTCACGATCATGAGCAGCTTGTTGCTTGGTTTGCCTGTTTCAGCATCCAGACAAACCGCCCTCAGATCTCCCACGTTCGTGTATTCTGCATCATACCCAAACATCGATACCTCCCGAGTGGTGGTCGTACCAACCTCGTGATCAATTCGCGACATACATTGGGCGTAACTGATCAGGATCGTTATCAAGAGTCTGGTTCTCGGCAGCGAGGACAACCAGTAATCGGCCCAATTACTCGTATTATCATTGTAGAATGCTGAGGAGGTTACACATTTTGAAAAGGGCACGAGGAGGTCCTCCAGTCCGATCGACACGGCTCCCGAAACGAGCGCGTCAACCCTTCGAATCGGTAGCCGTTCGACGTTGTTGTGGGGAGTACTTAAATCAAGGGACTTCAACACAATGGAGGAAAGCTGAGACAGCGCAGCATTGCTGGAGAGCTCATTTCGCGGTTCTATCCATGGTTTCTCCAGAAGATGAAGACCACCCTTCGTCTTCAACCCCCTAAGTATACCCATCACCGACCAGTTGCTGAAGTGGGGGAGACTGGAGCGGAAATCACTTGTTAGAATGGAGACGATGGATAACCATTGTAATGCTAAGTCCTCAGCAAGATTCGACAGTAGGAAGTTGTGGGAGGCAACTGCTTCGCTTGGAGTTTCTTGGTCGCCGCCAAAGAGTTCGCAAAAGTTCGCTTTGGGTTTCTTCTCCTTCGCTGCTTTCTCTGGAAGAGTCCGCGGGTACTTCTTCTGCAACCGTTTGAAATGAATCCTAAGCAGCTCTGCGACGCTGTTCGCGTCTTTTCCCTCGGTAGATGCAAGCAACGGTTCCAGGATTTCCTCCTTCGCAATCTCCAACACACATTTCAAAACCCTCTCATCCAACTGCAGGTACCAGTACAAGCGCATCACGGATTCCGCGAAGGCACACGGCTTGCAGAAGGCTTGCTTGAGGATCGAGTTCGCAGTTTTTTGTGCTGAAACTGCTATCGCCTGCCCTACAATGGTTGTCACAACCTCGTCCTGGAGGTGATTGATCACTGCAGCTTCCTCCTGGGTCTCGGAAGCGTCATCTGTACTAGCCTTTTCCGCTCCCAAGGTTCCCGCGTCCCCTTTTACATTCAGATTTCCAATATTCTCCATTATTTTCCATACCTCACTTCTCTCCAAAAACTGTCGCCCGGGCAGAGCACGGAAACGCACTTGACAAATCCCAGAGTAGCTGTGCACATTCTCGATCCTATAGTCCCGAGCGGAATTTGGCGTCTCTATCAAAGGATTCCCAGGAGCGTCATGGACTGCTACTATAGTTGAGATCGCGCTCTGCATAATGTAGGCGTACAGATCAGTATTGACCGTCCGATGCTTCGCCTTCAAGGGTACTGTTGATGTGATAAAGAGCATCGCTTCATGCCAGTGCAGTTCCCGACGGAACGAGCGGGTGAGTTTGAGCCAAGCTAGCGTCGGGCGGGAGCCCGAACGGGCGCCGAGGAACTCTGCGACTGTCGAAACAGCAGAGGGCTCTTCCTCGGACGCCATTTGTTCTCTTCGAGCGATGAAATCCTCTTGAAGTGGGGTGGGGCCGGATTCGGCACCGCAGCCGTGGAACAGAAGCTCGTAGGCACAAGCAGGGTCTGGACTCAGGACGACCGCCACGAGGGTGAAAAGGAACGGACGGAGCATGGTTTACATCTCCCGGATGCGTGCAGAGAAGCTTGTGCTGACTTGAGCCAAAATTTCTACGCGGGAGGAAGGGAAGCCTGGGAAGGGCTCACAACGTAGCACCAATGATCGGTGGGTCTGAAAAACCGGCCGTGCGCGAATTGGCCCACGGATCTAACCATAATGGCTAAACATAACATACTGGCTCGACGGAGGCCTCACTACTTTTTGCAGAGAGGTGGCTCTTAAGAACATGGACGGAGACCCACTACTTATAGCAGAGAGCGGCTCTTAGAAGCAACATACTTACTTGAGAGGAGCACAGAGAACCAACACATCAAACCAATCCTCAGAAACTTAGTGCTCGTTAACACGTCCCTCCGCAGCAGTCCGCTCAGGGTTCCGCGGTGTCCAGCACGAAGGGGCGCACGACCTTCGGCGTGGCCTGGTTCCGTGCGTCCTCTCGCAGGCCCTGACGCGCCTCCGTGAGGTTTTTCCACATGCGCAGAAAGGACACCTCCAAATCATTACTAAAGAACCACTCCTGCAGGTAGGACACCGACGCCAGTCGTGTAGGTTTCTGCACAGGTTTATGATTTACTAATTGCTCCTGCACGAATTGACGTCGGTAGCAGTCGAACTCATCGATAGACCCCACTCTTTTCGAGAACCCCGGAAAAAGTAGCGCCGACTCCCCCAAAGTCCGTGGATTGTACTGGAGCGGATAGGATCCGTCCGCCAGGACGTCCATCATTTCCGCCACAACATCATTTCTGACAAATACGGTGTCCGCGCCGACCATAGATACCAGCTCGTACTTTTGCGGTAGTAGGTTTATGAGGTAGTCTACTTGATACGACAGTGAGCATGCGTAAACCACGTGCTCCTCGAACGCGTTGTAACCGTGTCGCATGTACACCTCCCAAACGTCCCCCGGCTCGTAGCGCTGCGAATACTTGAACGGCGGCGGGAGAATGTTGCTCTGCATAACGATGACCTTCGGAAAGGGCAGCTGCTTCCGCCCTAGGTCGATCATGATCGCCTTCAGAAGGTCACAGTCGAAGGAACCGACGTCGATCTTCAGGAAGTCGAAGCGGTCGTAGTCGGACTCTTTGCTCGAGTTAGAGCTGTAACTGTCGATCTTGCGAAACAGCTGCTCGACCGCGTCGCCGGCCTTGCGCGGAATCAGGGGCTCGGCCACCAGCTTGATGCGCTCATGATCGACTTGCTCCTTGATTAAGCTATTCGGATCCGGCTCGTAGATCACGCCTACGCCTCGGGTTGTCGGGTGCTCGGTTCCGTTCGCGAGAATCAACCTGCTTAAAGGGTCTCCCTCGATTGTCTCGCCTCCACCGATGTTCAGAAAGGTTGTTGGAGATTTTTGGGGCATCCTCGAAGTTTTCAAAGTCTTCTTCGATGTCTTCAGGTCGCGAGCGATATCGAGCATCATCGCACCCGATCCGAAGTAACCCGGGACGGAATCCCCCGTACCCGGTAGGATGTAATCGCACATCCCAGTGGCGTCGGGAGATTCGTGCCCATTCAGACGATACTGCTCTGCAATCTCCAGATGTTTTTCGAAGGTTGCGTGCAGATGCTCTATGGAGGACGAAACATCGCTATTCAGAAATTCCTCCATAGATGTGAGAGAGGAGGACTGCACAGTGTTCGCATCCGCATCCTGGTCGCGCCAATTCCTCCGATAAGCTTCGAAATAGTCCGAACCGTATTTCTGAGACTGGAACTTAACAAAGCCGTTTGTCTGAAGTAAGCGCGGATCCAGTGGAAAGACAAATGCATTCCTCGTTTGTTCAGCGCGTCCCCCCCCTCCTAGGACCCAGTCTCTCAACCAGGCCGCGAGAAGAGTCCGGAACATTCTATGTTAATATAAAAACTCCGCTCACCGACACCGCATAGTCATACACTAACTTGAGGCAAAACGACTACAGTGGGATATTGAAGCAGACAGTAGGCGCCGACTACCCAATATGCAAGAACATGTGTTGCCCTAAACGACCGGAAAGGAGTCTCGCGAAGAAGCCACCATGTCGCACAATCAAACGCTTAATCAATTTCACCACACACGACCCGCATCCAAAGAAATCCAGCATCTTATAAAATGTCACCAGAGTTGAAGACGGGTCCGAGCACAACGAGACCCTACACCGCTGCAACCCGTCCATTCTTTTGCGATCAAAGATCTCCGCGAGGTCGAAGGCTGCAGTTGAATCGAGACACACAGAAAGGCGCGCGGAGCCTTTCAGTTTCCACACCGACGAAGCGCCTTGCCACGCGTTCTTTGATTCGATGCCGCGGACCACGTGAGCGGACGGAATGCACGCTGACTATTGTATCGATCGCCGACTCAGTTTCGAACACAGAAAGCCGCTAATCGACGAATGGGGATTGTGTTTCATGTTCTATGACAGTCACTCCATGCTAAGTATTAAAACCGTAGACTCAGATACTGAAAACCGTAGACTCCCAACTAGTACCAAGTTCAGACAGATCAAACTACTTCTTCAACCTTATCTTCGCATTCTTTCTGTCCTTGGCGACGGCACGCTTCTTTAGGTTCTTCTTTATTCTCTTCTCCGCGAATTTCTCCGGATTTTGAACCACCTTTACCCGAGCATCTACTTTTCTGGCTTGTTTTTTGCCGCGGATCTCTTTCAGCACGGCCTTGTACGCATCCTGATAGAGGTTGACACCGCCGTCGGTGCCGTCACCTTTGGACACTCGTGCCTCGATCTGGTCAAGGATTTGCTGACTCCACTGGCACAGCACTCGAATTTGTGCGACTAGTGGGGAAGTAGCTTCATGATTCTTGTAACGGAGGTCCACGAGTTGCTGCATACTGCTGACTCTAACATCCGCGACCTCGCCTTCTGGCAGACCCATACGCAGTTGCTCTAACCGCAGCATGAGGTTCAGAATGGAGTGCAAGACTTTGGTGTCAGACAGGATCGTTACGTGTATCAACGCACTGATGTGCCCCAGAGTGCGCACAATGGAGGCGATCCGGACCAAGTTCGGACGGATCTCTGCTAGCATGCGACGAGCCTTGTATGTGAGGTAGCCGATGGTTTTCCGGATAAGTTGTACGAAGTCCTCGGATATCTTCTCGTTAGGATTCGCATTAGAATCCTCTGCCGTTTCGAGGTTTTCTTCCTGGACGTTCGATGTGGCTTGGCCGAAAAGGTTTTCAACAGCGATATCGTCCTTGATGTCTTCGAGCTTCATTTCTTCGTCGAGAATCTCCTCCTCTTTGAATATTTCGTTCGCCTTCTCTTCTTTAGAATCGCTCTCGCTTTGGACATCCATTTTGTCTCCTCCTACAGCTTCGCTATCGACGTCGGCCATGCTCGCATCAAGCGCTCCAGTCGATGCTTTGGGATCTCTACATTCGTTGCTTTCGATGATTTTGGCTAGTTCAGCGTCCTCGATGTCGTCCTCGGCTGTCACCGCTGCAGGTTCCTCGTCATCGACTCTCTTGAAAGTGTATTTGACAAGGCCGGAATGCTTCTGCATTTGCAGCAGGAGCTTACACAGTGCTTTCGTCGACAACGCTGAAAGACTCACGTGTGTTTCGATCGACTCGCTCACCAGCAATTGGACGACCTGGTCCTTGTACCAGATGAAGTCACAAAGCTCTGGCGTCTGCGTCGTACCCACGGTATGCGAAATCATTGGCACTAGAATACTGTCTAGGAATGTGTCCTGACTGAGCATCCGTAATCCGCAGGCGACGATCCAGGGGCTTGTCTCCATTTCATCGCAATCAACTTGCAACCCCCGCCCGAAAAGGAATTGATACAGAGCTGAAAAATGCTTTGCACCTCCGCTGCCTTTAAGCTCCGCTGCATTCGACGCGAGTGTACCGATATTTGTGGCGATGTCCTTCACATCCTTCTTTGACAACTGCATTTTGTTGCTCCATTTCTCCACACTGGAGGCGACGCAATACAGAGTCTTAGCTGCTTTGACGCAGTCTCCCCGGTCCATTGCTGCAAGTCCAAGCTCCTGAAATAGCACTAGATTGGAGAGGCAAAGGTCGCTTGCTTCCTTCTGCTGCTTCTGCTGAAGACTGCCGAGAACCTCGCTGAAGACACCAATTAGCTCTGCAAAAGAAGAATGTACTTTGGTTTCCTGCTTGAATTTCGGCATCAACTCTAGGAGTGGACTGACACTGCTTCCCTTATTTTCCTCTTTCGCACTCTTTGCGATCATTCTTCGGAGAAGGTTCTTGATGAAGTAGTGGATCATGTTTCTCACCCCCATGTCCTTTTCGCAGCTCAGGCGCGTCCCGATCGTCACAAACAAAACCTCAGCGTACTTCTGTATCTCGTCAAGCGGAATCGCATTCACAATGGTGTTCAGGCAATTCACGATACTTTTTCGGGCGTACACGTCCTTCACATTGATGTTACCAATCAGCTTCTCCATACGCTTCTGAAATCCCAGCTTCTCGTGTGGAAAGTCCAGCATAAAATCGCAGTATAACTGCCCGCAAAGTGCACTGGTAACATCATCGTGGTATCCGCCAGTAACCACTAGCTCGCCAACGGAATCCAGACAGTGATAGACTTGCGCATGATTTTGCAGCTTCTGTCCCGCGCGGCCTAACATTCGCTTCAGTAGTTGCAGCGCTGAAGTGCGGAGACGTGGTAGGGAGAGCGATACTACGATTTGTGCAAGCAGCGCTTCGAAGAAGTAGGCGTTGTCGGATGTCATGATCATGTGCTGAACTGCGTCCTTGTGGTTGTTCGCATTCTCGACTTTCCTTCGTTTCTTGTCGCTCATGTGCTGATAACCGACGACGCAAGCATTCAGCTGTCCGTTGTGTCTAGACTTTTTTTCCTCATCCTCACCGATCATTTCCATGAACCACGACGCAGTTCGACCCTTGGCCAAGAGACTCGATAGCAACTGGGTGAGGCACGGAATCAGCTCGGAAGAAGCCTGTCGACCCTTTTGAAGACGATACGACAGATCTTGCTGAGCCGATACCTGCTGAAACGTCTTCAGAATCTGCGTCGCGATGCGCCGGCCCTTGCTGCTCTTCGCCGCGCCAGTGTCCTCAAATGAGTCCGGAGCAAAGCCCTGCAGGCGCTGCAGACACTTGGCACTCGCCACGAAGAGATCGTCTTGATTTGAAGTGAAACAGTCCACAGTTAAAGGTACAACCGACTGCTCGATCCCGTCGAAGATCTTGATTGCAAGATCCTGGTCTATAACTAGTTCGCCTTCCGCGCTTTTCGACGGAGCAACGTCAGTCTTCGCACTTTTCGCACACCCGACGACAGTCGATAGCACACGACTCTTCAGAACGTGCGTGAGAAGTTTCAACCCGATGGCGCCCAAGACGCTCGCTCTCGAAGCGACATCGAAACCCTTGTTGGTTCTGCCCAAGGATTTCCACTCATTTTTTCCGCTTGCAGCCCCAACTTGGATTGTCATTGCGCGTTCCTTCTTGTCAATCCATGGAGCGCTGGCTGTTCTCGTACCGTCGGTGCTTTCCATTTGGTCATCCGGCACATCCTGGTCCGAATCGTTCATCAGGTCGAGATTGCTATGCGCTTTTTCGGATGCGTTCTTCTCTTTCAACAGACTCACGCAATGGCGGAGCGTCTTTTCGACAACGCCCATTTTCAGAGCGATGTCGAATCTTGGATTCTTCATCAAACCCGTCAGACAGGACGTCATCAGCTCTTTGATTCGATTCAGGAACTTCATCGACTGCGCGCGGCTCGCAGCGCCACCTGCTAGCGCCAGGGGGACACGGTCTTCTAACAGAAGCCCGTAGAAAAACTCGACCACGTCGGTGAGAATCACAGAAGGTGAGCAGACCTGACTAAGCAGCCTCACGATCTCTGGACCGCGGACTTTCTTAGCTTCCATGCATAACCCCTTTCTGTCGAGATTGTCTTCGTCCGCCTTGTCCGGATCTGCGATGCGCTCCAACTCCATTTCCAGGAGAGAACGAATTTCGGCCACGGCAGGGTCGAGCTCCCCGATTCGGGTCGCACCCTGGTTGTCTTCCTCGCGCCATTGCACGGCGAGCTTTTCAGACTTCGGGTTCGGCATTTTTTGGCTGTAGAATTCCTCCACCAGACTGTTCAACGCAGCATGAACCGAGAATACACAAACTGCACTCTGGTATCCTCCCTTGTTCAGAGCGTTCTGCAGCTCACGAAGAATGTACACAAACCAAGCAGGTCCCAAAGCGAGCGCGCACTGTTGCAGAGCCTTGCGCGCCGCATCGCGATTCGCGACAAGCCTGCTTCGCAGACCTTCACACAACTGCGCGATTAAACGCGGAAGTTCCTGGTAGAAGTCGCGCTCCTCAAGGAATGGGAGAATGTGCATCATGCATCCCGCGACTGGAAGTCTCACCAAACCTGGGGGTGGCTTCTTTCCACTTTTACCCTTGCTTTCGTCTGCCGTCTGCGACTCCTCAAGCTTATCTTCTTTCGTCTTCTCCCAGAGTAATTTCTTCAGCATTGGGACCACGTTCTTTTTAATCGATTCCGAAATA
>JACKZZ010024106.1_pt1 | contig 33734 bp, 39 predicted proteins | sample 8027871 | NCBI WGS metagenome assembly JACKZZ01 (sample SAMN15724774, study PRJNA655200) | protist metagenome | isolation source: fluorescence activated cell sorting (FACS) single amplified genomes of... | place: USA: West Boothbay Harbor, Gulf of Maine | collected 2000-07-19
CCGCTCTCTTCTAGAAAAAGGACAATTAAAAAAAACTAATAAGTTATTAAGTCGAAATTGGTCAATTGAAGGAATTGTTCAAAAAGGAAGGCAACAAGGAAAAAAAATTGGTTTTCCAACCTGTAATATTGATATTAAGGATTATGTGATTGCGATGCCTGGAGTGTATGCCGCTAAAGTAAAACAAAAAAACTCTAATAAATCACTAAAAGCGATTGCTAATCTTGGTTATAGACCAACTTTTAATCAAAAAAAAATTTTACTAGAAGTGCATATCTTTAATTTTTCTGGAAATCTTTATAATAAGTATTTATCAGTAGAGTTCACAAAGTTTATAAGAAAAGAGAAAAAATTCAAAAACGTTGATCAATTAAAAAAACAAATTCAAAGTGACTTAAAAGTTGCTAAAAAAAATTAGTATGAGCAAAGAAAATATAAATTTACCTAAAACAACTTTCTCCATGAAGGCAAATTTACAGAATAAAGAACCTGAAATTTTAGAATATTGGAAAAAAATTGATCTTTATAAGGAGTTGAGAAAATTGAACAAGGGTAAAGAGAAGTTCATACTTCATGACGGTCCACCATATGCGAATGGTAATATTCACATGGGTACAGCTTTAAATAAGATTTTGAAAGACATAATAGTAAAATTTCATCAGATGGATGGTAAAGACTCTGTATATGTTCCTGGATGGGATTGTCATGGTCTACCTATTGAGTGGAAAATCGAAGAGCAATATAAAAAAAATAAAAAAAATAAAAATGAAGTTCCAATAACAGAATTTAGAAAAGAGTGTAGAGAGTTTGCTGAAAAATGGATTGAAGTTCACAAAACACAATTTAAAAGATTAGGTGTTGTTGGAGATTGGGATAATCATTATGCAACAATGAGCTTTGAAGCAGAAGCCCAAATCGTAAGAGAGTTAGGAAAATTTTTAAAAGAAGGAAGTCTTTATAGAGGTTTTAAACCTGTTCTTTGGTCAACTGTAGAAAAAACAGCTTTAGCAGATGCAGAAGTTGAGTATCAAGATCATAAATCAGATACAATTTACACAGCCTTCCCAATTAAAAAAACAAATATAAAAGAATTAGAAAATACAGAAGTTATTATATGGACAACTACTCCATGGACTATACCTGCAAATAAAGCATTAGCTTATAATGAGACCTTAGATTATTTGATAATTGAATCAAGTGATGAAGGAGATTTTAAGAATAAAAAAATAGTAGTTGCAGAAGCTCTACTAGAGTCTGTTATCAAAGATTGTGAAATCAAAAGTTACAAAGAAATAAAAAAATTTAAGGGTAAAGATTTTAAAGATACAATTTGTAGTCATCCTTTTTTAGAGCTTGGTTATGATTATGATATACCAATGCTTGAAGCAAGATTTGTTACAACAGAACAGGGAACGGGTATTGTTCATTGCGCACCCAGCCATGGTCCTGATGATTTTAATCTTTGTTTAAAGCACGGGATAAAAGCTATAGAGACTGTAGATGGTGATGGTAAATACACTAAAAACCTTCCTTTATTTGAGGGAACTCATATTTTTAAAGCTAACCCAATTGTTATTGAAAAATTAAAAAAACAAAAAAAATTATTATCTAATGGGGAACTAGTTCATTCATATCCACATTCATGGAGATCAAAAGCACCTCTTGTTCATAGAGCAACACCACAATGGTTTATTTCAATGGAAAGCCATGGCTTGAGAAAAAAAGCATTAAAGGCTCTTGATGACACTAAATTTTATCCAGACAAGGGTAGAGAAAGAATAAAAGCAATGATTGAAACAAGGCCAGATTGGTGTGTTTCAAGACAAAGAGTTTGGGGAGTACCACTTCCAATATTTGTTCATAAAACAACTAAAGAAATTTTAGTAGATGATAATGTAAATGAGAATATTGCGAGCATTTATGAAAAAGAAGGTTCTGATTGTTGGTTTTCTGATAATCCTCAAAGATTTTTAGGGGATAAATATAAAGCAGAAGATTATGAAAAAATAAGTGACATTGTTGAAGTTTGGTTTGATAGTGGCTGCACACATGCGTTTGTTTTGGAAAAAAGAGAAGACCTTCAATGGCCAGCATCGATGTATCTAGAAGGTTCTGACCAGCATAGAGGTTGGTTTCATTCGTCACTGTTAGAATCTTGTGGAACGAGAGGTAGAGCGCCTTATGAATCGATATTATCACATGGATTTGTTGTAGATGGCAAAGGTCTCAAAATGTCAAAATCTGTAGGAAACGTAATTGCACCTGAGGATATTTTAAAAAAATATGGTGCAGATATTTTAAGAATATGGGTTGCATCATCTAATTATGCAGAGGATTTAAGAATTGATTATTCTATTTTAGAACAACATGCCGATTCATATAGAAAAATTAGAAATACATTTAGATATTTGTTGGGTAACTTAAATGATGATTTCCAAAAAATTGATATGGAAAATCTACACATCAAACAATTACCAGAGTTAGAGAGATATATGCTTCATAGAATATATGGGTTAAATAAAAATTTTGAAAATTATTTTAAATCTTATGATTTTCACAATCTTTATAAAGAGCTTTTAAATTTTTGCACAGTAGACCTATCTTCATTTTATTTTGATATTAGGAAGGATGCTTTATATTGTGACTCAAAAAATTCTGATAGAAGAAAGAGTAGTATAGTTGTTTTAAATATTATTTTAGAATCTTTGGTTAAATGGTTTGCACCAATACTTTCATTTACAACAGAGGAAATTTTTACCCTAATAAACAAAGAGCAGAAAAGTATTCATCTTGAGCAATTCATGAAATATCCAGAAACTTTTCAAGATGAAGAACTGTATGAAAAATGGACAGAATTAAAAAAAATTAGAGATATCTGTAATATAAGTATTGAAGCAAAAAGAGCTAGCAAGGAAATAGGATCAAGTTTAGAAGCTAGTTTAGTTATTAATATAAATAAAACATTATTCGAAATTTCAAAAAATGTAGATTTTTCAGAAATATGCATTACATCTTCTGCTTTAGTTCATCAATCAAACACAGATGAAACAATTATTGAAACGATTAAGGCTGAGGGAAATAAATGCCCAGTTTGTTGGAAAATTAATAAAATTAAATGTGAGAGACATTCAGATTAACTAATAAAGTTGATGAACAAAATTAACTTAAAAAACTTTTATTTAAATTTAGCAATTATATTAATAGTTTTTATATTTGACCGTATATCAAAGCTATACATCTTAAAACTTGCAGAAGTAGAAGCTTCGGTTGATATTTATATCACTTCCTATTTGAATTTATTCTTAATCTGGAACAAAGGAATAGCTTTTGGATTATTTTCTATAGATGGAAGTGTTATTTATAATTCTATTACAATCTTAATTGGTCTTATTATTATTGGTATTATTTTTATGATGTTAAAAAATAATAATATTCAGCGTTACTTTTTTGCATTAATTGCAGGTGGCGCTTTTGGGAACTTTTATGACAGGATAATTTATACAGCCGTTCCAGATTTTATTGATTTACATTTTTATGGTTTTCATTGGTTTGTTTTTAATGTAGCTGACATATTTATTACCATTGGAGTTTTTTGCCTTATTTTAGTAGAACTTTTCTTTAATAATAAAAATACAAATGAAAAAAACTAATCCATTAATAGCTTCTTTTTTAATACTTATTTTCTTAAATTCCTGTGGAACAGTTGCCGAAGGATTGGGAGGAAGTAAAAAAAAAGGAAGTGACGAATTTTTGGTTGAAAAAAAATCCCCATTAGTATTACCACCTAGCTTTGGAGAGTTGCCAGAACCTGGAAAGGAACCTGAAGAAAACATAATATCAGATAAAAAAGATACATCAGATATTGAAGATATAATAAATCAAAGCTCTTCTATAAGCACAAGTGAAAAAAGTGATGATGCAAAAAATTCTATTGAGCAATCTATTATTAAAAAGATTAATGAAAAAAAAGTTAATTTAATAGAAACTACAGAAATAAATTTAGATGAAGTTATAGAAGATAATGAAGAACCAAAAAAAAAAGGTTTTTTTAAAAAACTAAAAGATAAATTTAATAATCTAGAGCATTAAAGAAATGATATTTAAAAATTTTTTAAATATCAAAAGTTCTAAAATAATAAAAAAAGATTTTTTAAAACTATTAAAAAATCAGCCAGCATTGTTTGAAACTTTAAAACCCACATATAAATATAGCTATTCAAAAAAAATAATTAAAAAATATAAAAAATTATCAAATTTAAGAATAATTGGTATGGGTGGATCTGTTCTTGGCTCTGAAGCTATTTATGATTTTTTAAAACCTAAAATAAAAAAAAAAATTACTTTTATAAATAATTTAAACAGTAATGCAGATTATTTTAATAATAAAAATATAAATTTAAATTTAATTATTTCTAAATCAGGAAATACATTGGAGACAATAGCGAATGCCAATACATTAATTACCAAAAAAGAAAAAAATATTATTATTACTGAGTCAAAAAATAGCTATCTAACTAACTTAGCAGCAAAACTAAAGGCAGAAATATTTGAGCATAAAAATTACGTAGGAGGTAGGTATTCTGTGTTGTCAGAAGTTGGAATGCTACCTGCAGAATTAATGAATTTGAATGAAAAGAAATTTAAGCAATTTAATAATCTTATTAAAAATAAAAATTTTATTAACAATTTAGTAAGTAACGTGTCAACTACGTTAAGCTTAATTAAGAGCGGAAAACAAACGTCAATAATTTTAAATTATGACGAACAATCTGAAAATTTATTCAAATGGTATCAGCAACTAATAGCTGAAAGTTTAGGAAAAAAATCACTTGGATTATTACCCGTTGTTTCTTCAATGCCAAAAGATAATCATAGTTTAATGCAACTTTATTTAGATGGTCCTAATAAATATTTTTATACATTTTTTAATGTTCTAGAAAATAGAAATGTTAAAATTAAGAATGATAGTGTGTTAAATACTCATAAGTTTTTAAAAAACCTATCAATAGAAAAAATAAAACAATCTCAAATGATTGCCACAGAGAAAGTTTTTATTTCAAAAAAAATACCTTTTAGAAGCTTTAGAATTTTAAAAAGAAATGAACAGTCTTTAGGTGAGCTGTTCTGTTTTTTTATACTAGAAACTATTTTACTTGGTCGAGCTTTAAATGTTAATCCATTTGATCAACCTTCTGTTGAGTTGATAAAAATAGAAACAAAAAAAATATTAAGTTAAAATATTTCCAAATATAATTTTTGAAATACCATAATTTTTTTCTAGAATTAGGTTGAATTCCTTTGGTAGATCATCCTCTTCTTTTTTATGTCTGTGAATAATTATGATGCCATCTGTGTTAAGCAATTCTAATTTAGTTATTGCATTCAGCAGAAAAGGTAATTTTTTTTCCTTATAGGGAGGGTCCATAAAAATAATATCAAATTTGTCATTTAATAGTTTAAGTGTATTTTCAGAAAAAATATCTTTTTCAATTATTTTTGTTTGATTTTGTTGATTTAGATTGTATATATTTTTTTTTAAAACACTTAATACATCTTTATAACTCTCCAAGAAGGTAACGTTTTTAGCACCTCTTGATAAACATTCTAGACCAAATGATCCAACACCTGAAAATAAATCTAAAATATTAGAATTTTCTAACTCTACATTTAATAATTTAGAATGTTTTAATATATTAAAAATTGACTCTTTTGTTAAATCTTTGAGAGGTCTTGTTAGCTTATCTTTAGGTAGAAGAATTTTTTTGCCTTTAAAATTTCCTGAAATAATTCTCATTCATCAATCACCTTATGACCAATATCTTTTCTATAGAAACCATCTTTCCAATTAAGTTTTTTAATTAAACTTATAGCTTTATCTCTACTATTTTTAAAATTTGATGACAGACTAACAAAATTAATTACCCTTCCACCATTTGAATAAATTTTATTATTTATTTTTTTTGTACCAGCGTGAAAAAAATAATCATCCTCATCAAGCTTTAGATTTCCAATATTTTCTATTAAAATTTGATTATTATATTTATCTGGGTACCCCTTTGAACATAAAACAATACATAGACTTTTTTTATCATGCCACTCTATATTTATATCTTTTAGGTTTTCATTGCAGCACGCATTGATAATTTCAAATAAATCTGTTTTTAATTTTGGTAAAATAGTCTGACACTCTGGATCTCCCATTCGTACATTGTATTCAATCAAATAAGGTTCATCTTTAACTATCATTAAGCCAGCGTATAAGAATCCTTTATAATTAGATCCCATTTTTTCTAGAGCGTTAATGGTAGGTTTGATTATTTTATTTAATATTTTTTCTTCCAAAGGTTGATTGAGTAGTCTTGACGGTGAGTATGCACCCATTCCACCTGTATTTGCCCCTTTATCACCTTCCAGAACTCTTTTGTGATCTTGTGCTGTTTCAAAGCTTTTGATTTCTTTACCATCACTTATAATAAAATAGCTCATTTCTTCACCAACAAGAAATTCCTCAATTAATATATTTTTTGCTAATCCAAACTTTCCATCAAAAACTTCTTTTATTGCTAAATTTGCATCATCTTTATTTTCACAAATATAAACACCTTTTCCAGATGCAAGACCATCAGCTTTGACAACAAGTGGAAACTGAGTTTTATCTAAAAAAGATATTGCATCATTGGCATTTTCAAAAATACCAAATTTAGCAGTTGGTATATTGTGCTTTTCACATATTTTTTTTGTAAATATTTTTGATCCTTCTAACTGAGAAGAAATTTTATCAGGACCAAAAATATTTATTTCAGTATCTTTAAAGAAATCCACTATTCCATCAACTAATGGTTTTTCTGGTCCAACAATTAATAAACTAATTTCATTTTTGATTGAAAATTCTTTAATCTTGTTAAAGTCTGATAAATCAATTTCAATATTCTCAGCTATATCAGAAGTTCCTGCATTACCAGGAAAGCAGTATATCTTGTTAACTCTAGGTGATTTTTTGATGGACAGACATAGAGCGTGCTCTCTTCCACCACTTCCAATTATTCCAACTTTCATATAGATGTATATAAACTAAAAATGAATAAAAAATTAGCAAAATTAAAATATTTACCAAATAACTTTGAAATTATTGAAAATGGTGATCATGTCGTTTGTGCTGTATCAGGAAAATTAATTAGTTTAGAAAATCTTAATTATTGGAATGTTGAGCTTCAAGAACCATATTTTTCATATGTAGAAGCTCATAAAAAAAAAGAGACACACTAAATTCTTACTTCCATCTATCATGAGACCATATCCATTCTCCTGGATTTTTTAAAATTGTTTTCTCCAGCCAAATGTTTAAATCTCTAGTAACTTTTTCAGTTGAGGAGTTTTTTGAAAATTCAATAGGTTTTTCAACTTTAATATTAAAATTTACACTATTATGCCTCTTAATAGAAATTGGTACTACTTTACAATTAAATTTTTTTATAAATTGTGCGGGAATTGTTGTGGTGAATGCTTCTTGATTAAAGAATTTAGATTTTATTCCTTGAGAGACTCTCTGATCAATCATTAAGGCTATAGAGTAGCCTTTTTTATATAATCTTAATAATTCTCTAACTCCACTAGTTCCTTTTTTAATTTGATTTTTACAAATATATTTTTTTCTAATTCTTTCCATTAATATGTTTAAGAAAATATTGTTTAATGGTCGATATATTGCTGATAGATTTACACCAGATTTTTCAATTTCCATCGCCATTAATTCAAAATTACTAAAATGACCAGAAACAAAAATTACTGGAGTCTTTTCAAGTTTTATTTTTTGAAGAATTTCTTTACCTGTAATATTAATATTTGATCTAAATTGATCATTTCTAAAACCTTTAAGAAACATATATTCAGACAATGTTCTTCCATAATTATTCCACATATCTTTTGTAATGATCTTAATTTTCGAGGTATTAATTTTCGGAATAGCTCTTTGAATATTAGTTTTAATGAGATTTTTTGATCTAAAAATTGGACCAAACGTTTCAAATAATTTTCCACTGATATAAGATGAAATTTTTAATCCTAAAAATTTATAAATAATAAAAAGAGAAGATATGATTAAAAACTCAAAAAAATATTTAATTTTTTTCATTTAGCTTAAGTAGTTTATTTGTAAGACTTTTTTCATCTGATATATCAAGACTTGATTTAATATAAAGAATTTCATTTCTGTTAAAGTTTTCTAGCCTTAAATAATCTTTTTCAGTAGTTATAATATGTGCATTGAATTTTTTTGCATTAATTATTATTTCATCAAAATCACTTTTTGAATACTGGTAATGATCTGGATATTCTAAATCATTTACAATCTTTAATTTATTATTTTTTAACATCTCAACAAAAGTTTTGTGATTACCAATACCAGAAAAAACTAAGTAATTTTGATCTTTATCAAATTCACCTATGTTTAACGGTGTATATTTTCCAGAATTAATATTAATATTTGGGTTAATTTTTTTGATTTGATCTTTGATAGCAATTAAACTTTCTTCATTTCCATTTAAAAAAACGTTTTCATAAAATTTCAGGTTATTAATACTCTCTCTTAAAGGTCCTGATGGCAATGTAAGTCCATTTCCAATCCAATTTAGATTGTTAAAACAAACAATTTCCATGTCATATTTGATCGAGCTATCTTGAAGTCCATCATCAAAAATAGCAACTTCAAAATCTTCTGAAATTGCTTCATCAAGTGCAGTAATTCTTTTTAAATTGCTAAATAAAACTCCATTTTTACTAAGTAGTTTTTGCTCATCAGTTTGGTTGGGGTAAAATTTTTTAATAAAACAAGCTTTGATATTATTTTTATCTAAAATCTCTTTTATTTTGATAGTTAGCGATGTTTTGCCAGTTCCTCCAATATAGATGTTTCCAACACAGATTGTTTTTATTTTTGAATTTGGATATTTAGGTTTTGAATTTATTTTTGCAATTAAACCTATAGTGATTGAAAAAGGTAATAATAAATAGGAAAAAAATGATGGTTTTTTATAGTCCCAAAATTTAGGTTTTTTTAATTTCATTATTGAATAAACTGTTTATCTCATCTTTAGTTTCATTAAGTATTTTTTTTCCCATTTTTGCAATTTTTAAATAATTTTTTTTGTTATTGGGCTTAGTAATTAATTTGTCTATTGATTGAGTTAAGCTTTTCACTCCATTAACCTTGTGAGCAACCTTTAGTTTATTGAGTAATTTATAGGTATCTTTAAAGTTGTCCACGTTTGGCCCGTACAAAACAGTAGAACCTAAGTTGGTAGGTTCAAGAGGATTTTGACCACCTTTTCCCAATATTGATTTACCCATAAAGACTATATCAGAAGAATGATAAAATTTTTGTGTTTCACCATATGTGTCCACCAAGTAAATATCTGTATTATTTAATTTTTTTGGTCTTGAGCTGTGCAAAACTATATTTAAATTTAAACTTTTAATTTCATTAACTATTTTATTAACACGATGAATATGTCTTGGTATTATTATTGTTAGCAAATTTTTATATTTTTTCTTTAAGTTTATATGAACATCTGCACAAATGATCTCTTCACCAGGGTGTGTACTTGAAGCGCACCAAATTTTTTTAAGATTTATATTTTTTAAAAAAGTGTTGTCTAATTTAGTTAATTTAGATTGTTGATTATTGAAAAACTTAAGATTTCCTATTTTTTTAATTTTTTTAACATTCAATTTTTTAAGATAATTAAGCGTTTCTTCATTTTGAGGGTAGGCAATTGAAATATTTTGAAAAACTGAGTTTGAGAATTTTTTTACACACATCCATTTATTAAAAGTTTTTTTTGTAATTCTTGCATTAAGAAGTTTTAATGGAATACTTTTTTTATTAAGTGCCCTAAAGATGCTGGGCCAAATTTCAGATTCAACAAATATGGCAATAGTTGGTTTCCAGTAGTTTAAAAATCTACAAGAAAATAAAATCGAGTCTATTGGAAAAAATTGATGAATAGTTTTTTTAAAACTAAATTTTTTAAATATTTGAGCAGAACTTAAGGTTGAAGTAGTTACTAAAATTTGATTTATAGACTTATTTTTTTCAAGTTCTTGAACAAGAGGTAAAATACTTAAAAGTTCACCTACACTTGATCCATGAAACCAAATTAAATTACCACTAATACGTTTTTTTGATGGAAAACAAAATTTTTCTTTATATCTTTTTTTATCTTCTTTTTTTTTAAAAATTCTAAAAAATATAATTAATGGAGAGAATATTAAAGTTATGGTTATTATTATTTGATATAAAAAAAACATTATTCTTTACGAATTTGTTTCTCGTAGAAATTTTTATATAGTTCTGAATTATTTAATAATTCATCATGTTTGCCGTTTGCAACAACATTCCCTGCATCAATTATGTAAATTTGATCTGAGTTTAAAATTGTTGATAGTCTATGGGCTATTACAATAGTTGTCCTATCTTTAGTTAATATTTTTAAAGCATCTTGAATTTTGCTTTCTGTTTCAGCATCCAATGATGAAGTTGCTTCATCTAAAAGAATTATTGGACTTTTCTTGATCATAGCTCTTGCAATTGATAATCTTTGTTTTTCTCCACCAGATAGTCTAATTCCATTTTCGCCTATTATGGTTTCATACTTATTGGGCAATTGTTCTATGAACTCACTTGCATAAGAGAATTTTGCTGCTGAAATCATTTCTTCATCAGAGACACCATCTTTTGCATATTTGATATTATTTTTTATAGAATCGTCAAACAAAGTTGTATCTTGACTTACAAGTGAGATTTTATCTCTTAAAGATTTTATTTTTACTTCATATATGGATTGATTATCAATCAAAATATCACCAGACTGTGCATCATAAAATCTAGGTATTAAGTTTAAAATTGTTGATTTTCCAGAACCGCTGTGCCCGACCAAAGATGTCATTTTACCACCAGCTATATTAATATTAATATTCTTTAAGACATTTTCTTCATTAGAATTATATTTAAAATTTAATTTGTTAAATTTAATAGATGCATCGGTGATATTTATGTCCTTAGAATCGTCACGATCTATAATTTTATTTTTATGATCAATAATAGGTAGAATTCTATTGGCAGCTGATAACCCTTGATTCAAAGTTATATTGATTGTTGATAAAGCTCTGACTGGTTGATAGGCAAGCATCATTGCTGCTAGAAAAGAGAAAAAATTACCTATTTCAATTTCGCTCTTAAGAGCTAATTTCCCAGAATAGAATATTAAAATTGCAATCATTATTCCAGTTAAGGTTTCCATAATTGGAGATATCCTAATAAATACCGTATTTATTTTAATATTCTTATCTTTTAATTTATCTAAATGTTTGTCAGTTCTCTTGCCTTCATAATCTTCTCTTTGAAATATTTTTACTAATTTATGGTTTTTAAATAATTCAATTAAGTGCATGTTTAAAAACCCTGATTTTTCCTGAGCCTCTGTAACGACTTTTCCCATTCTTTTCCCCAGTGTTTTTGAGGCAATGCCAGCAATAGGAATCATTATTATAGCAATCAATGATAATTTCCAATTCTGATAAAACATTACGCATAATAATCCAAATAGAGTTAAGCCATCCTTGAATAAATTTAAAACAGCCGTACTAAGCAATGTTGTAATATGAGTTACATCATATGTTAAATTTGAAATAAATTTTCCAGAGTGTTTTTGGTCAATTAATTGTGTATCTGCATTAATTAAAGATTTTACCATTTGGAATTGTAAAATTTTTTTTATTTCTTCAGCAACACTAATCATGATTACTTTTGCAAAATAAAGGGCAAATCCTTTTATAGTAAAAGCTATAATTATTAATAAAGGAATTATAATTATTAAAGACTGGTCTTTTTCAACAAATATTTTTTTTATAGCAGGATCTAAAAGCCAAGCTATTGCAGAAGTACTTCCCGCAACAAGAACTCCAAAAAAAACCGATATTAATATTTTATTAATATATTTTTTTGAATAATCTTTATAAAGTCTTTTATAAATTTCTGAATTATTCATTAAAACTTTCCAATTAAAATATTACAAAAAATAAGAAGACCAACTAAGTTATTACTTTTAAAAACTTTTAAGCACATAGAAGGGTCTTTTGAGTTAAAAAATTTAATCTGGTAAAAAAATAAGTGAGAAATTGTTATTAGTAAACTTGCATAAAAAAAATAATTATAATTCATCATATATCCCACAATTAAAATAGAAAAAATTAAAAAAGCATAACATGTAGATATAAAGTTTTTTGGTTTTTTTTTGAATTTTATTGAAGTTGATTTTACACCTATAATTTCGTCATCTTTAATATCTTGAAACCCATAAATTGTGTCGTATCCTAGTGTCCAAAATATGGCTCCAAGATAAAAGACAACAGCAACGGTATTTATTTCACCTTGTATTGCTGTCCACCCTAAAATTAAACCATAATTAAATGTAATTCCTAAAAATAATTGAGGCCAATAGGTAAATCTTTTCATTAAAGGGTAAGTGAAGGCTAGAGGCATGGACCCTAGAGCAAGTAAGATTGTTAAGTTATTAAAGTTAATTAAAACCAAAAATGCAAGTAGACATAAAATTAAAGTATAAAATATCCCTAATTTTACTGAAATTTGATTGGATGCAATAGGCCTGTTTTTTGTTCTTGAAACTTTTTTATCAAATTCTTTATCAGAAATATCATTTACAATGCATCCTGCAGAACGCATTAGAATTGATCCTAAAAAAAACAATGTTAGATAAAAAAAATAATCATTTAAGTTTTTTGAAAAATCATAAGCAAGAGTTAACCCCCATGCACAAGGCCAAAATAATAGCATATAACCAATACGCCTTTTTAATCTTGTTAGTTCAATAAAGAGATTTAATTGTTTCATAATAATTTACTTGTAAATAACAAAGGCTAGTTTCATAATCAAACTGATTCGTATGAATATAGATTACACAGTCACAGCATTGATGTTTCCGGCCATTCCTTTATTGATGAGTGTATATAGCAACAGATTTCATTCTTTGAGCAAGCTTATTAGGCAGCTTCATGATGAACATGTGTATGAAAATCATATTCCTCCTGAGTGGAAAAAACAGTTTATAAATTTAAGTGGAAGAATTGTTCTTTTAAAATGGACTATTATGTTTGCTGCATTTGGTTTCTTATTTAATATGTTGACTGTGTTTGCCCTTTATTTGAATGAAATTTTTGCTGCAAGATTAATCTTTGGATCTTGTTGTTTATCGATGATGATTTCAATCGTTGTTTTTATGAGAGAAATTCAAGTATCAACAAATGCATTAAAATTGCATATGTCTGATATGGATGTTAATTTAGATTAATTAGGAATAATAACTGCAGGACCGGTTAATAGTCTTGCTTCTAATTCTTCATGAGCTTTTTTAGCATCATCAAGTGAGTATTTTTTTGAAATTTCAACTTTAAATTTTCCAGACAAAATTGCATCAAAAACTTTTTTAGCTGATTCGACTAATTCTTCCCTTGTCATTGTATAATGTGCAATAGAAGGACGAGTAAAAAATAATCCTTTTGCATTAATATGTTTTTTAACATCTATCGTATCAACGTAACCTGATGCGTTACCAAAAGCGACCATCATACCTCTAACCTTTAAGGTTTCAATCGATCCATCAAATGTTTTAATACCAACACCATCATAGACAACATCAACTCCATTTTTACCTGCAATTTTTTCCACCTCTTCAACAAAGTTTGTATCTGTATAATTTATTACATGATGACAACCATTTTTTTTAGCAATAGCCTCTTTTTCTTTAGAGCCAACTGTTCCAATAACTTCAGCTCCTAATGCATTAGCCCACTGGCATAATATTTGTCCAACACCACCAGCGGCTGCGTGGTATAAAACTTTATCCCCTTTTTTAATTGGATAAGCTCTGTGTAATAAATATTCAGCAGTAATCCCTTTAAGCATAATACAAGATGCAATTTCATCTGAGATACCCTCTGGAACTAAAACTAATTTTTCTTGAGGAAACAATTGTTTTTCTGAATAACTTCCAATTGGCATTGAAGAGTGAGCCACTCTATCTCCAACTTTAAACAGATCAACTTCAGAACCAACTTCTTCAATTATTCCACATGCCTCTAGGCCAATTCCACTTGGAAGAGGAATAGGATACAAACCTGTTCGATGATAAACATCAATATAGTTAAGACCAATTGATAGATTTTTTATAAGAACTTCTTTTGGAGCTGGTTTACCGATTTCAATATCTTTAACCTCTAATACTTCAGGACCACCAAATTTTTCTATTTTAATAGTTTTCATTATTTTACAAATGTATCATTATGATAATCTTGAACTGCTTGCAAGATCTCTGCTTTAGTATTCATTACAAATGGACCCCCTCTAGCAATAGGCTCACCAATTGGCTTTCCAGATATCAATAAAAACTTGGCTTTAGTTAAGCTAGAGACTTTTAATTTTTCACCTCTAGTTAGAATAATTAAAGTAGAGTTTTTAGCTTGGTCATGGTTTTGATCTCCTACCTTAATTTCACCTTCAACTAAATATATTAATGAATTGTGAGTTGAGGGAAGATCAAAATTAAAATCTTTTCCTTTTTCAAGCTCTACATCAAAATAAACTGGCTCAACATTGTGACCTTTAACAGGTCCTTCTGCATCTTGAAATTTTCCAGCAATCACTTTGACAGTTTTATCATCATCTTTATGAGTGCTCATTTTATCTGCATCAATATAAATATATTCAGGTTTAGTCATTTTCAATTTAGCAGGCATGTTTACCCATAATTGAAATCCATGAAGCTTACCCTCTTTCATAGCAGGCATTTCTGAATGAATAATACCACTCCCAGTTTTCATCCACTGAACATCTCCAGCAGTCATTATTCCTTCGCCACCTGTACTGTCTTTATGTTCAAAGTCGCCAGCAAGCATATACGTTACTGTTTCAATTCCTCTGTGAGGATGAGGAGGGAAACCACCAATGTAATCATCTTTATTTTCAGAACCAAATTCATCCAACATTAAAAAGGGATCGTGGTAATCAATAAGGTGAGTGCCAATACTTCTTTTTAATTTAACACCAGCACCATCTGACGCTGCAACTGGTTCTATAATTTTTTCTACTTCAATATTACTCATTTCTATCCTCTATTTATTGTTTTGCTTATTATTTATAATTCCACCAAATGACACACCAGATAGTTCGCTCATTTCCTTCTTCCAAGTTGTTAAATCATTTATAGAAAGTTTATTAAGATGATCATGTCCGCATGCTCTTGCTAATATCTTCATTAGATCTACAGATGCATTAAAAAATCTAGTTAATCTTGCAGAAGATTCGTCAATATTTAATTTTTTTCTAAGTTCTGGTCTTTGAGTGGCAATACCAGCGGGGCAATTATTTGTATTACACATTCTAGCACCAACGCATCCTATTGCTTGCATGGCTGAGTTAGAGATTGCAATACCATCTGCTCCAAGAGCAAGTGCTTTTACAAAATCTGCAGAAGTTCTTAATCCACCTGTTACAATTAATGATACATGGTCATAACCTTTTTTATCTAAATAATTTCTAGCTCTTGCTAAGGCTGGAATTGTGGGAACAGAAATATTATCTCTAAATATTAAAGGAGCAGCCCCAGTTCCACCACCACGCCCATCAAGAATAATATAATCAGCACTAGCACTTACGGCAAATTCAATGTCATCTTCTATATGTTGAGCAGATAATTTAAATCCTATTGGAATACCACCAGTTAACTCTCTAACTCTGTTTGAGAATTTTAAAAAATCATCAACTGCTGTCAGGTCTTTGAAAGTAGAAGGGGAGATAGCATCTTCACCTTCTGGAATTTGTCTTACCTCAGATATTTTACCTTTAACTTTGTTCCCTGGTAAATGTCCACCTGTTCCAGTTTTTGCAGCTTGACCACCTTTAAAATGAAAAGCTTGAATATTTTTTAACTTATCTTCTGAATAACCAAATTTAGCAGAAGCAAGTTCATAAAAATACTTTGAATTATTTTTTTGCTCTTCTAAAAGCATTCCACCTTCTCCGGAGCAAATTCCTGTACCAGCTCCCTCAGCACCTTTTGCTAGAGCAATTTTTGCCTCCTCTGATAGCGCACCAAAACTCATGTCAGATACAAAAATTGGAATCTTTAACGTTAGAGGTTTATTTGAGTTTTTACCTATAATTATATCTGTCTCAACTTTATCATTATCTAGAAGAGGTTTTTTTGCTAGTTGGGCTGTAAGTATTTGAATATCTTCCCACTTTGGCAAGTCTTTTGAGGGAACACCCATTGCTCCCATTTCTCCATGATGACCAAGTTTTGTTAAGCCATTTTTTGCAAGCTCATGAATGTATGCAAGATGTGGCTCTTCTTCTGTACTCTTTGTTTCATTAGTGCCTGAAACTTCTTCTGATTTATTAATTTGATCAGAGGTAAAATTTTTATGCGTACCGTCACAATAAGGTTTGGTACTACTATGTTTACACATACAAAGATAAGCATCACCAGTTTCTTCAGCTTTAAAATTTATAGGCTCAAATGAAGTACCAGCATGAGACCAATCACAAAATGGTTGGTTTTTAGATTTTCCACAAGTACAAAACATGTATTCTTCATTTTGTACTAGTTCTACTTTTTTAGGTTTGTTATCTGCTATAGTTGGCTTGTCCATTAATACCCTTACTCTAATAAATTAAATCTTAAAATAATATGTAATTTTTATAAGTGTCTTAATTTAAAGCATCAAGACACTTATATATTTAGTTAATTAACGATTATTTAATTTTTTATCTAGGCTAAAATCTTTTGTTTCATTAACAACTAAGAATAAAAAACCTCCTGCAAGAGCAATATTTTTCATAAAGGATATAAAGTGCATTTGATCAGAAAGATTATTATGAAAAATAACTGCAGTAGCAATACAAAATATACTTAATAAAGCTGCTGAGACTTTTACTTTATATCCAATCATAATTAATATTGGCGCACCTATCTCAAGTATGATAGCTGGTATTAAAAAAATGCCAGGCACACCTAAAGACTCCATCCAACCAACTGTTCCCTCATAGTTTCCAATTTTATTAATTCCACTTAATAAAAAAATTAGAGAGATAAGAATTCTTCCAGTCAGATCTAAGATGTTGTTCATATTTTTAGTTCTTTTACCTACTTTAATCATTATTTGCTGTGCGAACCATCGCAAAGAGGTTGGTTGTTAGTTTGTTTACAAGCACAAAAAAATACTTTTTTTGTTTCTTCAGCCTTGTATGCAACTGGAGTAAATTCTGAACCTTGATGAGATCCATCACAAAATGGTTGCTTTGAACTCTTTCCACATGAACACCAGTAGTAAGATTTATCTTTCTCTACATCTACTGCAATTGGTCCGTTACCTGCGTTTTGTCCTTTAGTCATATTGATCCTTTCAATTTATTTGACTTCTATTTAGTGCTTTGGTATTAATAAAGCAATAACGCAAAGTAAACATACTAGTATACAAAAACATACCATGAAAAATTTAATAGATTGTCCAGCTGAAAGAGCCGTTTACTTTCTTGGAGGTAAATGGAAAATTAGAATTTTGTTTAGTTTGCTGCAAAGTAAAAAAATTAGATTTGGTGAGCTCAAAAAAGGATTAAAAACCATTACACAACAAATGTTATCCAAGCAGCTTAAGGAACTAGAAGGAGATGGAATAATTAATAGAAAAGTAATTCGAATAATGCCCCCAAAAGTTGAGTATTCACTTACAGAATTTGGGCTTTCGGTTATGCCTATCTTAAGATCCTTTTCAGAGTGGAATAAAAGAAATACTCGAACTATTTCAGTAAAACTAAATAAGAATTTTGAAGAAAATAGAATTAGATAATATCAAGCAATTGTTTTAAGTTCTTAACCTCATCTTCAGGTTTATAATCAAGGTTATCAAAAATATTATTATTTCTGTTTACCCAAATAGAACTGTAACCATAATTTCCACCACCAGAAACATCCCAAGTATTAGCACTTAAGAATGCAACTTCTTCTTTTTGTATTTTATATTTTTTAATTGGCATGTCATAAACTTTTGAATTTGGTTTATAAATACCAACTTCTTCAATTGAAAAAATATCATCAAATATATTATCTAGATTATTATTCTTAACTAATTCGTTAAGAAGAGAGGGTGTTCCATTTGAAAGAATACTTAATTTATAATTTTTTTCTTTTAATTTTTTTAAAACTTCAGGTACTTCAGGAAAAGGAGAGAGCACTTTATAAAGGTTTAATAATTCATTCTTCATAGAAGTATCTATTACGTAAGCCTTCATAGATTTATCCAAACTATCTTCGGTCACCTGCCAAAAATCTTTGTGTCTATTCATTAGACTTCTAAGCCAAGTGTATTCTAGTTGAGTAGTTCTCCAGTAATTAGCAAAACCTTCCCACTTATCACCAATTTTATCTTTACATTTTTCTGCTGCTGAATTGACATCAAATAAAGTGCCATATGCATCAAAAATTATTGCTTTAATATTTTTCATAATTTAACTTAACATTAATGAGTAATATTAGATTATTTTTTAAAGAAAGTTTATCACTTAATTTAACAGCTAAGCTTGATAAATCACAATCACACTATGTAAATAAAGTGATGAGGGTTAAAGTGGGTGAGGTTTTTTCTTTATTTAATAGCAGTGGAGAGTGGGTGGCAAAAATTTTAACTATTTCAAAAAGTATAGTTGAATTTAATATTACAAAACAATTAAGACAAAAAGAAAATGTAAAAGAACTGTGGTTAGCTTTTTCACCTATTAAATCAAATTACTTTAATTTTATGATTCAAAAAGCAACAGAGCTCGGGGTTACAAAATTTATACCCATTATATTTGATAGAACGATAGTTAGAAAAATTAATAAAGAAAGATTAGAAAAAGTAATTATTGAGGCTGCTGAACAATCTAACCGTATTAATGTTCCATCTATTGAAGAGCCACAATCTTTAAAAGATTTTTTAAGTAATGAAAAAATGGATCTAATATTCACTGATCTAAATTCTCAAAATAAAAAAATTGATTTAGATAAATTAACCAACAATCCAACTTGTGTAATTATTGGTCCAGAAGGTGATTTTTCAGAGGAGGAAAGAGAGAAGATTCTTTCTTTTAAAGGGGTTCAACCAATCAAAATAAACGAAAATATTCTAAGATCAGAAACTGCTGTAATTTCAGCTCTATCTATTGTCAGTTATTTAATTAATTGATGGTTTTTAAAGCTAAAGTGTGATTTTGTCGCAAAATCTAAAGTGTAAATCTTATGAAAGCACTTTATATAGTGTCTTGAATGAAAAATTTTTTACTTACAATTTCAGCAACTATCTACTCAACAAGCGTATTAGCTAATCAACCTAAACAGTGGCAGCTAGGTTTTCAAGATTCAGCCTCTCAAAGTATGACTGAAATTGTTAACTTTCATAATAACATTCTTCTCCCTATAATTATTGCCATTAGTGTTTTTGTTTTATTTCTTATGATTTACACTTGCATAAGATTTAGAGCATCAAAGAATCCTAATCCATCAAAGACTACCCACAATGTTGCAGTAGAAGTTTTGTGGACATTAATTCCATGTTTAATTTTAATAGTGATGGCAGTTCCATCATTTAAAATTTTGTATAAACAAGACACGATCCCAAAAGTTGATGTTACAATTAAAGCTGTTGGATACCAGTGGTACTGGGGATACGAATATCCCGACGAAAATATTATTTTTGAATCGTACATGATCAAAGAAGAAGATTTAAAAGAAAACCAACCAAGATTACTAACTGTTGATAATGAAGTTGTTGTTCCAGTTAATAAAGTAGTTAAAGTTTTAATTACAGCAAATGATGTATTGCATGCTTGGGCATTACCATCTTTTGGAGTTAAGAGAGACGCAGTTCCTGGAAGAATAAATGAAACTTGGTTTAAAGCTGAAAAAGTTGGAACATATTATGGTCAGTGCTCTGAGTTATGTGGAATACAGCATGCTTTTATGCCGATCACAGTAAGGGTTGTGACAGATGAAGAATACGCAATATGGTTAGCAGAAGCAAAAATGAAATTTGCAAACGAGCCAATTACAGAAAATGAATATAAAAAACTAGCGAGTAAATAAAAATGTATACACAAACAGCATCACACGACGATCATCACACACCAACAGGTTGGAAACGTTGGGCTTATTCAACTAACCACAAAGATATTGGTACAATGTATCTAATTTTTGCAATTGTTGCAGGAATTATTGGTACAGCTTTTTCAGTATTAATGAGAATTGAATTAATGCATCCTGGTGATGGAATTTTAGGTGGTAACTATCATTTATATAATGTGTTGGTTACAGGCCATGGATTAATAATGATTTTCTTTATGGTAATGCCGGCAATGATTGGTGGATTTGGTAATTGGTTTGTTCCAATTATGATTGGTGCACCCGATATGGCCTTTCCAAGAATGAATAATATTTCATTTTGGTTATTACCAGCTTCATTTATTTTACTATTGCTTTCAATATTTGCAGATGGTCCTCCAGGCCAGCAAGGTGTTGGTGGAGGATGGACTTTGTATCCACCTTTATCTTCTAAAGCTGGACAGCCTGGCCCTGCAATGGACTTTGCTATTTTAAGCTTACACTTAGCGGGTGCTTCTTCAATTTTAGGAGCAGTTAACTTTATAACAACAATTTTAAATATGAGAACGCCAGGTATGACATTGCATAAAATGCCTTTATTTGCTTGGTCTGTTTTAGTTACAGCATTTTTATTATTGTTATCATTACCTGTTTTAGCTGGAGCAATTACGATGCTTTTAACTGATAGAAATTTTGGAACTGCATTTTTTGAAGCTCAAACCGGAGGAGATCCAGTTTTATACCAACACTTATTTTGGTTCTTTGGTCACCCTGAAGTTTATATTTTAATTTTACCTGGCTTTGGAATGATCAGTCATATTGTTTCAACATTTTCTAAAAAACCGGTATTTGGATATTTAGGAATGGCTTATGCAATGGTTTCAATTGGTATTGTTGGTTTTGTTGTTTGGGCTCACCACATGTACACTGTGGGCTTAAGTACTGATACTAAAGCATATTTTATCGCTGCAACAATGATTATTGCAGTACCAACGGGAATTAAAATATTTTCGTGGATTGCAACAATGTGGGGTGGATCAATTTCATTTAAAACTCCAATGGTATGGGCATTAGGATTTATATTTTTATTTACCGTAGGTGGTGTAACAGGTGTTGTGCTTGCAAATGCAGGTGTGGATACTGCAATGCATGATACTTATTATGTGGTTGCTCACTTTCATTATGTATTATCTTTAGGTGCGGTATTTGCAATTTTTGCAGGATTTTATTATTGGTTTGGTAAAATGTCTGGCTATGAATATTCTGAAACTTTAGGACAAATACATTTTTGGTTAACATTCATTGGAGTTAACTTGATATTTTTCCCTCAACACTTTTTAGGTTTAGCTGGTATGCCAAGAAGATATGCTGATTACCCTGATGCATTTGCTGGATGGAATTATGTTTCATCAGTTGGTTCATACATAGCAGTTGGTGGTTTATTAGTATTTTTTGTTAACTTAATTTATTCTTTTTCTAGGAAAAAACCTGCGGCCCAAAATCCTTGGGGAGAAGGTGCTACCACTTTAGAATGGACCATACCATCACCACCAAACTTTCATACCTTTGATGAGTTGCCGAAGTTTGTAGATGATCAAGATACTGAAAAATCTAATACTCATTAAACTTTAAGAAAAGTATTTTTAACAGATAAGATATTATTATGATGATACCAGATAAAAAAACTAAAAAAAAAAATATCTTTACTGCGTTAGGAATAATAGCTTTTATGATATTTCTATTTTTTTTTACTCTCTATAATGTGGGAGTTTTTGACAGACAATTATGATCCAAAGAAAAACACTTACTCCTATAATTTTAGCTGGAATTTTTTTTATTATGTTGGGCCTTTCATTTGCTGCGGTACCTTTATATGATATTTTCTGTAGAGTAACTGGATTTGGCGGAACAACGCAAATATCAAAAGAAGCACCAGATATAGTTTTGGATCAAACAGTAAGTGTTCGTTTTGATACAAATGTAAACAAACTGCCTTGGAATTTTAAAGTAAAAAAAAATGTTATGGATGTGAACATAGGTCAGGTGAATCGAATTGAATTTGAAGTGGAGAATTATGGCGATGAAACAACTTATGGCGTGGCTGCTTTTAATGTATCTCCTTCTTCTTTTGGTAAGTATTACAGTAAATTAGGCTGTTTTTGCTTTGAAAAGCAAGCATTGAAGGCAGGCGAAAAAGCAACATATATAATGACTTTTTATTTAGATCCAGAAATGGTAAACGACCCAAATACTAAAAATATTAAAGATGTAACTATGTCCTATACTTTTTTTTCATCAGATTACTATAACCAGTCAAAACTATAAAAATGTCAGCAGAAAAAAAACATGATTATCATTTGGTAGATCCAAGTCCTTGGCCTATTTATGTATCATTTTCTAGCTTATTTTTAGCAATAGGAACTGTCTATTATTTACATAGCGAAGTTTCTTGGGGAATGTACCTAGGTTTTGCTCTTTTATTTTATGGAACATATATGTGGTTTAGAGATGTAGTACTCGAATCGGTTGATCACGATCATCACACACCCGTTGTTAAAATTCATCTTAGATACGGAATGACCTTATTTATTGCCTCTGAGGTAATGTTTTTTGTTGCATGGTTTTGGGCTTATTTTAATGCAAGTTTATTTCCTTCAGAATTAATTGGAAACGTGTGGCCTCCTAAAGAGATAGTAACTTTTGACCCTTGGGATATTCCACTTATCAATACATTAATTCTCCTACTATCAGGAACAACAGTTACTTGGGCGCACCATGCCTTAGAAGAGGGTGATAAAGAAAGTTTTATACAAGGTTTGGCACTCACAGTTTTTTTAGGCTTTTGCTTTTCATTGTTGCAAGTCTACGAATATCAACATGCAAAATTTGATTTTGCTGGAAATATTTATGGTTCAGTATTTTATATGGCTACAGGCTTTCATGGGTTTCATGTTATTATAGGAACTATATTTTTAGCAGTATGTTGGTGGAGAGCCAAAAATGACAGATATAAAAAAGATGAATTTTTTGGTTTTGAGGCAGCTGCGTGGTATTGGCATTTTGTAGATGTGGTGTGGCTATTTTTATTTGCTTCAATTTATATTTGGGGCAGTTAATAGTTACCTTTGAAAAATAAACTTTTATTTTCAATTTTCGTATTCTTTTTTATATCTATATTTATAGCATTAGGAAGTTGGCAACTAGTAAGATTAGATTGGAAAAATGAATTATTAAATAAAATTGATGTTTCTTTGAAGAAAGAACCTGTTGATTTAATGAGTAGTGTTCCTGAAGACTATCTAAAAATTAAAACTTCAGGAGTTATAGATTTTGATAAACAAATTTATTTATATAGTTTAAACGAAAAGGGTGCTCCAGGATTTAATGTTGTTAATCCAATTATTATTAATAATAAAAACTTTTTATTAAATAGAGGATGGATACCTTTTGATAAAAAAAATACTAAAGAAATTGATATTTTTGATCATAAAACTATTTTAGGAACGTTAAAAAAACAATCTAAGGCTAATAGGTTTAAGCCAGTTAATGATATCAATGATAATTACTGGTTTACTTTAGATAGAGATGATATTTTTAAATTTACAAATAAAAATTTTTCACCATTTTTAATTTACCTTAATAATAATTTAGAATTGCCAAAACCAAAAATTATTACTGTAAATATTGCAAATAGTCACAAAAAGTATGCTATTACTTGGTTTTCTTTAGCACTGTCAATTTTTTTATTTTATTTATATGTGAGAAAAAATACATATTAATTTTTACAACCTTACAAATAACTCTTAATTTTTTTAAAAATATTGTCCAAATTTTCATGATGACTAATTCGATCAATATACTTTCCATTATCTAATAAAAGTATTGAAGAACTATGATTGATTAAATAACTACCATCTTCATTAAAAACTTTTTCACTTAAAACCCCCCATGATTTTGAAAGCAAAAATACTTTTTGTGGATCTCCAGTTATTCCATAAATCTTACTTTTAAATGAATTCAAATAATTCTTAATTATTTGAGGATTATCTCTTTCAGGGTCAATACTTACAAAAAAAACTTTTAAATTTTTTTTTTCACTATCATTTAATTTTTTAATAACCTGGTCTAGATTGGATAGTGTCATTGGACATATATCAGGACAGTTTGTAAAACCAAAAAAAATTGCAGTTAACGGTCCCTGAAAAGACTTTTCTGTTATGGGTTCATTATTTACATCTATTAAAGTAAATGCAGAACCGGCATATGAAGCAACAATATTATCTTTCTTTTCTTGTATCGAAAATACAATAGGCAACATAATAAATAAAAAAATTAATAAACAACCACCCAGTATAGTTATTGATGTCTTTAATTTCATATTTTATGAATTAATATATTATATATTACAATTATGTCTAAATTTATTAAAAAACTTTTTGGAACATTGTCTGATAAGCCTTGGCAAAAAGAGCAGATGGAAAGTGATGACCAACATCAAGGTAAAACTTTTGATATATCGCTACAAACTTCAGCTGTTATAGTTATCTTTGGTGTGAGCACCGTATTATTTACTTTAGTTGTGACCGGATACCTTTATAGCATTCCAGCGACTCAAGATACAGAGTATTTATTGAAACCTAATTTGTTATGGTTAAATACTTTAGTTTTATTATATGTTGCTTATTTTTTTAACAAAATCACAAATGATTTAAAAAAGAATAATTTTGAAAAAATCAAAAAGAATTTGCTTATAGTTGGTTTTTTAAGTTACGTTTTTTTATTTGGCCAAATTTTTTTTTGGTTTCAATTAATGGAAAACGGAAATTACGTTTCTACAAATAACTATTTTTCATCATTTTATATTTTTACTGCACTCCACGGATTGCACCTTTTGGGAGGATTATTTTTTTGGGGAAAGGTTTTCTCTAAAGTTAACAAGCTCAAAAAAGAAGAAATTATAAATGCACAAAAAAGTATAGATGCGCTGTCTCTTTATTGGACTTTTTTATTAATTGTTTGGTTTGTATTTTTTTTAATTATGTATGTTTTTAATGATACTGTTATAGCTTGGTGTAGAGCATTACTTGGATAAGTAATCTAAAGAAATAAAGTTAAAATAGCCCCAACAATAATTATAAAAATTAATAAAATATTTACAGATTTTAAATATTTTTGTATTTCTGGTCTCTTTTCTTTTTTTGAAAAAACTCCTGCTCCCAATGAAATTACAACGTAAAAGAGAAACACCAAAATGAGTACAACTACAAAGATACTAAATTTTCCAAGCATAATTTAATTCACTATAAAGCCTTATTTACTCATTTATTAATATATTTTTCTATAGATTCAAAAATTGATTTCAATTACTGTTATCAAAGAGAGAGAGACAAATATGCACCCGGGAATTATATTTTTAGGGGTAATTGTTGGTTCGGTTCTGTTCCATATATATACTCCATGGTGGTGGACAGACATAGCCTCAAACTGGGGGGCAATGGATGATACAATTAATTTAACTTTCTGGATTGGTGGTGGCGTATTTATTTTAGTTTGTTTGTTCATGGTTTATTGCATACTAAAATTTTCTTATAAAGAAGGCCGAAAAGTTGAATACAAACCAGAAGATCATAAATTAGAAAAAATATTAACTATTGCAACTACCGTTGGAGTTATTGCTCTTTTAGCACCGGGTCTGATTGTTTATAATAATTATATTAATACTCCAAAAAATGCACTGCAAGTTGAAGTGAATGCATGGCAATGGGGATGGCAATATAGATTGCCAGGTGAAGATGGAATATTAGGCACAGCCCAAGTTGAAAAAATTAGTGATGATAATCCTTTTGGAATAAACTTAGATGACCCAAATGGAAAAGATGATATTTTAATTCAAGACGATGTACTTCACTTAAAAACAGATAGACCAGTAAAAATTTTATTAAGATCACTAGATGTTTTGCATAATTATTATGTTCCACAATTTAGAGCAAAAATGGACGCTATACCTGGAATAATTTCTTATTATTGGTTCGAGCCAAACAAAATAGGAGAATATGAAGTGTTGTGTGCCGAATATTGTGGAGTTGGTCATTATGCTATGAGAGCAAAAGTCATAGTTGAAAGTGAAAGTAATTATAAAAACTGGATTAATGAACAAGAAACTTTTTCTGATTTAATTGCCAAACAAGAAAATGATAAATTAAAAACAACTCTAATTGCTAAAAATAATGATTAAATAATGTAAAGGAAAATTATGTCAGACGAATATAACCAGCAGAATACACCTCTTGAAGCACAGTCTTCAGAAACCATGTCTGGCTCTTCTGGCACTCCATCAAAAGATATTGATTATGTAAGGCCTGCAGAACTTCCTGAACAGGATCTTTATCACGGGCATAGTTTTATTACCAAATGGGTTTTTTGTCAGGATGCTAAAATTATTGGTATTCAATATTTTCTTACTGCTGTATTTACAGGAATAGTTGGTCTAATACTATCTTGGTTGATGCGTTTACAATTGGGCTATCCAGATTTAGTTCCATTCATCACAGCAGAACATTATTATCAATTTGTAACTATGCACGGCATGATAATGGTTGTTTATTTTTTAACAGCATTATTTTTAGGAGGTTTTGGAAATTACTTAATTCCTTTAATGGTGGGAGCAAGAGATATGGTTTTCCCATATGTAAACATGGTTAGTTTCTGGATGTTTTTTATTGCGGTTTGTGTTCTCATGGCCAGCTTTTTTGTTCCAGGTGGACCAACAGGTGCAGGATGGACACTCTATCCACCTCAAGCTATTTTGCCAGGTACTCCTGGTTCTAATATGGGAATTACTTTAATGCTTATTTCTTTATCTTTATTTGTAATTGGATTTACTATGGGGGGATTAAATTACATAATTACAATTTTACAAGCTCGTACTAGAGGAATGACATTAATGAGAATGCCTCTAACGATATGGGGAATTTTTACTGCAACAGCTTTGGCTATGTTAGCTTTTCCAGCATTACTGGTTAGTTGTATTATGATGACACTAGATAAGATGCTTGGGACTAGTTTTTTTATGCCAGCAATTCTCCAAGCGGGAGAGGTACTAAGTTATGGAGGTGGAAGTCCTGTTCTTTTCCAACACTTGTTTTGGTTTTTTGGCCACCCCGAAGTTTATATTGTGGCCCTTCCTGCTTTTGGAATAGTTTCAGATTTAATATCCGTTCATGCTAGAAAAAATATCTTTGGATATAGAATGATGGTTTGGGCTATTGTTGGTATAGGAGCTTTAAGTTTCTTCGTTTGGGCTCACCATATGTATGTTAGTGGAATGAACCCTTGGTTTGGGTTTTTCTTTGCAACAACCACGCTTATTATTGCAGTGCCAACTGCGTTGAAAGTTTATAACTGGATAATAACACTATTTAGAGCAAACATTAGAATGAACACTGTAATGCTTTTTTGTTTAGGTTTTATTGTGACCTTTGTAAACGGAGGAATTACTGGAATTTTTTTAGGTAATGTTGCGGTGGATATTCCACTGTCTGATACTTATTTTGTAATAGCTCATTTTCATATGGTCATGGGCATAGCCCCACTTATGGTAATTATGGGTGCAGTTTATCATTGGTTTCCTTTAGTTGCTGGAAGAATGTTAAGTGAAAAATTAGGTAAGTGGCACTTTTGGTTTACATTCTTGGGTGCATATTCAATTTATTTTCCAATGCACTACCTAGGTTTTATTGGAGTACCAAGAAGATATTATGAAATGTATGACAGCCCCTATGTAACCTCAGCTACTGGAATGAACGAGTTTATAACTGTTGCAGCTTTAATTGTTGGTTTTTCACAGCTAATTTTTATTTACAATATTGTAACAAGTTTAAAAATTGGAAAACCAGCGGGCAAAAATCCTTGGAAAGCAAATTCTTTAGAATGGCTAACTCCTGATGTTCCACCAACTCATGGTAATTGGGGAGAGAAACTACCTGTAGTTCATAGATGGCCTTATGATTTTAATGTACCTAGTGCGAAAGAGGATTACATAACCCAAACAACGCCACCAAGTGAAGTTATAAATGCAGAGGTAGAAAAAACTTAGGAAAAAATATGTCTGATGTAAAAATTGAAGGCTACGAACTTAAACCAGGGTTTAAAGGAATGGCTACAGATACTGGCTCTGATCAAACAATGTTTAAAGGTGTTCAGTGGGGGAAAGTCATGATGTGGATTTTTTTACTTAGTGATACTTTTATTTTTAGCTGTTTTTTAATTTCATATATGAAAGGAAGAACCTCTACGGTAGTAGATTGGCCAAACACAAGTGAAGTTTTTTCACTTCATGTAGGTAGTACACCAGTTCCATTATTATTAATTGCAATAATGACATTTGTTTTAATTACAAGCAGTGGAACCATGGCTCTTGCAGTAAAATACGGTTACGAAAAAAACAGAAAAATGTGTGGATGGCTTATTTTAGCTACAGCTATTGGTGGCCTTACGTTTGTAGGAATGCAAATATTTGAATGGTCAAAATTAATACATGAAGGTGTTAGACCTTGGGAAAATCCTTTTGGAGCAAAACAATTTGGTTCATACTTCTTTATGATTACAGGATTCCATGGATTTCATGTTTCAATTGGTGTGATCTTTCTTTTTATTTTTGCAAGAAAAGTTTTTAAAGGTGATTTTGATAACGGTAAAAGGGGCTTTTTTACTACAATGAAATCGGATTATGTTGCAATAGAGATTTTAGGTCTTTATTGGCATTTTGTTGATTTAGTGTGGGTATTTATATTTGCCTTTTTTTACTTATGGTAAATAAAATTATGGAAGAAACACAAAACAAAGAACAATCAACAACTCATAAGATAGGAATTTATCTTTGGATTTGGGGACTTTTATTTGTACTAAGTTTTTTTTCATACATGGTTGATTGGTTTGCATTTCAAGGACTATTGAGATGGTCTTTAATTTTAATATTTATGTTTCTAAAAGCTGGTTTAATAATGGCTTTCTTTATGCACTTATTTTGGGAGCGATATGCTTTAGTGAATGTTCTTTTGTGGCCAATGACAGCAATAGCCTGTTTTATTATTCTTATGGCAGCTGAAGGGAAATACACAGTTTTTACAAGATTATTATATTTTATTACTGGAGGATAAACTTTATGACTGGATACACTGTACTTGCTGGAGCTTTAATATTTTTTTTACTTTTTATTTATGCAACATGGTTTGGTACTCAATTAAAATTAGAGAAGCAAAAAGATAAAGGACCTTCAATTAAAATTAATCCATATGACAATATGTCTCTCAGTAGAGTTTTTATTGATAAAAAAAATAAACAAATTGGAATTTTTGATTTAGGAAATCACATTCTTATTATTGGAATGGTATTGATTTTAGTGTTTATTTTAATAAATGTAGAATAGGTCTATCATATCTGATAATCGTTTATTCAAAATGATTAGAAAAAAAACTGTTTCACTAAATTTTAATGAATTAATTAAATCTTTATACCTTTTGATGAAACCAAGAGTAATGTCTCTTGTTATATTTACATGTGCTGTTGGCCTTTTAACCTCCAATTCAAATATAGGCATTATTGATGCCATGATAGGTATAACTTTAGTTGCTTTAGGTGCGGGAGCGGCCGGATGTTTAAATATGTGGTACGAATCAGACTTAGACGCACTCATGACAAGAACATGCTTAAGACCTATTCCAACTGGTAAGATTAACAGAAAACAAGCACTTACTTTTGGAATATTGTTGTCAGTTATTTCTGTTGGAGCATTAAATTATTTTACAAATTTTTTATCTGCATCTTTATTATTGTTTACAATATTTTTTTATCTTTTTGTCTATACAATATGGTTAAAAAGAAAGACACCACAGAACATTGTTATTGGTGGAGCTGCCGGTGCATTGCCACCTGTTATAGGGTGGACTATAGCGACTAATACAATTAGTTTAGAACCATTGAGTTTATTTCTGATAATTTTTTTTTGGACACCATCTCACTTTTGGGCATTAAGTTTATATAAAGCTGACGATTATAAGAAGGCTAAAATTCCAATGCTACCTTTGACTGATGGTATAGAAAAAACAAAAGTATATATTCTTATTTATTCTTTATTAATGCTACCCATCATCATTTTTCCATATTGGATTAATTTTTCAGGTTTAATCTATTTGATTCCAGCATTAATTCTTACAATTTATTATAATTTTATTTGTTTTGATTTATATCAATTTAAAAAAAATAAATTTAACTTGAAGAAAGCAAAAAAAGTTTTTGGTTACTCAATTTTGTATCTATTCTTAATTTTTGTATTACTTTTAATAGATAGTCTGATTTAAATTTTTCGAATCAAAATTTTGTGATATAATATTGCTTAACTGATTATATTTCTTAAATCTAAATATTCATATTTCATCAATAAGTAAATTATTGTGAAAATAATAGTCGTAATACCAATGGAATAAAAAGTCTTTTTAAGAATTTTAGGATTTTCAGGTGCCCCAACCTCATTTGCTGGGATTAAAAATTTTCTTTTTCGATTAACATCTATTGGTAATATAGAAAAAAATACGACTAACTGAATAATTAGATACATTGTAACTAGTCCAATTGTACTCAATTTACCCCCCTATATCTTTATCTTTAAAGGGTATATAATTTAGGCTAAAGTTAAAAGATAATAAGTCATTAATTTACAATTATATTCTCAAGTAGTTTATATTTGTAAAGGGATTTTTATTATCCAATTTTTACAATTATTATATTTATATTTAAGAAAAAAGTTATTAAATGAAATACATAAGCACCAGAAACAACTCAAAAGAATTCAGTTTTGAGGAAGTTTTCATTAAGGGTTTAGCCGATGATGGGGGGCTTTTCATACCCAAGTCATTAAAAAAATATAGTGAAGAAGAGCTTAAAACTCTAAGCACTTTAAATTACCAAGATCTTGCTAAAAAAATAATATTTCCATTTATTGGAGACTTTATGACAGCAAATGAGTTGTCAGATATTGTTGATAAATCATACTCTGTATTTAGAAAAGATAACGTCGTAGATTTAATTAAATTAGGTGATACTAAGATTTTAGAGCTGTTTCATGGTCCAACGCTAGCCTTTAAAGATATAGCAATGCAATTGTTAGGAAACTTCTATGAGCATTATTTAAAAAAAAATAATAAAGATATAAATGTTGTAGTTGCAACATCTGGGGATACGGGTGCGGCTGCAATAGATGCGATTAAGGGAAAAAAAAATATGAATATATTTGTTCTTCACCCTCATGAAAAGGTGTCACTTGTTCAAAGAAAACTAATGTCGACAGTCAAAGAAAAGAATGTCTTTAATATAGCGATTGAAGGTAACTTTGATGATTGTCAAAATTTAGTTAAATCAATGTTTGCAGATAAAGAATTTTCTAACTCAATTAATATGTCTGGAGTAAATTCAATAAATTGGGCAAGAATTATTGCACAAGCTGTATATTATTTTTATACATACTTCCAAATACAAGATAAAAGGCCTATTAATTTTTCAGTACCAACAGGAAATTTTGGAGACGTATATGCTGGCTATCTATCAAAAAAAATGGGTTTACCAATAAACAAATTTATAGTTGCAACTAATAAAAATGATATTTTACATAGAGCAATTTCTAATGGAAACTATGAAGCAGAAAGTGTGTCTGAAACCAACTCACCAAGTATGGATATTCAAATAGCTAGTAATTTTGAAAGATTAATTTATGATTTAAATGATTGTGATGATAATGAAACCAGAACAATCATGCATGGAATTAAAGAAAAAGGTAAATACATTATTTCAAAAGATAAAATGGAAAAAATAAATAAAGATTTCTTATCAGCAAGTATGAGTGAGAATGAAATTTTAGATGCCATTAAAGAGGTTCACATTAAATATGATATTATACTGGATCCTCATAGTGCAATAGGATTTGGATCTTTAAATAAAGTAAATTTAGAAGGTAATAATATTGTTTTAGCTACTGCACATCCATGCAAATTTCCTGAAGCCATAGATAAATCAATTGGGATCAAACCTGACTTACCTGATGAGCTAAAGTATGTTATGGATGAAAAAGAAAATTATGATATTATTTCAAATAATCTAAGTAAAACTCAACAATACATTAAGGAAAAAATATAATGAAATTAAAAGAAAATGAAACAATCCCTAATTCTGAATTTTTTATTATGGAAAATGGAAATCCAATTAAAAAAAATACTTTTGAGTTTTTTAAGGATAAGAAGGTAGTTTTATTTGGTTTACCTGGTGCTTATACGTCAGTTTGTTCAGCAAAACATTTACCTGGATATGTTGATAGCTATGATAAATACCATGCAAAAGGTATAGATTTAATAGTCTGCATCTCAGTAAATGATCCATTTGTAATGGAAGCTTGGGGCAAAAGCCAAAATGTTAAAGATAAAGTTTTGATGATGGCTGATCCATTTTTGAGTTTTACGAAAGCAATAGGTGCTGATGTTGATAAAAGTGCGCGAGGCTTAGGTGTAAGATCAAATAGATACACAATGTTAATAGACAATCTTAAAGTAATTAAATTACAAGAAGAAGAAGATGCTGGTGCATGTGAAGTTTCGGCTGCTCAAAATTTTTTAAATTTAGTTTAATTCGGCTGCTTGTTTGGCTAATAAATCAACTTCTTCATTTAGAATATTTCCAGCATGAGCCTTAACCCATATCCATTTAATTTCATGAGCTTGATTTAATTCATAAAGCTGAGTCCAAAGTTCTTTGTTTTTTACTGGTTCCTTTTTAGAAGTTAACCAATTATTTTTAATCCATTTATGCACCCAATCAGTAATACCTAATTTCACGTATTGTGAGTCTGTATAAATTTCAATAGGTTGCTGTTCTTTTATTTCCTGAAGCGCTTTAATTGGAGCCATTAGCTCCATCTTATTATTAGTTGTATCTTTAACACTTCCACTAATTTTTTTAATTTCATCATTAATATTTATGATTGCAGCCCAACCACCATTCCCAGGGTTTTTCAAACAAGAACCATCAGTATAAATTTTTATCATTATTTATAATAATCTTTGTAGCTATTCAGATTGTTATGGATAATTAGTTTTTGAAAATATTCGTTAGGCTCTTTGATCTGAATTAGCGCAGTTTTAGGAGTGTTAAAATAATCATAAATTCTAGTTAGCAGGTATCTTAAAGCCGCTCCTCTACATAATATATTTAATGAGTCTTTCTCTTTTTTTGAAATAGCTCTTATAGTTTCATATCCATCAATTAAGTGTTTAATTTTTTTATTATTCATTACAAAAGAATCTTTTTTTTTATCAAAACATAAAGCATTTATACAAATTGCAATCTCATACATTAGGTAATCGTTACTTGAAAAATAAAAATCAATAAATCCGGAAAATTTATTTTTATTAAAGAAGATATTATCTATAAATAAATCGCCATGAATAATTCCACTTGGTAATTTTTTTGGCCATTGATTTTTAATAT